>Ga0066710_100006553_pt1 | contig 10907 bp, 9 predicted proteins | sample GraSoiAngelo_159_FD_79666 | JGI IMG/M metagenome (GOLD analysis project Ga0066710, IMG submission 79666) | Grasslands soil microbial communities from the Angelo Coastal Reserve, California, USA - 14_1009_16_40cm | ecosystem: Environmental > Terrestrial > Soil > Grasslands | place: USA...
TCCGCGCAAAACACGACAATGGATGATCGGGGCGTTTTGAAACTCTTCTTGCTGGCTCGCCCCATCTCAACGGGTTGTAAGAAACTCATTTCAGGGGTGAGATTCGCTCGGGAATGCCCGGGAAGGAACCTCCCGAGCAGGCTAAGTTCTTGGTTTCAGGCTGGGAACTGTCCCTATTTGGAACCCAAAAATTCCTTATCTTTCGCAAATAAATGCTTGACAAGCCCTCCTCGCGCGGGATAGATTCACCATGTCCGGAAGTGCTTTCTCTATAAGTTTGATAGGCGGGATGCTGAGGCTGTTAATCTAGCTCGACCCAAACAAAGGAGTTATGACAATGTCTGCTAAAAGAGGAATGGTTCGACCTTTCCTGGTTTCCGTCCTGCTAGTCGGCCTGGGCGTACTCCCTGTGCTGGCGGGCTCGGCGGTAGTGGGTTCCGTGGCGGGGAGCTTGAACACGACTATGGGTGGCCGGGCGCTGGAGCCGAACACGACGCTGTTTAGCGGCGACAGTCTGCAAGTGAAGGACGGAGCAGCGGTGATTGCGCTGGATGCTGGGAGCCGGATGGTGTTTGGGCGACAGACGACGGCCAATTTTCTGCGCGAGGCGGATGCGGTGACGGTGACGCTGAGCGAAGGGAACGTTTCGATCTATCACCCGGAAGCGGGGACGGCGATGCGGGTGAAGGTTGGGGAGTTGGTAATCGAGCCGGGGAAGCCGTATCCGACCGAGGGAGACGTGGCGATGCTGAACGGCTCGGTCGTGGTGACGGCGAAAGAAGGGATGCTGCGGGTGGCGGAAGGGAAGAAGCGGGTGGTGGAGGTGAAGAAAGGGCAAACGATGTCGATCCCGCTGACGGCCAGATCGCCGCAAGCGGGTGGAGCGGGGGGTGCGGGCGCGGTGGCGGAACACACCTGGACACTAAGCAACGGGCTGGAGCTGGGCGGGCTCGCGGCGAGCGGGGTAGGGATTGGCGTGGGGATCTCCGCTAAGAACGCTGCGAACGATGCCACGACCGCGGCCAATAACGCTACGAAAGCGGCGAGCCAGACTTGCACGGCGATCAGCCCCTCGAATCCGAATTGCCCGGCGCCTTAAGGTGAGCGCCAAAGATCGGGAGTTGAAGGAGCGGGCGGCGGGGAAAGACCCCGCTGCCCGTTTTGTTTTTGGGGCGACTTGGAAACCCGGAGGGGTTCGCCAGTCAGGGGACGCCGCATGGCACCGGGTCAGGGTCGCGATTCAGGTCCTAGGGATTGAAACCATTAATAGGAAACCCAACGAAGACGCCGCAATCAGGTACGCCATCATATAGGTGGCGGGTAATCCTGCAAACAGGCCGGCAATCGCGCTGCCCGAAAAGCTCCCCAGGTATTGGAAGGTGTGGAATGATCCGAGCGCCGTCCCGTAAGCGTTCTCGGGAACTGACTTGCTGACCTGGCTCGGGAGGACCGGCTCAAGGCCTGTAAAGCCGATTAGAAAAAGCGTTCCGGCAACCAGGAACGCCCGCAGGTGGGTCGGATCCAAGCCCGCCGCGGCAGGCCTGAAGAGCAGCACCGCGCTTGCGAGCAGGATCAGGAACGCGGCAGCGCTGAGTGGCCTACCCAGGCCGCGGTCGGCGCCGGAGGAGAATGCGAACATCGTCACCGCGCTGATCAGGAGCATGGGGAGCAGGATCGAGTGGTACTGGGAAAGTTGAAGGTGATAGCGCCCCGAGGCGATGAGCGGAAAATTGAACCAGAACGCCGTCATGAAGGAGTTCATAAAAAAGCCGCCCAAGTTGAGCTTCAACAAGTTCCTGCGGCCCAAAGCTGCACGGAGGGAAGCGGGTACCGCAGCCTGACGTGCCGCATCCGGCAGGAAGCGGGCCAGCAGCCCAACCGTTGCGAGTCCCAAAATGCCTGTGAGCCAGAACAGAGACGACACACCCCCAAAGCGCGCGGAGATGAGAGGCCCTGCGATCACGCCCAGGATGAACGAAGCTCCGATAGGGATGCCCAGAATGGCCATGGCGGTCGAGCGGCGATCCCGCTCGATCGTGTCCGATACGGCGGCAAAAGCTGTGGCCGTGATTGCCCCAGAGCCCTGGACCAATCGCCCGAGGATCAATTCGCCGATTTGAATGCGAGGCGGGAGCCAAGGTGGAATCGCGCACATCAAAGACCCCAGGCTGAAAAGCGACATACCCAGGAGCAATACCTTCCGCCGCCCGATCCGGTCCGACAGCCGGCCAAGCGGCATTTCGGCAGCGGCCATGGCGAGGCCATAACAGCCGAACGCAAAGCCCACCCAAAACCGTGAAGAGGTGAATTGCAGCCCGTAAAGCGTAAAGACCGGCAGGACCAGGAAGAGCCCCAGCATCCTCATGCCCACGGCGCTGGCAAGGGCGGTGAGGATTCTCCGTTGCTCTGGATTGAGAGAGGGGCGGGGAACCCTTAGGCGGTTGGGCATGGAGCAGGGAAATGAGCGGCAAGGATTGCGGCAGCCCGGCGATCAGTTTCGCAGGGCTCGCGCCGCGGCCACCAGCGTCTTCATTTTCTCGACGGCTTCCTCCACGGTTCGCGTTTTCAAACCACAATCGGGGTCCACCCAGAGTGCGCCCTTCGGGATCACCTCGAGCGCTTTGCGCAGGCGTTCGGCGACCACAGATTCTTTTTCCACCACGTGAGAGTGAACGTCTACGACACCGAAGCTGATGTCCTTCGTGTAGCGGTGCTTTTTGAAAAGCGCGAGCATATCCAGGCCGCTATTAGACATTTCGAGATCCAGATTATCCACGGCCAAGTCCAACATCCCGGGGTAGATTGTTTCAAAGGCCCCGTAGCAAAGGTGGCTGATGAAGTAAGCGGGCTGGCCTTCGGTCACTACGCGCATGGAATCCACGATGAGCGGCAACTCCTCCGGCCGGACAGAACTCGCAGGTTCGTCAATCTGGATGATTTTGGCGCCCGCCTGAATCAAGGCGGCGACTTCCTTGCGGATCTCCTTTGCCAGCGCCAGGCACACAGCCCTGCGGTCGGGATAGTATTCGTTGAACGACCAGTCCATCACGGTGTAAGGACCGGTCAGCATGCCTTTCACCGGCCGCTTCGTCAAACTCTGGGTATATTTCCACCACTCCGCTGTAATCGGTTTCTTCCACCGGATTTCGCCCACGATGATGGGCTTGTGGTAGTAGCGGTTGCCGTAAGATCGCACCAGGCCGCCCTCTTCGAATCCGTCCATATGCTCGGCAAAGTACGCGACCATGTCGCCGCGGTACATCTCCCCGTCCACGAGCACGTCCACGCCGAGCTCGTCTTGAGTCTTGATCCAGAACTCGGTGGCGCGCCGTTCTGCAGCTTCCAAGTTCTCGCGCGAGATAAGCTCTTTCGCGTAATCGGCGCGCGCCTTCATCAAGTAATCAGGCTTCGGGAAACTTCCCACGGAGGTGGTGGGAAAAAGGGGCAAATCAATTCCCAATTGGCGGAGTTTCTCCCGGCTCATCGAGCATTCCTCATCAGGGAGTCTTTGATGCGGGTGAGCAGTTTCAGTTTCAGAACGGCCCGGTCGCGGGGAAGGTATTCAAGGCCGCTTGAGGTGGTCAGGTGGATGCGTCCGGCGCGAGCGCCGCGGGCGATCCGCTCGACCTCGCCGGCCACGGTCTCCGGCCGCTCGAGCTTGGAATTGCGGCCGTCCACCAGTCCCAAGCCTAGAATCTTATCGCTGCAGCTCGCCGCGACGCGGTCCGCAAGACCACGACTGTAGGTAAAATCGAGAACAAGCATGTCCACGGGCAGCGCCTGGAGGCGGTCGTAGACAGGTCCGGGGTCCCCGAAATAGACCGCCAACGCCAGTTGAGCGGCTCCCTTTCGTGCCGAAAAAGTTTCGAGGCATTGGCGAGCGAGCGGCAAATCTTCCGGATGGCGAAGCAACACCGGTTCTTCGATTTGAATGAGAGGCGCCCCGGCCGCCGCTAACGCCCGAACCTCAAGGGCGAGAGCCTCCGCGTATTCTTCGACGAGCTTTTGGACGACGGCCCCGCCCGCCTCCGCGCCATTCCCGACGATAGAGTGCCGCGCAAGCGTCAGCGGTCCGGTCAGGACGGCCTTGAGAGGGCGCGAAGTTTTCCGGCGCGCAAACTCGAACTCTTCCACCACGAGCGGCCCGTTCCTTTCAAGCCTGGCTTCGATTACCGGCTGGCGAAAATAGCAGTTGGTGTCGAAAAAGCGCAGCAGTCCATTGATGCGCGCCCCCGCCAGCTTCCCCGCCAAATGGGAAATGGGGTCATACCAGCGAATGAGGCCGTCAGTCACGAGATCAAGGCCTGCTTCCGCTTGTTCTTGCAAAGCGAGCTCGACCATGCGGTCTTCCGCCGCGCGAAGGTCCGCCGGGCCTTTCTGTCCTTTTTCAAATTGTCCAATCGTCCTGCGCAGCAACTGAAGGTCGGCGCTGTCACCGATGCGCGGGAAGCTGCTGTGGTTGGCCAGAATCAATTCCATGCGGCGTCTTAATCTCCTAAGTATGGAGGTTCCGACAAGGCCGGTTCCGGCTGGCGGGATTCCTGGAAAAAGGGTCCCGCCTGGCGGGATTACTCCACAAATTCGGCTTCCACTCGGTGAGGGATCAAACCTTTTTCAAATCCCCGATCGAGCAGTGTCTGGACGGCTCTCCGGCCTTCCGCGCCGTAGTCGAGCGTGCGCTCGTTCACGTACATCGCCACGAAGCGGTCCGTCGTGGAGGCATCCAGACCCCGGCTGAACTGCAAAGCGTACACCAGGGCCTCCTCGCGATGATCGAGGGCGTATTGAATGCTCTGGCGACTCAGTTCGCCGATTTTTCGAATGGTTGGCTTCCCGAGCGACCGCCGAACGGCGTTCCCGCCCAGAGGCAAAGGCAAGCCGGTCTCCGTTTGCCACCACTCCCCGAGGTCGACGACTTTCCTCAAGCCACTGCGCGAGTAAGTCAGTTGGCCCTCGTGGATAATGACTCCCGCGTCGGCTTCACCCTGAATGACCGCGTCCATGATCCTGTCGAAGGGGAGGACCACCGTCTCCGATTGCGGCTCGTAAAGCCGCAACACGAGATACGCTGTCGTCAAGTGGCCCGGAACGGCGACCCGCTTTCCTTTCAATCCGTCGAGAGGCTTGCTCTTGGCGACCACCAACGGCCCGTAGTGCTCGCCAAAGCTTGCTCCGCAGGGAAGCAGCGCATAAACGCCGGCGGCGTGGGCGTACCCGTGAAAGGAAATCGCCGTGACGTCATAAACGCCCTCCTGCGCCTTCCGGTTCAGGGTCTCGATATCCTCCAGCACGTGCTTGAATCTTAGGTTACCCGAGGGAACCTTCTTGGTCGCGAGCGCGTAAAACATGAACGCGTCGTCGGAATCCGGGCTGTGGGCGAGCGAGAGCTCGAAGGGCTCTGCCCGCAAGATCACCGTATTGTGCCCGGAAGGCGATTCCGCCACGTCGCGCTCTGTATGCTTTTCGATCAGAATCAAGTCGCGTATCTTACCATAAAATCGGGTCACCAAGGCGGCCCCACGCCGGACAGGGGAAGCACCCCACAAAGATGGAAGGAAGGCAAAATTGTGATGGAAATTCCCGAGCCAGATGCCGGCTAAGCTGCGGAGCGCGCTCGGATGGCGCGAAGCGCGCGCAACGCCTCGCTGGCCACGTCGTTATTCGAATCGCGTGAAAGCCGTTCGAGCGGCGCAAGGCTCGACGAATCGCCCGAAAACATCAGCACGTCGCACAGCCTCTTCCGAACGGCGGGGTCGTGATGGTCGAGGTAGGGATAAAGCACCGCCAGAAACCCAGGCCTTCGCGCGAGTTCCACAAAATAGCTCTGGGCGGCGTCGCCCTCGGACCTTGAGCCCAGCTCGTCCACCATCTCGGCGAGGTAATCGTTGCGGCTGAGCGCCGTCAGGGCGAATTCCATCGCCAGCCGCGCTTCAGCATCGCGCTCGCTGGCCGCAGCCTTGAGCAGGTCAGGCAAGGCTCCGGTATTGCCCGCGCGCGCCAATCCCTCCGCGGCCGAGATGCGCAAGCTCCGGTCGTCGCTCCAAAGCGCTTTCAGAAACAGGGGAACGGACACCGGATCGCCGAGGTAGGCTAGCCCTTCGAGAGATTTCTCCATGGTCTTACGGTCCGAAGCACTCGCATAGAGCGACTGAAGTTTAGGGAGGGCACCTTGTGTTCGAAGGATGCCCAGGGTCACGGCATCGTCAAGGCGAACGCCTTTGTCGGGAGAGTCCAGCAAGTCCACGAGCTCGGGCCCCGCGGAAGTGTCGCCAATCTTGGCCAAGGCGCCGAGCGACTCGCGCGAAAGGTCCACATCACCCGAGTGCGCGGCCTTCACCAGGTCCGGCACGGCCGCCTTGGCGTGGAGCACGCCCAGGCCCCGCGCCGATTCCCGCTCGATCCGCGCCGAGGCATTGTCCGCAAGACCTTCTCGCAACGCGTCCACGACCTTTGGATCGAGAGTGATGCCGGGGTCCACGTGCGTGGTATCGGGGCTGAAGCGGCTCTTGGCCCATTCCAAGTTCTTTTTCATGAAACCGGAGAATCCGGTGGAGGGCGCTTCACCCGTATAATAACCAACCATGCCTTCGATGGCGAGGCCGCGTACGTCCGCGTCGGGGTCCTTCATGACTGTGGTCAGTGCTTCGAGAGCAGGCGGCTGCCTGAGCGTCGCCAACGCCACGACCACCTCGCCGCGGACTTTCGTGTCGGGGTCCTTCAAAGCGTCCACCAGCGCTGGGACGACGGAACTGTCGCCGCTCTGGCCCAACTCCCGGGCCGTTTTGGCGCGAATCTTGGCGTCGGTGCTTTTCAGCCCCTCCGTCGGGAGCGTCGAAGTCTGGGCGACGACCAGCGGCGCATCGTACGTGGATAGAACAGCGAGAAGCACGATACCGAGGGTTGGCATTCTCAAAATTCGGCGCCAGGATCTCAAAGACATGTTTGTCCTACTTCTCGGCGGCCAGAGCGATTCAAGATTCTCGGCAGTGAGAAGCCAATCACAACGAGTTTAATGAGATCCCCCACGATGAAGGGATAAAATCCGAGCAGCAGGGCATGGCGAAAAGTCGTCCCAAAAAACCTATGAACCCAAAGGACCCCGGAAGCGAGAATGAGCAGGTCGCTCGTAACGAGTGCGGGAGCCAGAAGCAAAGTTCTTCGGCTGGCCCCGCTCTCGACTAACCAACCGATAAGGGCTGCCGCCACCGGATAGCTCAACAAGTAGCCGCCCGTCGGTCCCATGAGGTGGGCAATGGAGAAACCCCCGCCGGCAAAAACCGGCAGCCCCGCCGCGCCTTCCGCGAGGTATGCCATCTGGCTCAAGAAGCCGCGCCGGCTGCCGAGCAGAGCGCCCGCAAGCAGCACCGCGAACGTCTGCGCGGTGATGGGGACGGGCGTGTAGGGCAGGCGAATCTCGAGCTGGGCAGCCAGCGCCGTGAACAAGCTGAAGCCTAGAATCCACGCCAAGTCGGACGCCAAAGTCCGCGCTTCAGTGAAGCGATCCGCGAGAACGCAGGATGAGTTGTGGTTCATGTTCCTCCGGGGCGAATTCATGTCCGGTGTTGCTTCGAGCTTCGGAATTATATCCGAAGGCCCCGCGGGAACATAGTGCCCTCAATTTCCCTCTGGGCGAATTACGGCTTCGGCGGACGCTCGCCGCCCCGGCCGGCGAGCCGCGAGAGGAGCCGAGGAAGGTCTCGAGCGAACGCCGAGCGCGCAAGGACCTCGTCGCACTCGGCGGTGCGCGCTGCCTGGATGACGTCGCTTTGAACGTGCGACACGAAGCCGCAGACAATCCCGCGCCACGACGATTCCGCCTTGAGCGCTCGCACCGCCTCGATGGCTGCGCCGGACCGGTGGTTCAAATCAATGATGACGGACCTCACGGGGCCCTGTCGGACGCGGGCGCCAAGGTCTTCGATTTTCACCGCCTCGACGGCTACCCCAAGCCGGCGCGCAGTTTCCAGGATCATGGATGCGAAGATCAGGTCGTCCACAACGACGAGGATCGGAATTTCTTGGTTCATGAAGAAAAGGCGTCCGGCGAATTCACGCCGGGGCGGCGGCATTTCTTGAATAGACCAGTTGTCCTCCAACGTCATTATCCACTATACTCTCGAATCCCAAAGTTTCACCGAGCGGGGATTGCAGCCTTTTCGGACGTGGGCGGGGGCCGGAAATTGTGGCTTCGGGGAGACGAGCAGGGATGCGAAAGGCGGGTGCGATGAATCGAGCGGGTCGAGGCGTATTGATCCTACTGTTCGCAGGCCTGCCCTTGGCCGCGGCGTCGGGACAGGAATGGCAAGTCCCGGCGCAAATGCGGAAACTCAAAAACGGATTGGTCGTGGTGGTCTCCGAGGAACACTCGGCGCCCACCTTCGGCATTTGCGTTTCGTACGGGATCGGGTTTCGGCTGGAGCCGGAAGGGCGTACGGGATTCGCGCACCTGTTCGAGCACATGATGTTCGAGGGAACGCCGGACGCTCCGAAAGGCGTCTTCGACCGCGTCATTGAGGGGGGCGGTGGTTGGAACAACGGCGACACGCGATACGACTTCACCGAGTACATTGAGTCCGCGCCCACCTCGGCGCTCGATCCCGTGTTGTGGCTGGAAGCCGACCGCATGAAGACGCTCGATTTTTCCCCGGCCAACCTCGACAACCAGCGCAAGGTCGTGGAGGAAGAAGTCCGCGTCAACGTGCTGAACCAGCCGTATGGCAGCTTCTACTGGCTAGACCTTCCTCAAAAGGCCTTCAACAAATACCCGAACGCGCACAATTTTTACGGGAATTTCAAAGACCTTGACGCGGCCGTAATCCGGGACGTCGCGACCTTCTTCCAAAATTACTACGTCCCTAACAACGCGGTTATGGCCGTGGTCGGTGATGTGAACGCTGACGAGGTCTTCGCGAAAGCGGAGAAATACTTTGCCGCGATCCCCGAAGGGTCGGTGCCGCCGCGCCCGGACGTCTCTGAACCCCCGCAGGAAGGCGAGCGCCGTTTCAGTGAAGACGATAAGCTCGCCAAGATTCCGGCGCTGGCAGTCGGGTATCGCATGCCCCCGCGCGCCTCGCCCGACGCGGTTGCGGGGGCGCTCGTGGGCGAGCTTCTCCACAACGGCCAAGCGTCGATCCTGTATCAGGCGCTGGTCAAAGAAAAGAAAGTCGCCGTGAGCGTGGAAGGCGGCGACAACTGGCCGCTCGGTAATCCTTTCGAGTATAACGGCCCAACGCTCATGACATCGTTTATTATCTATCCGCTGAACATCCCGGAAAAAGACCTCTTGAGCGCCTATGATGCGGTCATTACGGGGCTCGCGGCCCGGGCCCCGTCCGAGCAGGACTTGGAGCGTATTCGGGCGAAGATGCGCTCCGACTGGTACGGGCAGCTCGAGATCCCCGTCGAACGCGCCTCCATACTTTCGCACTCGACCCTATTCGACGGCAACCCTTCCCGCGTCAATGAAATTCCCGACGAGCTGAATCGCGTGACGCCGGAGCAGGTTCGTGAGTTCGCCGCCAAGTACCTGGTGCCTTCGAACCGCACAATTATTGACCGCGTGCCCGTCAAATCCGCCCCGAGGGGAGAAAAAGGCGGTGAGCAGTGAAACGACGCATCCCAATGCTAATGCTCCTGGCCCTGTCTATCGCGGTCGTCTCTGGCGCCGCTGAAAAGACGCCGCCGCTCCCCAAAGACCTTCCGCCTTACGGCCCGCTGGCGCCTTTCCATGCGCCCAAAGCGGAAATCAAAAAGCTCGCGAACGGGCTGACCTTGTGGCTGGTGCCGCGCCCGGGATTCCCTAAAGTCGCTCTAGTCATCGCGGTCCGAGGCGGGTTGGCCTCGGATCCCGCGGCTCGGCCGGGCCTCTCAAACTTGCTAGTGGATACTATTGACCAGGGGACGCGCACCCGCAGCGCCAAGCAAATTGCCGAAGAGCTTCAGGCGGCGGGCGGCGATTTGACCGGCGTTCCGGCCGCCGACTACCTGCTTTTCGCGACGGACGTATTGGCTTCAAAAGCCCACGCGGCGCTCACGGTCCTTGCCGACATCGTCCAGAGCGCAACCTTCCCCGCGGATGAGGTGGCTCTGGCGAAACGCAACGCCGCCGATACTCTGCGCGCAAACGAAGCGTCTCCAGCCTTCCTCGCCCGCCGGGCGCTGGCGAAAGAGATTTTTGGCAGCCATCCGTACAGCCTCATCTCGCCGACCCAGGCCTCGATTACGGCGACCTTGCCGGAAGATCTGCGCCGCGAATTCGCCAGGCGATTCCGCCCTGACCAGACCGTGCTCATTGCCGTAGGCGATTTTGACTCGGACGCGTTCGTCAGGACGGTCGAAAATCTGTTGGGGGCCTGGAAGGCGCCGGCCCTGCCCGCCGCCTCTCTTCCCCCGAAGCCCTTGGCGACAAGTCCTCACGGAGTGTACTTGGTGGGCCGGCCCGGCTCGGTCCAAACAACCTTCATGTTCGGGACATTCGGCCCCCTGCGCGGTGCACAGGACTATGCCGCTACTCAGGTCGCCAACGCCATCTACGGCGGCATGTTCGGCTCGAGACTCATCCTGAACATCCGCGAAGATAAGGGATACACCTATTCGCCCGGAGCCTCGATCCAGACTTACCGCGAGGCCGGCGTGATGGTGACGCGCGCCGACGTCCGAAATGCCGTCACGGGCGCTTCGCTCAACGAGATTGAATACGAGCTTAACCGCATGGCGACGACCTCGCCGAGCGAAGATGAAATGACGCACGCCAAGCGCTACCTGGTGGGAATTCAGGGTTTCCTGTTTCAGTCGCAAGGATCGGTGTCGAGGCAGCTTGCCGCTATCTGGGCGATGGGTCTCCCCTCGGAAGAGTTGGGGTTGGAAGGCGAGCGCCTCCAAAAGGTCACGGCCGCCGATGCGGACCA
>Ga0066710_100006554_pt1 | contig 10906 bp, 12 predicted proteins | sample GraSoiAngelo_159_FD_79666 | JGI IMG/M metagenome (GOLD analysis project Ga0066710, IMG submission 79666) | Grasslands soil microbial communities from the Angelo Coastal Reserve, California, USA - 14_1009_16_40cm | ecosystem: Environmental > Terrestrial > Soil > Grasslands | place: USA...
GGGTAGCGGGGCTGCCACCGAACCGTGCAGAGGTCTTGCAACGGGGGCTGAACCCTCGCTCTCCGCGGCACCCACGGCGATACTGCCTCGCAGGGACTGATTCCGTCGACCCGGAGTGTCATGGCTGTTCGCGCGCTCAACGCCTCGACCGCCGCACCGATCGCCATCCAACAGCACACGGGCTGGAGGGCCGCCGAGCGGGACTCGCGGCAGATGCTCGAGGCGCTCGACGTCGCCGTCTATACCACCGATCGCGAGGGCCGGCTGACGTTCTTCAACGATGCCGCGGCACTCTTCTGGGGTCGGAAACCAGAGCTCGGCGAGCTGTGGTGCGGCTCGTACAAGCTGTTCCACCCGGACGGCTCGCCGATGGCCCACGACGAGTGCCCGATGGCGGTCGCGTTGCGCGAGGGTCGCGAGCTGCGTGGCGTCGAGGCGATCGCGGAGCGGCCCGACGGCTCGCGCGTCGCGTTCACGCCCTACCCGACGGTGCTCCGTGACCCTGACGGGACCGTGATTGGCGCGGTCAACATCCTCGTCGACATCACCGATCGGATCCGTGTCGAGGACTCGCTGCGCGCCAGCGCGGAGGCGCTGCGCGCCTCGAACGCGGTGAAGGACGAGTTCCTGGGCCTCGTTTCCCACGAGCTGCGGACGCCGGTGACGACCATCTTCGGCAACGCCCGCCTCCTTCGCGACAGGGGCGACCGGCTCGCTGAATCGGACCGGGAATCGATGGTGTCCGACATCGCCGGCGAGGCGGAGCGCCTGCTGGGGGTGGTCGAGAACCTGCTCCTGCTCACCCGCCTCGAGTCCGGCATCCACCCCGATCCCGAGCCGCAGGTCCTGGCCCACGTCGCCCGGATGATGCTCGACTCGTTCGAGCGACGCCATCCCGATCGCTCGATCGAGCTAAGGAGTGAGCCGCGCCACCTCATCGTCGAGGCGGACCGGCCGTACCTCGACCTCATCCTCGAGAACCTCCTGACCAACGCCGTCAAGTACAGCCCTGCCAGGTCGCCGATCGAGGTTGTCATCCAGGCGACCGAGGCGGAGGCCCAGTTGCTCGTGCTCGATCGGGGCATCGGGCTCGACGGCACTGACATGGAGCAGCTCTTCACCGCCTTCTACCGATCCGAGTCGGCGCGAAGCCACTCGGCCGGCCTCGGGATCGGGCTGGCCGCGTGCAAGCGGGTCGTCGAGAGCCTCGGCGGTCGTGTCTGGGCCGCACCGCGCGACGGTGGTGGCTCCGAGTTCGGGTTCGCCCTGCCGCTCGCCTAGGCCCGCGGACCGGCGCGTCGCTGCTTCACCGGCTGGTTCGCGGCCTTCCCTTGGGCATCCTGGATCTGCTTGAAGACCTTGCCCATGCCCGGGCGCAGCAGCGCCCGCGCCTCGGCCTCGGCATCCCGGTCGCGTCGACGAATCCGAGCCGCTTCCCGTGCGTCGATCTCGCCGTTCGGCTGGCGCGGTCGTTCGTCGAAGCCCTCGGACATGGTGCGATCGTCGGTGGTGCCGGCGCCGGCGTCAACGGCCTCGGGTAGGCTTCGGGCGTGGCCGACGAGGAGAAGCTGAACCGCGAGCGAGCGGGCACGTATCGCACAACAGACAGCCGATTCACGATCGAGCAGTCGGCGACCGGCTGGCTCCTCCTCGACAGCGAGCAGACGAACGAGCTCGGCCTGCCCCTGGCGCGCGGTCCCTTCGCCACGCTGGACGAAGCTCGCGGCGCGATCGGGGCGGCCCGTTCCGGCCCGCGGCCGATCTCGGATCTCGGTGAGCGCCGCGCCGCAAAGCAGGCATCGGCGAAGGATGCGACCGCTCGCGCCTCCGGCGGCGCGCCGGAGCGAGCGAAGGGCGCGCGTGCCGGCAAGGCGCGCAAGGCTCCGCCGCGGCCGACCGGGCGGGAGATGGTGATCCGGGAGCTCCGCACGGTCGATGGCGACGCGCTGCGCGCGCTGTGGCGGTCCGTTGGCTTCAATTCGATCGGCGACGACGACAGGAGCCTCGCCCGGCTCGCGCGGCGGAACCCCGGCCTGGTGCTGGTCGCGACCGAGGGCGGCCGGATCGTCGGCTCCGCGCTCGGGGCGTGGGACGGACGTCGCGGCTGGATCTACCACGTCGCCACCGCCGAGAGCCATCGGCGGCGCGGCGTCGCGTCCCGGCTCGTCGGCCAGGTCGAGGCCGGCCTGAGCGACCTCGGCTGCCCGAAGGTCAACGTGATGGTCCGCGACGAGAACGAGGGCGCCAGCGAGTTCTGGGCCGCTCGCGGCTACGCGATCGGGCCCGCGCGACAGCTCTCCCGGGAGCTCGGCGGGGCCTGATCCGCCCAGTGTCGCGCCAGGCCCGCACGACCGGCGGCGACATGACGTCGTGATGCGGCGCCCGCCGCCGGCGACGAGACTGCCATGGCGCCGATGGCGTGGCTGCGATTCGCCACGATGCGGCGCCGGCACGACCGCAATGGCCCAGGGCATAGCGTGAAAGACCAGCCGGCCCGGCCCCTGCGAGTATCGAGCGCTCGACCCCGGAGAGAGTCGGCGCGGAACCGTCGGGGCCCGGGCGCCGATCGGGCCGGGCCGGCGTCCACCTCCCTATGATCTGCGAGTGAGCGACATCGGCGACGCCGTCGCCAGGGCCGGCGCCTACCTCACGGAGCACCCCGACGAGGCGCGCTACCGCGACTCGGCGGCGACGGCGCGGCTCGGCGCCGGCCTCCGGGTCGAGGTCGCCGGGCCCGCCGGCGAGCAGCTCGCGACCGACATGCCGCGGGGCATCGGCGGCGAGGCTTCCGTCCCATCGCCGGGTTGGTTCTTCCGCGCCGCCGCGGCCTCGTGCGTCGCCTCGCTGATGGGGATCCGAGCCGCCACCCTCGGGGTCGAGCTCAGGCCGGGCGACGTCGAAGTCGTGGTCGACAGTGAATCCGATGACCGGGGCATCCTCGGGCTCGACGATAGGATCGCCGCCGGCGCGCTGTCGATGAAGGTCGTGGTACGCATCAGCGGCACCAAGCTCGGCACCGATGCCCGGACCGCGCTGGCACGATGGGCGCTCGACCACTGCCCGGTCACTGACACGGCAAGCCGCGCTGTGCCGATCGAGCTCGAGGTCCGCTGAGCCAGCGCTCGGGACAAAGGGCCCGGCGAGTGCCGGTTAGCTTCCGGCTTCTCAGCCCGTGGGCGGCTTCGCGCCCGGCGCCGGGAACAGCGCCTCGAATGACGACAGGAAGCGCTTGATCTCGCGCATCGAGATGACGATCCCGATCACGAGACTCAGGATGAAGCTGATCAAGCCGGCGAGCCCGGCAACGCCCGGGTCGTGGGTCGCCAGGAGCACGACGATGGCGAGCAAGCCGGCGAGCACCGCGCTGCAGATCACGGCGACCATCCCGGGCATGGTGGTGAAGCCGTAGAGAATTCCGCGGAACTCGCTCATTTCGTCGGTCCATAGTGCTGGAGTACCGACCTCATGTCGTCATGGTGGGCAGTGATGAAGTACCGATCGAGCTCCGGAACCATCTCGTGGTACGCGTGCGGGAGGCGGTTCATGCCCTGCAGGTAGCGGATGTCCTCGTTGCTCGCGCCATTGATCCGACCCAGGCTCGCGAGCCCGATGAACAGGTCCAGGGTCAGCAGGATCGCGGCGACCGAGAGGAAGGAGTCGCTGAACCCGGTGGCCGTCGAGATGAGGCCGAGCACCAGGAGCGTGGCCGAGAGGAACGTCAGGAACATGCCGCCACGGGCGAAGGCCTCGTTGTAGACCAGCGATCGGGCGGTCAGCAGGCTCCAGTGCTCTGTCGTGAGGATCTGCAGGGCGCGCGGGTCGTCCATGGCGAGCGTGCTCGATCCGCCTCGGTCGTCGCCGCCGCGGGTGTCGATCGGCCGGGCCTCCGCCGGCGCAGCCGGGACGAAACGATCTTCCATGCGTCGGCCCTCCTCCAATCGCTCAGCCGCCGGACACCGCCGGGATGACATGGACCACCGCGCCCGGTGGCACCGGGGTCGTGAGGGTCGCTCGTTCGCCGCTCACGAAGACGTTGATATGGGTGCGGATGCTGGGCCCGGCGTCGAGGAGCCGGTTGCGAATGCCCGGAACCTGGGCGTCGAGATCCGCGATCACCTCCGCGACGGTGTCACCATGCGCCTCGACCCGACGGGGCGCGCCCGGGAACAGGGCGACCAGGGACCGCGGCAGGTGGACGTCGGCCACGCTCAGTCGACGACTGCCGCCTCGACCGACCAGATCGCCGGCAGGTTGTCGGCGACGATCGACCATGTCTTGCCCTCGTCGCGGCTGCCGTACAGCTGGCCGGTGCTCGTCCCGAAGTAGACGCCCACCGGGTCGAGCCGATCGACGGCCATCGCCTCGCGCAGGACGGCGACCCAGGCATGCTCCTTCGGCAGGCCGGCATCGCTGCGCTTCCAGGTGTCGCCGCCGTCGTTCGTGCGGTACACACCGGCGTGCCCATCGGGCATGAACCGGCCCTGGTCGGGCTCGCTCAAGGGGATCGTCCAGACCGTCTTCGGGTCGCGCGGGTGGGCGGCCATCGGGAAGCCGAACTGGGTCGGCAGTCCCTTCGTGATCTCCTCCCACTGCCGGCCGCCGTTCGCCGAGCGGTACACGCCGCAGTGGTTCTGCTGGTACAGGAGCTCGCCACCGTCGGCGGCCATGACCAGCTTGTGCACGCACTGGCCGAACTCGGGCTCCGGATTCGGGTCGAAGTCGGCGCGGACACCCTTGTTCCGGAGCTCCCACGTGGCGCCGCCGTCGCGCGTCTCGAACGCACCGACGGCCGAGATGCCGACCCAGACCCGGTCGGTATCGGTGGGGTGGGGGACGATCGAGTGAAGGCACAGCCCGCCATTGCCGGGTTGCCACTCGGGGCGCGTCGGGTGGTTGGTCAGGCCCTCGACGTGTTGCCACGTCACGGCCCCGTCGCCGCTCCGGAACAGCCCGGCCGGCTCGACGCCCGCGTATACCGCGTCCGGCCCGGCGGTCACGTTCCAGACCGTCGCGATCTTCGGGCCGTCGTCGCCGTACGTCAGGCCCTCGCTCGAGTGCGACCACGTGGCGCCAAGGTCATCGCTGCGCCAGACCGCGGGGCCGTACCAGTTGCTGCCGCCCGCCGCGAGCACCGCCCCGGTCGCCGGATCCACGATCGCATCGTGGATCGGCCAGCCATCGCACAGCGGTCCGCGGACATCCCACGTCTTCCGGTCGGCGTCGCCGTCGAGCACGAACAGGCCCTTCCGCGTCCCGACCAGCAACGCGACTCGCTCGGTCATGTCGCTCCTCCAAACGCAGGCCGGCGCCGGCCGGCCACGGTCTCTGCTGCTCTACCCTCAGCCTACCCGACGGAGGCGGGGACCGATGACGCTGGTCAGCCTGGACTTCCTGTACACGCCGAGCACCGACGTGGCGGCCGATGCGCGCTACTTCGTCGAGGTCCTCGGCGCCGAGCTCGGCTTCGCGATCGAGGATGGCGGGATCCGCGTGGCGATGGTGTCGTTCGGCAGCCCGCCGGCGATCCTGCTGACCGACCACCTCGAGGGCGATCGGCCGATCCACATGTACGCGGTGGACGATCTGTCGGCGACGAGGGATGAGCTCGAGGCACGCGGCTGGCACCCGGACCGGTCGATCGAGCTGCCGCCCGGGCCGGCGACCACCTTCCGCACGCCCGGCGGCCTTCGCGTCGCGATCTACGAGCCCTCCCGGCCCTTCGTCATCGAATCCTTCCGAGGCCGTCGCGACTTCAGCTGAGGCCATTGCGGCCCGAGCAAACCGCCGGGTAGGCGACCCGGCGATAGACTCGGCGCGATCGGAGGACCCCTCGATGGCCATTGCCGCACCACCCTTCGCCGGCTTCTCGCCGGCGGCGATCCAGTTCCTGGCAGACCTGGCCGTGAACAACGACCGGGCCTGGTTCCAGCCCCGCAAAGCGGAGTACGAGCGGCTGCTCAAGGAGCCGTTCGAGGCAATGGTCGCCGCCCTCGCGGAGCGCCTCGAGGCCCGCGGCGTGCCCATGCTCGCCGATCCGAAGCGCTCGCCGTTCCGGATCTATCGGGACACCCGCTTCAGCAAGGACAAGTCACCGTACAAGAGCCACCTGGGCGCCTCGTTCCCGTGGGTCGAGGATGCGCCCGGAACGGAGGCCGGCGGCGGCCATGACGAGCGCGTCCACGGCAACGGTGGCTACTTCCACTTCCAGCCGGGCGAGATGTTCGTCGGTGGCGGCATGTGGCAGATGGAGAAGCCGCGCCTTGACGCCTTTCGCAATACCGTGCGCGACGATCCCGACCGGGTCCGCGACGCGCTCGAGGACAAGACGTTCGTCGCCTGGTTCGACGATGCTCACCCCCACGAAGAGCTGAAGCGCTTCCCACCGGGATATCCGCAGGACCACCCGCTCGCCCGGATGTTCCTGTGGAAGGACGTCGTGTTTGGGCGGCGCCTCAGCGACGACGAGGTCCTCTCGCCGGACCTTCCGGATCGTCTCGCCGAGGGGTACGCCGCGGCCGCTCCGGTCTTCCGCTTCCTGGCAGCGCTCGACTGAGATCCACACTCTCCCAGCGCGCGCTGAATCGAGCGCTTCTCGCGCGGCAGCTGCTGCTCGAGCGATCGACGGGCTCGATCGTCGACGCGGTCGAGCAGGTGGGTGGGCTGCAGACGCAGTACGCACCGTCGGGGTACGTCGGGCTGTGGACGCGGGTCGCCGGGTTCGAGCGTGACGACCTGACCCGGGCGCTCGAGGACCGGAGCCTCGTCCAGGCGTCGCTCATGCGCACGACAATCCACGTCGTCACGCGTCGCGAGTACTGGCTGTTCGCGAACGGCATCCGCCGGTCCCGGCAGGAATGGGTGGCTCGGATCGGGGCGCTCCCGCCCGAGCGAACAGTGAGCACGAACGCCGAGCGGCTGCGCGATGCCCTCCGCGACGGCCCGAAGACCGTCAAGGAGCTGGGTGACCTGGCGAAGGGCTTCGTCGGCACGCTCGGCCTCTGGGTCGACCTCGTCCGGGTGCCGCCGTCGGGGACCTGGGAGCGGCGCCGTGCGGACCGTCTCGCCCTCGCCGAGGACTGGGTTGGTCCGAACGACAGCACCGAAGCGGAGGGCCTCGAGCACCTGGTCCGTGCGTACCTGCGAGCGTTCGGGCCGGCGACGTGGAAGGACGTGGGCTCGTGGGCCGGCGTGAGCCTCGCCGACGCGAAGCGGGCAGGGGAGGGTCTCGCCCTCGCGACCTATCGCGACGAGCGAGGGAGCGAGCTGGTCGACCTCGAGGACGGGCCGCTTCCGGACGAGACCATCGAGGCGCCCGTCCGCTTCCTGCCGCATTGGGACGCGAACCTGCTCGTCCACGCCCGTCGGACCGGGCTGCTGCCCGAGGCCCACCGGCCGCGCGTGTTCTCCACGAAGAACCCGTTCTCGGTTGGCGTCTACCTGGTCGATGGGCGAGCGGCCGGCGCGTGGTCGCTCGTGGATGGACGGATCGCCCTCGACCCGTTCGAGGACCTGTCGAAGGGCGACGAGCGTGCCGTCGAGCGGGAGCGCGCGGCGCTCGAGGCGTTCCATTCCTGAGGGCACCGCCGGCGATTGATCCCCGACGGGGTGCCGTGCCCCGCGATCGCGGGGCGGACGGTACGATGCCCGCCGGATGACCTGCCCGTGACAGACGCCCAGGCGCCCCGACGCGCCGGACGCCGCGAGTGGCTCGGACTCGGGGTCCTCGCGCTCGCCTGCCTGCTCTACGTGATGGACCTCACGGTCCTGCATCTCGCCGTGCCCGCGATCAGCGCTCATCTGCGCCCGACCAGCGTCGAGCTGCTCTGGATCATCGACGTCTACGGGTTCATGGTCGCCGGCTTCCTGATCACGATGGGCACGCTCGGTGACCGCATCGGCCGGCGCCGCCTCCTGCTCGTCGGAGCGGCCGCCTTCGGCGGCGTCTCGATCCTGGCCGCATTCTCGACCAGCCCAACGATGCTGATCGCCAGCCGGGCCCTGCTCGGCATCGCCGGCGCGACCATCGCGCCCTCGACGCTGTCGCTCATCTTCGCGATGTTCGAGGACCCAAAGCAGCGTGCGACCGCGATCGGCGTCTGGGTGTCCGCGTTCTCTGCCGGGAGCGCGATCGGCCCGGTTCTCGGCGGCGTGCTCCTCGAGCACTTCTGGTGGGGCTCGGTGTTCCTGCTCGCGGTGCCGGTGATGGCGGTCCTGCTCGTGCTCGGGCCGCGGGTGCTGCCCGAGTACCGCGCCCCCAACGCGGGGCGGCTGGACCTCATCGGATCGGCGATGTCCCTGGTCGCCGTGCTGTCGCTGATCCTCGAGCTGAAGCTCACCGCCCAGGACGGCCCGAGCCCGCTCTCGATCGCGGCGCTGGCGATCGGCCTCGTGGTGGGAGCGGCCTGGGTGCGCCGTCAGCTGGGCGCGAGCGACCCGATGTTCGACCTCCGGCTGTTCCGCATCCCGACGTTCAGCGCATCGCTCGTCGTCAGCCTGCTCACGGTATTCGTCGCCATCGGCTACTTCCTCTTCGTAGCGCAGTACCTCCAGCTCGTCCTCGGCCTGTCCCCGTTGGCCGCGGGCCTGTGGTCGCTCCCCGAGGCCATCGGGTTCATCGTCGCGTCGAATCTCGGGCCGCGGATCGTCCGACGGGTCAAGCCGGCCCACCTCATCAGCGGCGGGTTGGCCGTGGCGGCCGTGGGCCTGGTGATCCTCAGCCAGGTGACGACCTCGACGTCGAGCGGCCTCGCCATCGTCGTCGTCGCCTCGCTCGTCGTGTCACTCGGCCTGGCGCCGATCTTCGGGCTCACGACCGACCTGATCGTGAGCACCGCGCCACCGGAGCGGGCGGGTGCGGCCGCGGGCATGTCCGAGACATTCTTCGAGCTCGGCGGCGCGCTCGGGCTCTCCCTCCTCGGGACCGTCGGCATCGTCATCTATCGGTCCCGTCTTCCGGAGTCCCTACCCGCCTCGATCCCGGCCGCGGCCGCTGCCGCGGCTCGCGACACGCTCGGCGGCGCTCGCGACGTCGCCGCCCAGCTGCCGGCCGCGCAGGGCGAGGCGCTGCTCAACGCCGCCCGCGTGGCCTTCGTCGCGGGGATGCAGTTCGCCGCCGTGATCAGCGTCGCTGTCGCGATCGCGGTCGCCCTCTTCGCCCTCCGCTTCCTGCACACCATTCCCGCAACTGGCGACGAGCCGCCGACGGAGGAGGGCGCGGCAGCTCTCACGCCGGGCGTACCGTGCAAGCGGCCCGACGGCCACGTTCCACACCGAATCGGCCGGCCGCTGCCGGAATCCTCGCCGTGAGCGCTTCCGTGCGCTTCAGGACGACGATCCTCCAGGCCGGCAAGACGGCGATGGGCTTCGAGGTACCCGCGGATGCGGTCGATGCGCTGGGTGCCGGCAAGCGGCCGCCCGTGAAGGTCACGATCAACGGCTACACGTACCGAAGCTCGATCGCCGTGCTCCAGGGGCGGTACATGATCGGCGTCAGCGCCGAGAACCGCGGTCCCGCGGGAGTCACGGCGGATGACGAGGTCGAGGTCCAGCTCGAGCTCGACACGGCGCCGCGAGAGGTCACGATCCCGCCCGACCTGGCAGCGGCGCTCGATGCCGAACCTGACGCACGGCGCACGTTCGACGCGCTGTCCTACTCGAACAAATCGTGGCACACCAGCCAGGTCGCAGGCGCGAAGACGCCGAAGACCCGCAGCCGGCGCATCGACAAGTCGATCGCGGCGCTCAAGGAGGGCAGGGTCCGATGACGCCCGTCACGTATCACGTTCCCGGCGGGGTGCTGACCGAGCGCGAGCACCAGGTGCCCCTCGACCATGCTCGGCCCGACGGCGAGAGGATCACCGTCTTCAGCCGCGAGCTCGCCGCGCCCGATGGCCTCGATCGCCCATACCTGATCTTCCAGCAGGGCGGTCCCGGCGGCGAAGCGACCCGACCGACGGCCCCGCCATCGGGCTGGCAGAAGCGAGCGATCGCCGATTACCGCGTCCTGCTCATCGACCAGCGCGGGACGGGCCGGAGCACGCCGGTCGGCGACATCCCCGGCGCGACCCCCGCGGAGCAGGCCGCGTACATGACCCACATGCGCGCCGACGCGATCGTCCGCGATGCCGAGCTGATCCGCCAGGAGCTGGGCGTCGACCGCTGGAGCATCCTCGGCCAGAGTTTCGGCGGCTTCTGCACGATGACCTACCTGTCGTTCTTTCCGGGAGGCCTGCGCGAGGCGTTCCTCACCGGCGGCCTGTCGCCGATCGCGCGGCCGGTCGACGACATCTACTCGGCCACGTACGTCCGTCTCATCGAGAGGAACCACGCGTACTTCGAGCGCTATCCAGATGACCGGCAGCGGCTCCGGGACATCCTGGGCCGGCTCGACGACGAGGACGTCCGGCTCCCGTCCGGCGACCGACTCACCTCGCGCCGCTTCCTGCAGATGGGCAACAAGCTCGGCGACAGCGCCGGCTTCGAGCTCATCCACCACGTCCTGGAGCTGCCGTTCGCGTCGAGGGCGTTTCTGGCCGACGCCGAGGACACGAACCGGTTCGGCCGGAACCCGATCTACGCGACCCTGCACGAGTCGTCGTACGCCGACGGCGTGCCGACGCGCTGGTCAGCCGAGCGGGTCATGCCCGACGAGGTCGCCTCGGAGCGGTACTTCACGGCCGAGCACGTCTTCCGCTGGATGTGGCAGGACTACGGCGAGCTGCGCTCCCATCGCGACGCGGCCGAGCTCCTCGCCGAGCATCCCTGGCCGAAGCTGTACGACGCGGCGCAGCTCGCCCACAACGAGGTGCCGGTCGCCGCGACGATCTACGTCAACGACCTGTACGTCGAGCGCCGGTTCGCGGAGGAGACGGCGAGCCAGATCCGCGGGCTCCGGCCATGGATCACC
>Ga0066710_100006555_pt1 | contig 10906 bp, 10 predicted proteins | sample GraSoiAngelo_159_FD_79666 | JGI IMG/M metagenome (GOLD analysis project Ga0066710, IMG submission 79666) | Grasslands soil microbial communities from the Angelo Coastal Reserve, California, USA - 14_1009_16_40cm | ecosystem: Environmental > Terrestrial > Soil > Grasslands | place: USA...
GGCTCAGTCGTTCGCGTGACAAATCTGAAGACGGGGCGCTCGGCCGTCGTGCGTATCACGGACCGTGGTCCGTTCATCAAGGGGCGCATGCTTGATCTATCGCTGGCCGCTGCAAAAGCAGTAGACGTCTGGGGCCCGGGCCTTGCAAAAGTACACATGGAAGTGCTGCAAACTCCTGCCTCCCTCGATAGCGGGGGACGCTGGGCGGTGCAGATCGGTGCATTCGAAGGCGAAAAAGCAGCAAACGATGTTGCCGACCATCTCTCCCATCGCTACCACACGGCTAAGGTACTGCGCTTCAGCAGTGTCATAGGCAGCTGGTGGGTGCGGGTACGCGTGCAGGATGACGATCGCCATCGTGCCGAGGAGATCGCGCACGATACCCACACTCCGGAAGGTTCGATCTTTCTTGTCAGGCTGGATTAGGGCTGGCGAACCGGCAGGATTGATGCGTGCTAAAATCCGGCCCCCGCACACTTGCATTCCGGAGGACGGCGCTCATGTGTTGCAAACGCGTAATCGCATCTCTGCTCGTGCTGTTTTGTACGATTCCAGCCTGGTCCCAAGCGAAGCTTTCGGTACATTGGGAAGAATTGACGGGTGCAGACTTCCGCGACGGAATTCGCCAATCGCAGGGCACCTGCCTGTTGCCTTTTGGGATCCTCGAGAAGCACGGTCCGCATCTGCCTTTAGGCACCGATCTTCTTAATGTGCGCTATGCCACCTTGCATGCCGCCCAGCAGGACTATGCGGTCGTGTTCCCCGAGTATTACTTTGGACAAATTTTCGAAGCTAAACACGAGCCCGGCACCGTCGCCTATAGCACGCAGTTGCAACTCGCGCTGTTACAGGAAACTACCGACGAAATGGCGCGCAACGGTTGCAAAAAGGTCATCATAGTGAACGGGCACGGCGGCAACGAACATCTGCTTCCGTTCTTTGCTCAAGCGCAATTGGAAAAGCCACGCGACTACGTGGTGTATGTCTTAGGCTTAGTGCAACCGCCGCCGGGTGGTCCCGAGGAAAAAAGCAAGGTCCCGAACTGGCATGCCGGCGAAGCGGAAACCGCAAAGATGATGATTTCCCGCCCAGACCTGGTTCACCTGGACCGTGCAGCCACTGAGTCCGGGGCCGACCAGAAACGGCTCAATCTGCCGGATAACGTCTATACCGGAATCTGGTGGTATGCACGTTTTCCCAATCACTATTCCGGCGAAGGTGGACTCGCAACCCGCGAACTGGGCGACTACGACATGAAGGCCTGGATCAGCGGAATCGTGAACACCATTCGCGCCGTCAAAGCTGACCAGACTAGCCTGAAGCTTCAGAATGAGTTTTACGAGAAGAGCAGACATCCGCTGGATACACCGCAATGATTGATTGCAGTCTGAAAGTCTATCGAACCGTCTTTGTCGATTCAGATTTCTTGCTTGGCGCTTTGGGCAGCTTGTTGAAGTCTCGCATGTATACCCGCAGGCCGAAAGCGGGTGTTATCTTGGTATATCCTGCAGACAACTGTTGTTTGTAGCGATCGAGATAAAAATCAAAAGGGTCCTGCGGGTCCATATCCAGAAGCACCATGTCAGTGTCATCCATGGTGAGCTTGCCAAACCTCAACTGTGCTCCGCGGTAAGACATGTAATTACCAGTCTGCTTTGAGCCACGATCTGGCAATGTGGTGCCAAAGGTTTGGATAATCTGACTCCCCTTGACGCGAACATTCGTAAGTAGCCCCTGGATCTGCGGCGGCGGCAAGATTTGTCCAGGGTTGAGCAACAAGTCGTTGCCCTCGGTCCGAATGCCTCGCACCTTCTTCGTGCTAATCAGGTTCGAGATCTTTAAACCCAGCAGGTCCATCAGACCTTTTACTGGTAGATGTCCGGCCTTGACCTTTTCGGGGTGGATCCGAATCTCGCCGTCAGGAGTGACTGACATCCTGCCTATGGTCTCGAAAGGAATGTCGCCTTTCGAATGCAATCTTCCCTTGATCCGCAGTGCGTCGCCTTCGCTTCCTACTTCTATCCCTTTCAGCGGAGCATCGGACGCAGAAAATACATTCTGGTTGAGGACATTTGACATGACATCCGTTGCGATAGAGATTTCAGCAGAGCTGATGGCGAGGACAAAGGAGTTTTTGTCATCAAAAAATGGAATGGTCCCTTTCGTGATGGAAGTAAGTGTTCCTTGGAGATGGAAAATGTGCGCCGAAATGCTGTCGGTGAAGTGATATGTCACATTTCGCATCTCGACTCTGACTGCGTCCGGTCGATCCTCAGCCGCCACATTCTTTAGCACATTGTTTTGAGCATTCCCGGCGAACGCGATCGCGAGGCACACGGCGAGGGCGAGCCGTAGCTTGTCGGTTGAGCATGCCCGTTGCTTAAGTTCCGAGATGCGGATCAAAGGAGACCCCTTGCTCAACAGAAAAAGGGGCACTTGGATGTGCCCCTTATTTCAATCCGCAGCGGTCAAGGTCTTAGCGTTTTACTTCAATTTCATTCAAGACCTGCTGCACATTAGGTACACTGGCAGCCACCTGCTGCGCCTCCTGGCGTTGCGCTGGGCTGTCTACTCTACCCTTTAGGGTGAGCACTCCGTTTTTTGCATCGAAGCGGATGTGTTGCTTATCGAGGCCTTTTGCCACAAGCGCAGCCTTGAAATTCTTCTCAATCCCACCGTCCAGGTTGGACGAGATAGTCTTGGACTCCGATTCTGCGCCAACTGGGCGCACGGCTACCTCATTAGCGATGATCCGGTTCCCGGCGGCTGCCTTCGCAACCTCGGCGGCCTGTTGTTTGGCATTCTCGGAATGAACGGTGCCGCCCAATGTGATGGTATTCTTGTCGCGATCCTCATCCACCGTAACGTCTTTCAAGTCGGCCTGTTCCAGAGCTTTTTTGACATTGTCTTTGTACGAAACATCGCTTGGGTTGTCGGCACTGTTGGCATTGTTAGCGCGGGGGTTCGAGGAACACGCAATAGTCATCACTAACACAGGAACTGCTGCGAACAGCAGAAACATCTTCAGCCGCATTTTTCCCCACTCCTTTGCAAAGCTTTAGTAGCGGCGCGCCTCACGCGCACCTTGGACCATCTCTTGTGTCGTCGGGCCTTACTGCGGTTCGGTCTTGTCTTCCACTCTATCGGCGCCCTGGCGCATTTTTTGGGCTGCTTTGTGCGCCGCTCTTTTCGTCCCTCTTTTTAGTTTGTGCCCGGTCTTTTTAGCAGCGCGTTTGGTAGACCTTCCTGCCTCTTTGACATCGTCTTTCACATCCCTGTCAGATCGCTCCGACTGGGCGAATACGTTGCCGGCAAGCGCGAACAGCAGCACCAGAGCCGAAATTCCTCGTGCAAAAGACCTCATCAGGTTCTCCTTCAGACCGCCGTTGTGCGTCCCGTAAGCAGGTTAACTATCAGCACAATCACGGCAATCACCAGCAAAAGGTGAATGAGGCTGCCGGCCACATGGAAACTGAAACCGAGAAGCCACAGGATCAGCAGAATCACAAAAATCGTCCAAAGCATAGTCATCTCCAGTTACAAACACCCTGCAACTTTCGCAGGTGACGATCAGTCTAGGGTTCCAGACATTCCACGACTATCGGGTTGTTGCTGTAACCGAACCTTCAGCGGGTATGCTTCTGAGGGGAGTTCTACAGCGGCCAAGGGAACCAAATCAGGGTAAGCCTTAGATACGGGTGGTTTTTGCAAAGGTGATTCATTGGCTTCTCAATTTGAGTCAGAACACGGGCCTCTGTGTCAGGTGGTTCGCGCACGTTATATCCGCGTGCTTTCGCCATTCCGAGGGCGCACACTCCGGGTCTGCTCGTCAACGCTCCGGGCGTGATACAAATTGTGTGGCCTTGATGAATTTTTCACGTACTTACAAGCTCTCGACAATCGGTTTCGCTGGGACGCTGTGATGAGGGGACTTTTCATTGCCCTTTCTGAGAGTCGCCGATTGCGCGAGATCGGCGAGCGCTCCACCATCGGTCAGCGCATCTCCAGTCGCTTCGTAGCCGGCACACAGGTTGAGGACGCGCTGCGCGCGACCGCGGCCGTCAATCAAGCTGGAGCCAGCGTCTCTATTGACAACCTCGGCGAGAATGTCACCAATGCTGAGGAGGCGCGCTCCAGCGCTGGCCTCTATCATCAATTACTCGACGCCATTGCCGCCCGCAGATTAAACGCGAACATCAGTCTCAAGCTCACCCACATGGGCCTCGACCTAGACGAGAATCTAGCCCGCGAATTAGTCACAGGCCTTGTGACAAAAGCTGCCAGCATGGTGCCGCGAAACTTTGTCCGAGTGGACATGGAAGGATCAGCTTATACCCAACGCACACTCGATTTTGTTGACGAGTTGCATCGCATGCCCGGAAATCAGGACTGCGTGGGGGCCGTGATTCAGGCCTATATGCGGCGGGCTGAAAGCGATATCCGGAGCCTGCTCGCCGGGGGGATTCGCATCCGTCTATGTAAGGGTGCCTACAAGGAACCGCCGGACATTGCGTTCCAGAAAAAGTCTGAAGTCGATGCCAACTACGTCAAGCTGATGAAGATCCTAATGAAAAGCGGCATCTATCATGGCCTTGCAACGCATGATGAAGACATAATCAACCAGGCAAAGATATTCGCCACGCGTGAAGGCATTCCCCGAGACAGCTTTGAGTTCCAGATGTTGTATGGCATTCGCCGCGACCTGCAACACAGCCTGGTGCGCCAAGGTTGGCGTATGCGCGTCTACATCCCCTTCGGCACCGAATGGTACCCCTATCTGATGCGTCGTTTAGCCGAACGTCCGGCCAACGTGTTATTCATCGCGAGAAATCTGTTCCGACAATAGGAAATATTCTGGAAGAATGAGCAGTGGTCAGCCGCCAACGAATAGCGACCATTTCATTCTTCCGGTTCCTGATCATTCTGCCCACCCTCGGGTGGGGCTAGCGGAAGCCGGGAAACTCCACCCAGCAGATCGCGTTCCTGAGGTGAGAACATATTTCGGAAGCGTTCGGAGTCAAGCACCTGCTGCCGCTGTTCGGGCGGCATTTGGCGCAACCCACGAACGGCGGTCTGCACCATGCGGCGACGCTCCGGCGGCAAATCCTTGATCTGTGAGTAAAGCTGGCGTGCCTGGCCCTTCTGTTCCGGGGTCAGATGCTCCCACGTTTCCATGCGACTGAGAATGCGGTCTTGTTGTTGCGGAGGCAGACTGTTGAAGTGCTGCAGCCGCTGCCGCAACTGTTGCTGCCGCTCAGGTGGAAGCCGCTTAAAGTCAGGGTCTTTTTCTAATGCTCCTTGCTGCTGCTCAGGCGGAAGATCTTTGTAGCGCCGCAGCCAGTCGCCGGCATGATGCTGCTGTTGTGGCTGCGCCTGGCGCTGTTCTTTACGTTCTTCCTTGCGTTGTTGTTGGCGCTGTTTCTGTTCGGCCTGGCGATTTCGATTGCGCCGTGCCTGACCTTGACAAGGAAGGGTCGCAGCACTCGCCAGGAGGAGGAGTCCGGCGACTGCTAGCTTCGTAATTGAGTCTGGCCTCAATGCTCTGTCCTTGTTTCTCCGCTACTTCTCTTAATTCGTCTTCTGTGACCACCTGAACCCAAAGGTCAGTCCAATTTACGGATTCGCAGTCACATTGCCCTGCACTTCCAAATCGTCCAGCACATCAAAATCAGCATACAGTTCGTGGTTCTTATCCAGCGCTTGTAGATCACCTACCGCAGTACCGGGGAGAGCCGGCCCGGGCGGTGCTGTGGGTCTCAAGATCGAAACGTCAGTTGGCTGATCCCCAACAAGCTTGTGACTACGACCAACGAAGGTCAAGCCCACAGCCATCAGCAAGGTCAGAGCCAATGCCAACGCGGGCTTGCGAATCCATTGCCACCAACCAACCCGCTCCTGAGCGATCTGTTCTCGCAGACGCGATTGCAAGCGCACATCGAAATACGGCGACGGCTCCGGAGCCTGCCACTCATCCAGCAGCGCCATCGTTTTCCTCATGTCTTCGAGTTTGCTTGCACATGCGGGACAGGCGCCGATGTGCTCATTCATTTCCGGCGGAGCCGCGCTCCGTCCAGCGGCCAAGTCCGGTAGCAGTTCTTGAAGTTTGCTGCACTTCATAACCATGACCTCTTAGCAAAGATCCTCGATAACGACCCTAAATAAACTCTTTTAGTTGCTCACGTAGCGTCTCATAAGCGCGAAACAGCAACGACTTAGTCGCTGACTCGCTCAACTTCATAACATCCGCAATCTGGCCGTAGTCCATCTGCTGGTACTTGTGCATGATGACCGCCATTCGTTGCCTTTCCGGCAAGGACTGCACCTTCTCCCTGATCCCCGCCAGCCGCTCTCGCTTTACCAGTTCTTCTTCTGCGGTGGGGGACCGATCAGCCACATCCACGGCCGTGCCGGTGTCCTGGTTTACCTCATCCAGGCTGAGCGTGTTCTCCGGACGCTCATGGCGTGTATCGCGGGCGTGATTCACTGCCAGATTCGTGGCAATGCGATACAGCCACGTGGTGAACTTGGCGCTTGCCTCATAACTCGAGCGCGACCGGTAAACCCGCAGGAATACTTCCTGAGCCAGATCCTCGGCAGCGGCTCCATTGCGCAATGTCCGATACATGAAATGCACCATCGCCCGGCGATATTTCTGCACCAGGTAGTCAAAAGCGGAGTCGTCGCCCGCCTTTACCCGCAGCATGACTTCGGCGTCGGTCAAGCCCTCGGCAGATCCGTATAGGGGGGTATCGGCTTCAACCTGGGGCGGGGTTCCGATAGAAGTCGCTGCGAGGACTCCCCTGTCCATGGCGAAACTGCTCACATTAGGGTTAACCCGTCCTGTTGCCGAAAGTTGCGCATCCACTCCGTTCACAGGGGTAGCGACGCCCTTTGGGCTTGAACCGCTTACGGTCGATTTACCGCGGGTATTGTGGCTCGGCATCATGTCGGCTTGGCTAAGGCTATCATGGAGGCGGACCACCGAAAGCTAGTTCGTTTGCTAGAATATACGGACAGACAGCAGGGCGCTTAGCTCAGTTGGTTAGAGCGCGTGCTTCACACGCACGAGGTCGCAGGTTCGAGTCCTGCAGTGCCCACCACTTAGGTTACCGAAGTAAGCTTTTGCTCTTCCTGTGTAGTCCAACCCTCGGCAGCAACCTCGGAATCGGGCCACCGGCACACCACGGGTAATCGGATTCTGACGGCCCTACGCATCAGTCTGCCCTGTATACCTATACTTTTCTGCCAGGCTGCCGATGGGTATTCAGTGAGAGATACTCCTGTTCTGACCGACTCCAAACGCGCCAGCGCCAATGCGGGCTTGCGTTTCGTGGCCCGTCAACCCATATTCGATCGTTCTGAGAAAGTATTCGGCTACGAACTGCAATTCCGCGATGGTATCGAAGATTATTTCGCGCTTCCGACGCCGACGCTGCCTCTCGCAGCACAGTAGATAGCTCATTGCGGATGGGACTAGACGTTCTCTGCGATGGCAGGCGGGCGTTTATCAACTGCACCCGCGACGTGCTGCTCAACGATCACGTGACCTTGTTGCCTTCCGAGCAGACGATCGTCGAGGTGCTGGAATCGGTTGAGGCAGATGGACTGGTCCTGGCCGCCTGTCAACGCCTGAAAGAGGCCGGATATTTGATCGCGCTCGATGACTTCGTCGCTAACGACCCGCGCGAGCCGTTGATGGACCGGGCCGATATTCTCAAGGTGGACTTCAAGCGCACGACGCTCGAGGAACGCGGCGCGATGATCAAGCGCTACGGCCCCTGGCGCTGCCGCATGCTGGCGGAGAAAGTCGAAACCCACGAAGAATTTCATCTGGCGCGCAATCAGGGCTTCCTGTATTTCCAGGGATATTTTTTCCGCAAACCTGAAATCATGACCGCCCACGAGATTCCCGCAAACCGGATCAATTACCTGCGCATGCTGCAAGCCGTGTCTCGCGCTGAGTTAGACCTGCGGGAAGTCGAGAACGTGCTCAAGAGCGAGGCCTCACTCTGTTATCGCCTGCTGCGGTACATGAACTCCGCCGTATTCGGCTTCGGCTCGGAGATCCATTCCGTGCGCCACGCACTCTCGCTGATCGGCGAGCGCGAGATCCGCCGCTGGGTACGACTAGTGACGGCAGTCGGAGCGGGACAGCAGAAGTCCAGCGAACTGGTTCTCTGTGCCCTCACCCGGGCCCGCTTCTGTGAACTGCTCGCACCCAAGGTCCAGCACGGCGACTCGGATTTATTCTTCCTGGGCCTGCTTTCGCTTATGGATGTCATTCTCGAGATGCCAATGGCGAGCGTTCTGGAGAAAGTATCCGTCGATCACGAGACTAAAGCGGTGCCTCTCGGCAGCATCAATCACCTTAGGCCCCTTTATCAACTCATGCTCGCCCAGGAATCCGGGGCTTGGGAGCAATCCGCCGGCCTTGTCCAGCAACTTCACCTCAGTGAAAGCGGCGTTGCTGAATCCTATTGGCAAGCGATGCAGTGGACCCGCGCCGTCAGTAGCGCCTGGCCTACGCATTATTCGGCGACACGTGAAGCGCTCAAAAACGCGCGGCAGTGTGCCCACCACACTACCTGGAGTCTTGGCACGGCAGCACTCGTTCCTTTTAGTTCTGCCTCGATCTCTCCCGCTATAATGTAGGCACGCTCCGCCCTGCCATAGTTGAGCGATTTCGCCGTCCCAGGGCTGTAGATCGAGTGGCCACTCCGAATCCAACTCGCATTCCCGACAAGCGGTCGGGTCGCAAGCGGGTCATCATTCTGCTGGCGATCGGGATTTTTTTGCTGTTCGTCATCCTGGTCTCCCAGGCCGCTTTCAACCTGACCTTCCTGCGCCCGGATACCAATCAAGAACTCCTGTTTTTTGCATCGCTCTCGGCTCTTATCTTTCTTCTTTTTGTCGCGCTTAGCTTTGTACTGGCGCGCAATCTGCTCAAGCTTATCGCAGAACGGCGCTTGGGCGTTGTCGGGTCGAAGTTCCGCACGCGCATCGTGTTGGTCGGCCTCATGGTGTCTATTCTGCCGGTCATCTGCATGTTCTTTTTCGCTTACGGGCTGATGAACCGTTCGATTGATAAGTGGTTCTCCCGTCCGGTGGAAGAGGTACGCGAGGACACGGCAGCCATGGCGTCTCTCATCTCCACTTACGCGACACAGAATGCCCGTTCCGAGGCGTTGTCGATCGCTTCTTCCCCGGAGACACAGCGCGCCTTCGCGGGACACAGTTTTTCCGGGGTCGTAAACGAATTCCGCCGTCATGAGATCACTCTGCAAGGCGGATTCGCCCTCGCCATCGCCGACGGCAATGCAGAAGCCAGCTTTGGCGCTCCCGCCGCCTGGCCACTGCTACGGAGCCAACTCCCGCTCCAGCAGGCGGAATCGGATTCTCAATTACACTTCACTTGGCGCAACACGCAATACATTGTGGGAACAGCGCCGGTTGGCGAGCATGGCCTGATCCTGGTGGCGATGCCTCTACCTCAAAAATTCTCCGACACCGTCAAACAGATTGAGGCCAGCGAGCAGCGCTACTTTCAGCTCAGCCGCGAGCGGAAACTGGTTCGCCGGACCTATATGGGCGTGCTCGCATTGCTGAGCATGTTGGTCCTTTTCGCCACCACCTGGCTGGCGCTCTTTCTTTCCAAGCTGGTTACTCAGCCAGTGGCTGCGCTGGCGGAGGCCACACAAGCGATCTCGCGCGGCCGGCTGGACTACCGGGTGGAAGTACGCGCCGCCGATGAAATCGGCGACCTGGTACGTTCCTTTAACCGCATGGCGGAGGAACTGGAGCTCAGCCGTCGTCAGATTGAGGCATCGAGCCACGAGTTAGGTGCTGCCAATGTCGCTTTGGAACAGCGGCGCCGTCATATCGAAACAATTCTCGAGAGCATTCCCACAGGCGTGCTGTCGCTTGACGCCGATCGCCGCGTGACCCACGTCAATCGTGCATTGCTTCGCATGTTTAATCCTGCCGGTCCAGACCCGAATGCGCCTGATTCGCTGGCTGGTCTCGAACTACGGGCTGTATTTCCGCCGGAGGCCATGGAAGACTTGGAACTGTTGCTACGTCGCGCCGATCGCATGGGCATGAACACCAGCCAGGTGGAAATGACCTTGCCCAGGGCAAAACTGAATGTCGCGATCACAGTCGCCAGCCTGCAACACGAGGGACACCGCCTGGGCTACGTTATGGTCTTCGAAGACCTCTCCGATTTGCTCAAGGCACAAAAACAGGCTGCCTGGCGCGAAGTGGCGCGCCGGGTGGCGCACGAAATAAAAAACCCGCTGACGCCAATCGCGCTATCGGCCGAACGTATACGCCGTCACCTGGAGAGGGGAACACGTCCGGATGAGACCTCGGTGCAAATCATCCGGAGTTGCGCCGACACTATCGCCGGCGCAGTCGAGACGGTGCGCACTTTGGTGGATGAGTTCGCAACTCTGGCACGTTTTCCGACGGCCCGCCCTCAGCCGGCTAACATCAACGCAATCGTCGAAGGCGCACTCGCCATGTTCAACGGGCGACTGGACAATATTCAGGTGCGCACACGACTTGGGCCCGACCTGCCGAATGTGATGGCTGACCCTGAAGCCGTCAAGCGCGCGATTGCGAATCTGGTGGACAATGCCGCAGAGGCCATGCAGCACTCGGTGCTGCGCGAAATCCAGATATCCACTTCCCTGGTGGCAAGTCGTGATGCCATCGAAGTGGTGGTAGCCGACACCGGACACGGAGTGACGCAAGAGCTCAAAGAAAGGCTTTTTTTGCCCTACTTCTCCACCAAGAGGCGCGGCACCGGCCTGGGATTAGCTATCGTCAACCGCATCATTGAAGATCACCACGGCTCTATTCGAGTCGAAGAAAACGAGCCAATGGGAACCAAGTTTATTGTGGA
>Ga0066710_100006556_pt1 | contig 10906 bp, 9 predicted proteins | sample GraSoiAngelo_159_FD_79666 | JGI IMG/M metagenome (GOLD analysis project Ga0066710, IMG submission 79666) | Grasslands soil microbial communities from the Angelo Coastal Reserve, California, USA - 14_1009_16_40cm | ecosystem: Environmental > Terrestrial > Soil > Grasslands | place: USA...
CGGGTGACCCTCGGGGCGGTGTTGCTCGACGCCAACCGGGCGGCGGACGCGCAGCGGGAGCTGGAGCGCGCGGCCGCGCTCGGCGCGCAAGGCGGCGAGATCTGGGACAACCTGGGACTCGCGCATCGCCTTCAGGGTGACGACGAACAGGCGATCCGCGCTTTCGAGCGCGCCGTCGCGGTCAATCCTTCACTTGCGCCGGCGCTCGCCAACCTGGTCAACGCCCGCTATGTGCTGTGCGAATGGGACGGCCTCGACGCGGATGAGCAGCGCCTCCTGGCCACGCTCGACGATCCCGCAAGCGACCCGCGCTGGCCACCGTGGATCGCGTTATCGATGCCGACCTCGCCCGCGCAGCAGCTCGCGGTCGGGCGTCGCTGGGCAAATGCGATGTTGCCCGAGCCCGCGCCGCGGCGACCGGTGCCGCCGCGTTCGGGAAAACTCCGTGTCGGCTATCTCTCGGGCAACTTCCGCGACCATCCGACCGGGCGGCAGATGGCGGGCCTTTTCGAGCACCATGATCGCACCCGGTTCGAGATCACTGCTTACAGCTATGGGCCGGACAGCAGAGCTCCGGTCGGGGAACGCGTGCGCGTCGCGTTCGACCGCTGGCGCGACGTGCGCGAGGTCGCGGACGCCGAGGTCGCCCGCATGATCCGCGAGGACGGGATCGATCTTCTGGTCGATCGTCACGGCTACACACTCGGAGGCAGACTCGGCATCCTCGCCTCGCGGCCTGCGCCGGTGCAGGTCCACTACATGAGCTTCCCGGGCACGCTCGGCTTTGAGGCGATCGACGAGCTCGTCGCGGACGCCGAGGTGATCCCGCCAGGCGAGGAGCGATTCTTCCACGAGCGCGTGCGGCGCCTGCCGCGTTGCTATTACGTCAACGATGGCCGCCGGGGGCTCCCCGCGCCGACGCCGCGGGCCGCGCACGGCCTTGCCGACGATGCGCTGGTGCTGGCCTGTCTCAATCAGAGCCACAAGCTGCGCCGGCCGCTGTTCGCCGTGTGGCTCTCCGCGCTACGCGCTCGCAGCGATGCGGTGCTCTGGCTTCTGGCGGGAAGCGCCCGCATGCAACGCAATCTGCGCATCGAGGCCGAACGCGCCGGTGTTGCGCCCGGACGGCTCGTCTTCGCGCCTCCGCTGGGCCAGGACGCGCACATCGCGCGACTCGCCTGCGCCGATCTCGCGCTCGATACGCTGCCCTACGGCTCGCACACCACCGGTTGCGATGCATTGTGGGTGGGGGTGCCGATGCTCACCGGCCGCGGCGGGACGTTCGCGGGCCGCGTCGGCGCGAGCCTGCTCAACGCCGCAGGCCTGCCCGATTTGATCGCCGACTCACCGGAGGAATACGGCGCACGCCTGCAGGAGCTCGTCGCGAAGCCGGCACGCCTCGCGGAGTACCGGGATCACCTCGAGCGCACGCGCGAAAGGAATCCCCTCTTCGACACCGCGGGCTTCACGCGCGACTGGGAGGCGTTGCTCCTCGAAATCTACGACGACGCGGCGGCGCGTTCGATCAATTCGACCTTGTAGCCGTCTGGATCCTCGACGAACGCGATCACCGTCGTTCCGCCCTTCACGGGGCCGGCTTCGCGCGTCACCTTTCCTCCTTTGTGACGAACGGCGTCGCACGCAGCGGCCGCGTTAGGCACTTCGACTGCAACGTGGCCGTATCCGCTGCCGAGCTCGTATTTGTCCACGCCGTAGTTGTAAGTCAGCTCCAGCACCGCGTGCTGTGACTCCTCGCCGTAGCCGACGAAGGCTAGCGTGTACTTCTGTTCCGGGCGGTCGGTCGTGCGCAGCACCTTCATGCCCAGCACCTCGGTGTAGAAGCGAATGGAACGCTGAAGGTCGCCCACGCGCAGCATGGTGTGTAGGATTCTCATGATCGTTTGGCCGGCAAAAAGCTTTCGTTAGAACTCCATCAATTCGTAATCTTCCTTGCGTGCGCCGCAGTCCGGACACGTCCAGTTCGGTGGCACGTCTTCCCATTTGGTGCCGGGCGCGACGCCGGTGTCCGGGTCGCCCAGGGCCTCGTCGTAGATGTGTCCGCAGATCAGGCACATGTATTTCTTCATGGAGCGTAAACCGTCGCGTTTGGAGTAAAATCCGATTCTACCAAGTCATCGGGCCCGAGCCGCTGAGCAGCCTTCCCCGCCCTTCACAACGGCGGTCCGGTTCTCCCAAGCGTCTTCTATTTCGCGTCTGCTCCGCGCTGTTCCCTCAAGCTTCCATCCGTTCCGATGCCTTCGCCCGCCGATCCCGCCGCCGACTTCCCGCCGATCGTGCTGACCTTCGCCGCCTCAGACCCGAGCGGTGGCGCCGGTGTGCAGGCCGATATCCTAACGCTCGCCAGCATGGGGTGCCATCCGCTGACGGTCCTGACCGCGATCACCGTGCAGGACACCCTGGGGGTTGAGGGCGTCCTTCCCCTCGACGCGGAGTGGGTCGCCGATCAGGCGCGGTGCCTCCTCGAAGACATGCCGGTGGACGCCTTCAAGATCGGCGTGCTCGGCAGCGTCGAGAACATCACCACGATCGCCGAGATCCTGTCCGACTATCCGGATGTGCCGTTGATCCTCGATCCGGTTCTCGCCTCCGGTCGCGGAGACGAACTGGCAAGCGACGATATGGTGCATGCGCTGCGCGAGCTCCTGCTGCCGCGCACCATGATCCTGACGCCCAACAGCACCGAGGCGCGGCGGCTGGCCGAGACCGAGGATGACGAGAACCCGTCACTCGCGGCGTGTGCTCAGCGCCTCATCGAAACGGGCTGCGAGTACGTGCTCATCACCGGCACGCACGAGCCGACGCCTCAGGTCGTCAACAGGCTCTACAGCAAAGCCGGCATCGTGCGCAGCGACAGCTGGGAACGGCTGCCCGGCAGCTATCACGGCTCGGGCTGCACGCTCGCCTCCGCGATCGCGGCGATGCTCGCCAACGGCCTGGAGCTGCCGGAAGCCGTTCGCGAGGCTCAGGAATACACCTGGAACACGCTGGCCAAAGCGTACCGGCCCGGAATGGGGCAGTTCCTGCCCGATCGCCTCTTCTGGGCGCGCGACGAGGAGTCCGAGCCCCAGGTCGGCGAAGATCAGCCGCCGCGCGCGCCGAACCTGCACCGGCATTGATGGCTTCCGAGTCTGCAACCATGCTGCGGCCGGCGATCGCCGGCCTCTATGCGCTGACGCCGGATCTGCTCGATACCGACCTGCTGGCCGAACGCGTCGCCGCCGCGATTTCGGGCGGCGCAACCGCGATCCAGTATCGCAACAAGCTCGCTTCGCCGCCGCTCAAGCGTGCGCAGGCGCTCGTGCTGCGCGATCTGTGCAGCGCCTCGAACGCGATCTTCATCGTCAACGACGACGTCGATCTCGCCTACGCGGTGGATGCCGACGGCGTGCATCTCGGCCGCGAGGATGCGCCGCTTGCGCGCGCGCGGCAGCGGCTCGGTCGCACGGCGATCATCGGCGCTTCGTGCTACGACTCGCTCGAGCGCGGGGCAGCAGCGGTGGCGGCGGGTGCCGACTACATCGCGTTCGGCAGCTTCTTCCCGTCGATGATCAAGCCCGAGGCTGTGCGCCCGCAGCCGCCGCTGCTGACGGCCGCGAAGTCCCGCTGGAACGTATCGGTGGTGGCGATCGGTGGCATCACCGCCGCGGCGGCCCCGGCCCTGATCGCCGCGGGCGCCGATGCGCTCGCCGTCATCACCGCGTTATTCGACGCGCCCGACGTCGCGATCGCGGCCAAGGCCTTCCGCGACTCGTTCTCCAGCCGTCCAGCGCTGGTGTGGCAACGCTCGGGAACGACCTGAGCGCGTTCGCCCCGGCGGCCTGATCGATGAGCAAGAACGCGGATCTCTTCGCGCGCGCGCAACGCACGATTCCCGCCGGGGTCAATTCGCCGGTGCGCGCCTTTCGCTCCGTCGGCGGGACGCCGCGCTTCTTCGCCCGTGGCGAAGGCGCATACCTGTGGGACGCAGACGGCAAGCGCTACATCGATTACGTCGGCTCGTGGGGACCGGCCATCCTCGGCCATGCGCACCCGGACACGGTGCGCGCGGTGCAGGAGGCCGCACGCCACGGGCTCTCGTTCGGTGCGCCGACACAAGCCGAGATCGAAATCGCGGAAACGCTGTGCGGCCTGCTGCCGTCGATCGAGCTGGTGCGCCTGGTGAGCTCGGGCACGGAAGCGACGATGTCCGCGCTGCGGCTCGCACGCGGCTACACTGGGCGCCCGAAGATCGTGAAGTTCGAAGGCTGTTATCACGGTCACGGCGACAGCCTGCTGGTGAAGGCGGGGTCGGGGGCGCTCACTTTCGGCCAGCCCTCGTCGGCGGGCGTGCCGCCGTCGATTGCCGGCGAGACGCTGGTGCTCACCTACAACGATCTCGACAATGTCGCCGCGGCGTTCAAGGCGCATCCCGACGAGATCGCCGGGGTGATCGTCGAGCCGGTCGCCGGCAACATGAACCTGATCGCGCCGCGCCCGGGATTCCTGCAAGGGCTGCGCGAGCTCTGCGACCGTCACGGCGCAGTGCTGATCTTCGACGAAGTCATGACCGGCTTCCGCGTGCACTTGCGCGGCGCTCAGGGTCTCTACGGCGTGACGCCCGATCTCACCACGCTGGGCAAGATCATCGGCGGCGGGATGCCCGTCGGGGCATTCGGAGGCAAGCGCGCGATCATGCAAAAGATCGCGCCCTTGGGACCGGTGTATCAGGCCGGCACGCTCTCGGGCAATCCCGTGACGGTCGCCGCAGGACTGGCGACGCTCAGGGCGATCCAGGCGCCGGGATTCTACGAGCAACTGTCCGCGCGCACGCGAGCGCTAACCGACGGGCTTGCGGCAGCGGCGGCCAAAGCCGGCGTTGCGTTTTCCGCGCAGTCGATCGGCGGCATGTTCGGCATCTACTTCGCGGCGAAAGCGCCGACGAGCTACGCCGAGATCATGGCGTGCAACAAGGAGGCGTTCAACCGCTTCTTCCACCGCATGCTCGACGCCGGCGTGTACTTCGCGCCGAGCGCGTACGAGGCGGGGTTCGTCTCGGCGGCGCATACCGCCGCGGATATCGAGGAGACGGTGCGGCTCGCTGCGCTTTTTACGTAGTCTGCACTATGACCTTGCATTTTGAGCGCATCATGCTCAAAATGCAAGGAGCATGACTGCCCTGATCGATCGCCCAATACTCGCTGCGCGGGTACGCGCAGCGTTGAGAAGTAGTCCCGTCGTTGCCTTGCTCGGTCCGCGCCAGTGCGGCAAAACGACGCTCGCCCGCACGATTGCCGCGGCGTCGCCCGCCGAATACTACGATCTCGAAGATCCGGTCGGCCTGGCGCGGCTTGCCGAGCCGATGACCGCGCTCGCGCCGCTGCGCGGGCTGGTGATCGTCGACGAAGTGCAGCGCCAACCGGCGCTCTTTCCAATCCTGCGGGTGCTCGCCGACCGTCCCCGCACGCCGGCCCGGTTCCTACTGCTTGGCAGTGCCTCGCCGGATCTCATGCGCCAAAGCTCGGAGACGCTCGCCGGTCGCATTGCCTTCGTCGACATGGCGGGCTTCGATTTGCGTGAGGTAGGTGACGCGGCGATGCGCCGGGCGTGGCTGCGTGGCGGCTTGCCACGGTCTTTCCTCGCCCGCAGCGATGCCGAGAGCCTGGCGTGGCGAGAGGATTTCATCCGCACTTTCCTCGAACGCGACATCGGTCAATTCGGCGTTCAAGTGCCGGCGACGGCGTTGCGCCGGTTATGGATGATGCTTGCCCACTACCACGGGCAGATCTGGAACGCGTCGGAAGTCGGCCGCTCGCTCGGCGAAGCGCACACGACCGTCAAGCGGCACCTCGACATTCTTACGGGCGCGTTCATGGTCCGTCAGCTGCAGCCTTGGTTCGCGAACGTGGGCAAGCGGCAGGTGCGCGCGCCAAAGCTCTTCATTCGCGACTCAGGCCTGCTGCATGCCCTGCTGGGTTTGGGGACGTTCGCGGCGCTCGAGGGCCATCCGAAGCTCGGCGCGTCGTGGGAAGGGTTTGCGCTCGAGCAAGCGATCCTCACCGCCGGCGAGCGCAACGCCCATTATTGGGCAACACAGGCAGGTGCCGAGCTCGATCTCCTGCTCATGCTGCAGGGCAGGCACTACGGCATCGAGGCGAAATACAGCGACGCCCCGCGCATGACCAAATCCGTGATCCACGCGACCCACGATCTCGAGCTGCAGAGGCTCTTTGTCGTCTATCCCGGAGCAAAGCGCTACGCGTTAGATCGCAAGACGGATGTGTTGCCGCTGAACGACTTGTTGGTGGAGCTCGAGAAGTTGCGGGGAGGGGACGACGCAGGTGAAAGGCGGGTTAAAGCCCGCAGCCCGCGCTGAGCGCGACGCGCGACGCCCGGCGATGAATTGTAGAAAATCGTAGGCCCTGGCCTCCGCGAAGCGGTGGCCGGCCTTCCGATGACACGCTTGGATTTGATAATGAGATAAGATCGGCTGAGCGAGTGCGCCGAGACGCGGGGAGCGGCACGCGCTCGAGGGACGAGAGGGCGAAGCGCGTAATGGAATTCTCACTCACGTCGGCGCAGACAGAACGGCAGCGCCGCATCCGCGAATGGGCCGAACGGTCTCTGAACGACGACCTCGAGGCGCGCGACCGGACGCAGACGTTCAACCGCGACGGCTGGCGGGCATCTGCGCAACTCGGGCTCTTAGGGCTCGTCGCGCCTTCGCGCTTCGGCGGGGCGGAGCTCGACCCGGTCTCGACGATGTCCGCTCTCGAAGCGCTCGGGCGGGGTAGCCGCGACAACGGATTCAACTTCGCCCTCAACGCGCACCTCTGGGGCTGCGTGAATCCGCTCGCCGCGTTCGGGACCGAAGAGCAGAAGCTCGCGTATCTGCCGCGGCTCACGAGCGGAGAATGGATCGGCGCCCTGGCTGCGACCGAGCGCGAGGCCGGTTCCGACGTCTTCAGCCTCCAGACGCGGGCTTTGAGGCGGGACGACGCGTATATGCTCGCGGGCCACAAGATGCTCATCACCAATGCACCGGTGGCCGACGTGCTCCTCGTACTCGCGACGCTCGATCCCGGGCGCGGCGCCTTCGGCTTGACCGCCTTTCTCGTCGAACGAGGGACGCCAGGTCTTCGGGTCAGGGAGCGCGTCGACAAGATGGGGCTCTCGACCGCGCAGATGGGCGAGGTCGTGCTCGACGGCTGCGCGGTGCCCGCCCGCAACCGGCTCGGCCCGGAAGGCGGGGGCCTCGCGATCTTCAACCACATCATGGAGTGGGAGCGCGGGTTCATCATGGCGTTTGCCGCGGGTGCGATGGAGCGCCAGCTCGAGGCGTGTCTCGCCTACGCCCGCGAGCGGCGTCAGTTCGACAAGCCCATCGGGCAATTTCAGGCGGTCGCGCACCGCCTCGTCGACATGCGTGTTCGGTGGGAGGCATCGCGTCTGCTCCTCTACCGCTTTGCCTGGCTCAAGCGAGAGCCACGCGCAGCGCTCGCCGAAGCCGCCATAACGAAGCTCGCCGTCAGCGAAGCATGGGTGCGGTCGTGCGAGGACGCGATGCGCATCTATGGCGGCTACGGTTATCTCACCGAAACCGGCGTGGAGCGGGAGCTCCGCGATGCGCTCGGCAGCCTCTCTTACTCGGGAACGGCGGAGATGCAGCGCCAGATCGTCGCGCGCTGGCTGGAGATCTGACGAGCCCGACGATGCTTCACCATTTACTGATCGAAAGCGCAGCGAAGTATCCGGACCGCACGGCGGTTATCGACCGGCCGGAATCGATGAGCCATCGCGACATGGATCGAGCGTCGGCGCGTCTCGCCGACCAGCTCGCCGCGCGCGGAGCGGGCCCGGGCAATCGCATCGGGCTCTATCTCGATAAGTCGCTCCATACGATCGTCGCAGTGTGGGGCGTGCTCCGCGCCGGCGCCGCCTACGTGCCGCTCGACGTCGCGTCGCCGGCCAAACGGGTTGCACGAATCGTCGAGAACGGGGATCTTTGCGCCATACTCACCACGTCGAAGAGATGGCCAGGCCTCGCTCCTGAGCTAGCCCGCGCTCCGTCCTTCGTCGGCGTCGCGCAAGCGGGGCAGCGGCCCTCCGAGACCGGATTCGCCTTCGAGCCGTGGGACGCGTCGCCCGTTCCGGCGGATCGCGGCGCCCGTGCGGACGATGATGATCCTTCACGCACGGCGTATATCCTCTATACCTCCGGCTCCACTGGGCAGCCGAAGGGCGTCGTGCTGAGCCATCGTGCGGCGCGCTCGTTCGTCGATTGGGCTGGCGATACTACGCAGCTCGTCCCGAGCGACGTCGTGTCGAGCCATGCACCGTTGCACTTCGATCTCTCGGTGTTCGATCTCTTCTCGACCTGCAGGGCAGGCGCCACCGTCGTGCTCGTGCCGCCTGAGCTCAACGTCTTCCCTCGCAATCTCGCGGATTGGATCGCGCAGCAGCGGATCACCGTCTGGTACTCGGTGCCGTCGCTGCTCTCGCGGCTCGCGCTCTCGGGCAAGCTCGAGCGTCACGACTGGTCGCAGCTTCGCCAGATCATCTTCGCCGGCGAAGTCTTCCCTGTCGCGCACCTGCGGCGCTTGCGCGAGCATATCCCCGGCGCCCGATACTGGAACTGGTACGGACCGACCGAGACCAACGTCTGCACTGCCTATGCGGTCGACGCGCTCCCGCCCGAGCAGACGGCGCCCGTGCCGATCGGGACAGCTTGCGCGAACTGTAAGCTCGTGGTCCTCGACGACGCGGGAGCGATATGCGAACGAGGCGAAGCGGGAGAGCTCTATGTCAGCGGGCCGAGCTTGATGACCGGGTACCAGGCCATGCCGGAAGCAACCGCACAAGCTCTCGTTGTTCGCGGCGAAGGGAACGAGCGCGCCCTCTGGTATCGAACAGGAGACCTCGTGCGCGAGGATGCCGCCGGACCGCTTCATCTTCTCGGCCGCCGGGACGGCATGATCAAGAGCCGCGGCTACCGCATCGAGCTGGGTGAGATCGAGAGCATCCTGTACCAGCATCCCGGAGTCGCGGAGGTCGCCGCCGTCGCTGTGCCCGATGAAGAGATCGGCCACGTCATTCGGGTGGCCGCGGTTGGCCGACCCGGGCAGTCGCTGGAAGCCGGGAGCCTCCGCGCGTTTTGCGCCGACCGTCTCCCCGCGTATATGATTCCGGTTTCGATTGAGGTGCGCGGTTCACTTCCGCGCGGGAACACCGGCAAAGTCGACAGAGTGCGCCTTAGGCAGGAGCTTTCGCGCGTGCTCGAGACGCCCCGCGGCGCTCTCGATGCCAGGCCGGATGCCACGTAGCCTCCGGAGGGCGCCGCCTTCCGGGGCACCTCGACATCAAGGGGATATGCAGTGATGGAGTCTTGCGACACGCTTCGAGAAGCGCGATGAGTTATACGGATGAGCAGATCTTCGACGCGCTTGCGTCATTCTTCGTCAAGGAGGGGATCAGTCGAGAGGGAGCGATTGCCGTCGCGCCTGACACCGACATCATCGCCCAGGGCCTGGTTGATTCGCTGGGGATCTTCAAGCTCATCGCGTTCGTGGAAGAGAACTTCGCGGTGACCATCGAGCCCGACGAAGTCCTCCTCGAAAACTTTCAGACGCTCCGCGCGCTCAGAAACCTGATCGTGAAAAAGCTGACGAGCGCCGCGCAAAACCTGGACGCGGTGTAGGCCGCCCGCATGAGCACGGTTCCCGAATCCTGCGACGTAGTGGTGATCGGCGGCGGCCCTGCAGGCAGTCTCGCTGCGACCTACCTGACCGCCAAGGGCTACTCCGTTGCGCTGTTCGAGCGACAGAAGCACCCTCGGTATGCGGTCGGCGAGAGCTTGCTGCCGGACGTCTGGAAATACTGCGACGCGGCCGGGGTGACCGACGCGATCGCCGCCGAAGGTTTCATACGGAAGGCCGGGGGCAGCGTCGACTGGAACGGCGAGATGCGCCGGCTCTCGTTCAGCGACTTCGGGTACACGCGGCCCGCACTGCACGTCGAGCGCGACCGCTTCGATCACATCCTGCTCGAGCGAGCACGCGCCTGCGGCGCATGGGTCGGCGAGGAGATCGCGGTCCTGGATGCCGATTTCTCGCGGGCGGAAGAAGACGAGAACGAGGTTTCGGTGCGCTATCGGCCGGTCGGCGATGACACCGCGTCGCTGATCCGATGCCGGTACGTGGTCGACGCCAGCGGACAGACCGGAGTCCTCGGCCGGCAGTTGGGGCTGCGTGTGTTCGACGAGGCCTTCCGCTTCATGAGCGTGTGGGGTTATTTCGACGACTCGAAATATCTGGCGGCCGACGGCGCGATCTACCCGGCGCGGTCCGTGAGGGAGGTGCCGCCGACCACCTACGTCAGCGCGCTGCCGCAGGGCGACGGATGGGCATGGCTCTGGCACATCATGCTCCGGGAGATGACGAGCATCGGGCTGGTCATCCCCATCGCATGGGCGCAAGAAACCAAAGGAAGCGCCGAGTCGTGGGAAGCCTGGTATCTCAGGCAGTGCCAGGCGATCCCGCTGCTGCGGCGGCTGCTGGACGACGCGACGTTCCGCGAGGGCTCGGTGCGGCTGGTACGGAACTACTCCTATAAGTCCAAGCGGGTTGCCGGACCGGGATTCTTCCTGCTCGGAGACGCTGCGGGCTTCGTCGATCCCATCTTCTCGGTGGGCGTCGTGTTCAGCATGTATTCGGCCTACGCGGCCGCGCATACGATCGATCGGTGCTTGCGCCAGCGCGCCAGGCGCGACCACCATCGATCCATCTTCTCGTCGCAGATCCAGGCACGGTTGGAGCTCAGCCGATCGCTCGCGCTGCCCTACCACCAGGAGAGAGATGCCGGGCATGCGCAAGCGCGCCAGGCCATGGCGTTCAGCAGCACGCAGGCGCAG
>Ga0066710_100006557_pt1 | contig 10905 bp, 7 predicted proteins | sample GraSoiAngelo_159_FD_79666 | JGI IMG/M metagenome (GOLD analysis project Ga0066710, IMG submission 79666) | Grasslands soil microbial communities from the Angelo Coastal Reserve, California, USA - 14_1009_16_40cm | ecosystem: Environmental > Terrestrial > Soil > Grasslands | place: USA...
CGATCGCTGAACCAACCCGAGCGCGCCGTGACGTAGCCGGCCTTGGCGATCCCGAGCTCCGCCTTGGAACCGCGGACGAAGCGCCAGTACCGCTCAGGCGTGCCCGCAACCGCACACGGGTCGCGCAGACGCCAGCGATGGCGCTCGAGCGCTTCGGGATCGCGATGCTCGTCGGGATCGATCGCGAGCCCGAGGAGAATCGCCTCGTTGGTGCGCGTGGGAAGCTCGATCAGCTCTCGGAACGCGTGGGCCTTCTGGCCGTAGAGAACGCCGTCACGCCGGATCGAGCCGTAGCTGCGCCAGTTCGCGACGGTCGTCAACGCGTCGAGCTCGATCCGCTCCGAAGGAGTCCATTCGCCGAGCACGACCGGCGGGAGGGTCGGGATCCACCGAAGGCCGTCCGTCGGGACGTGGCAGCCGGGTCTGCCGATCGCTTGCCCTACGGTCACGAACTGCGTGTGGCCTGCGAAGCCAACGTCGACTCCCTCGGAGTGCCAAAGCTGGTTGAAGACGGGGTCGAGGTCGAGGTAAACCCTGGACAGGATCGGCTCGCGGAGCTCCTCGTGACGAAGCATTCCCGACACGTTGACGAGGAGGTCTGCAGCGCGGGCCCACTCGCGCAGCCGCGAGTACGGCACGCCGGCGCTGTCGCTCCCGCCCGACTCGAGGAGCGAGGCATTGCCCTCCAGCCCGTACGCGGAGACCACTGCCTCGAAGTAGCTGACGTTCTCCGGGGTGAGCGCGTCAACCGGCTCGACGAAGAGGACGTCGTGGCCGAGCCGGCGGAAGCCGAGCAGGTACTGGAGGACGGCCCAGGTGGCGCCCCCGTTGTGAGGCACGCCTGCAAGCATGCCGCTGAAGATGATTCTCACGGCAGCGCCTCCTCGAGGAACCTGCGGAGAACCTTGTCCGAGTCGAAGAACTCCTCGGCGAGGGCCCGCGCGGCCTGCGCATGGCGGTCGTAGTCGGCCGCGATCTCCTCGGCGCCGGAAACCGCTTCCGCGAGAGTCCGGAACGCGACCAGCCCTGTGCCGGTGGGAATGTTGCGGCCGAAGCCGGTGTCCTGAACGAGCGCAGGCTTCCCGGACGCGAGATAGCGCGTCGTCCGGTCGCTGAACCAGCCAGAGCGCGTCTCGACGTACACACCCTGCGCGACCGAGAACTCGCCCCCCGAGCTCTGCACATAGCGGCGGAAGGCGTCGGGATCGCCGGCGACGTCACCCGGGTCGACGAGTCGCCAGCCGTGCTCGCGCAGGGCCGAGAGATCATCCTCGTCTGTCGGGTGGATGTCGAGGGCGAGCTCGAAGGTCTGCGGCGCGGAAGAGGGCAGCGCCAAGAACTTGCGGAACTCGTGCATCTTGAGCCCGTACGTCCCCCCCTCATGCTCGAGCCGGCCGTACGGGCCTCGCCACGTCGAGACGGTCGTGAACCGGTCCACGTCGCCGCCGTCGACGCACGGCCACTCGGACAGGAGAACGGGCTGACGGGTGGGGCGCCACTCGATCCCGCCGGTGGGAATCGGGCAGTCCGAACCGCCGATGTTCTCTCCGACCGTGAAGTACCCGTCGTGACCTTCGAGGCGGGCCCCGCCGCGCCAGAGCTGCGTGTATCCCGGGTCGAGATCGACGAACACGCGCCGGCGAAACCGCCTCGTCACCGGCTCCAGAGCCAGGTGCCCGCTCAGATTCACGAGAAGCGCGGCCTGGTCGGCCCATCCGAGCACCTCGTCCCACTCGGCACCCTCGACCCGCTTTCCCTCTCCTTGAAGCAGCGCCGCCTCGCCCTCGAGCCCGAAGCGCCGCGTCACGGCCTGGAACCACTCGGACGACCGACCGTCAGGCGCGGCGAGCGACTCGACGAAGTAGACGTCGCACTCGAGCCGCTGGAGACCGAGGACCCAGCTGAGGCGGGTCCAGGCCGCTCCGGCGTTGCACGGCTTGTTCGCGAGCGCCCCGCTGACGACCACGGTTGGCACCTACTTCACGGCCTCAACGAAGAGGCTCTCGGCGGCGCGGCCGTCCAGCTGGACGAGGTCCGGTATCCCGCTGCTCGTCTGCCGGTACTCGCACTGCACGACCCGCGAGAAACCCGCCCGGACGAGGAGATCCTGGACGAAGTCCGCAGTGAACAGCACCCGGGAGTGCCCGTACCAGAGCATGTGCGCGACGAACTTGCCACCGAGCGTCCGCTCGTCGGAATCGGGAATCTGAAAATAGCCGACGTCACCCTTGCGGTACGCTTCGATGCCCTTGTCGAGGTCGGGAAGCACGAGCCGCAGAACGCCGCTCGGCTTGAGGACACGTCTTAGCTCGGACAGCGCCGGAACGAGATCCGCATAGGGAATCTCTTGGAGCGCGTGCATGCTGAACGCGTAATCCACCGAGTCGCCCGGGAGCGGAAGGCCCTCGCGGATGTCGCATACCAAATCCACTCCCGAGCGCGGGTTGCGATCGGAGTTGATCCCCCCCGGCGCGGGAGTGCGTCCGCAGCCCCAGTGCAGGCGCCGGACTTCCACGGCTAGGCCACGCCGAGCTTCTCCAGCAGCCTCGTCAGGACCTTGTCGGAGTCGAAGTACTCCTCCGCGATCGCGCGAGCGGCACGGGAATGGCGCTCGTAGTGAGAGCAGATCTCCTCCACGCCGGCGGCGGCCTCGTCGAGAGTGGTGTAGACGAGGAGCCCCTCACCGGTCGGATAGATATCTCGGATGCCGGTGTCCTGAACGAGCACGGGCTTGCCGCTCGCGAGGTAGCAGACGCTCCGGTCGCTGAACCAGCCGCTTCGCGTCTCGACGTACATGCTCTTGGCAACGGCGAACTCGGCCATCGAGCCCTGGATGTACTTGCGGTACGACCACGGGTCGCCGGCGACGTCCTGAGGGTCGACGAGCCGCCATCCGTTCCGGTCGAGCGCGTCGAGATCCCTCGTCTCGTCGGGGTGGATGTCGAGCGCCAGCTCGAACTCTCGGCCCGTAATCCGAGGGAGCTCCAGGAACTTCCGAAACTCGTGCACGCGCAGGCCGTAGCGCTTGCCGCGGTAGTCGATCGGCCCGTAGGAGCCGCGCCACGAGGCGACGGTCGTGAAGACAGGACGGGCCGGCGGCGTTGGCGGCCACTCGTCGAGAACGACGGGCGGGCGGGTCGTCAGCCAGTCGAGTCCGCAGGTCGGAATCTCGCAGAACGGCTTGCCGATGTTTTCGCCGATCGTCACGAACGCGTCGTGGCCGGCAAAGACGTCCGCCAGGCCGAGCTCGCACCACATCTGACCGAACCCCGGGTCGATGTCGAGGAAGACCGTCTGCGCCGCCCGGCTGGCCTCCGGGTGTTCCACGAAACCCATCACATCGATCAGAAGCGTCTGGGCATCTTCTGATACCGAATCTCGCCAAACTCGTCCGGCCGACGGGACGATGACGACACTCGATTCAGTTGCACCAAAGTCCTTCATGATTTGAGTGAGTGCCTCCGCATCGCCCCGTTTGGAGTCCACGTCTCCGAGCTCGCGATCCACAAATATCACGCGTCCTCCAAGCCGACGGAATCCGAGGATGTAGTTGAGGAACATCCACACGTGTCCCCCGCGCGCCAGTCGTGCGATCACCGATCCGCCAAGCGCGATACATTTCATCGCCGTGTGAGAACGTTCCGAAGGCCCTCCCAGCATCATTACGCCATCACCGGTGTTGTAGCCATCAAGTCAGCGCGGTCAGCGTCTCAGCGCTCATCTGGTTCGACGGTCTGTCTCGTGATTCCAACCAGTGTGTTTCCAAAGGTCTCCTGAGTCGTGGCCATGCAGCGTAGAACCCAGGTTGGCATGCGGAATCCTCGGCTGATCTACGATATCGGTGCACATAAGGGCGACGACACCGCGTTCTATTTGAAAAAAGGCTTCGACGTCGTCGCCGTCGAGGCACATCCTCATCATGCGCGTCTCCTTCGGGCGAGGTTTCCCGACGAGATCGAGGACGGCCGTCTCGTGTTGATCGACAAAGGCATCCACTTCCTTTCAGGAACGGTCGATTTCTATGCCCACAAGCACGACGACTGGAGTTCTTTTGTCAAAACGCATAGATTTACTCTTGGCACTTTCACCACCATTCCGGTCGAAGTTATTCCATTTGCTGATATAGTCAATACTTATGGCGTCCCGTATTATTTAAAGGCGGATATTGAGAATTCGGAACTTGCTGTCTTCTCCTACTTTCCGAATCTACCGGTATTTCCTAAGTTCGTTTCCCTTGAACACCACTTCAACGATCCAGAATGCCTGAAACTTCTCATACGCTGTGGTTATGACCAGTTCAAGCTCGTAGACCAAAAGCTGAAGAACTTCCATCCTCTCCCGAACCCGCCACTCGAGGGGAGCCATGTGGACTGCAAGTTCACAGGTTTTATGAGCGGCGCGTTCGGTGAGGAGACTCTGGGGAAGTGGCTTTCGATCGACGAACTGCTGAATCTAGCCGAAGACGTGCAGCGAGAGTGGTCACCTAGCAAGGGGAGCTGGTACGACGTTCATGCGCGACATCCGACCTAGAAGCTTTCATTCCCCGCCAGCGCTAGGTCGTCAACCTAGCCGCACTCATTGGCATGCCGAAGTCAACGCCTGCTTGTCGGAAGCGCTCGGGAACGTCGAATGCCGCACCAAACTTTGACCACAGAGAGGCGACACTGGCTTCGATCTCGCTCGTCACCAAGGAAGGGTTGAGGCGATCACGCTCGGCGTGCCGGGCTGTCGCTGTCTGGCCATCAGCGTGCGGCCCACCGCTCGGTACGTAGACCGTCTTAGTAGCCTCAATAACCGCCGGATGATAAGGCACGCTTAGTGTGGGCAGGAAATCACGCAAAACTCGTTCTGGATTCTCAGCCAGGTCCTCGTACACGACCGCATGGCTAACGAGTGAAGCCTCGTCAGTGATGAGAGTGGCAACGCGCGCCATCCCCATCCAACAGCCCGCCTCGGTCCACCCGTGCCACTTCATCGACGAGACAACGACGTCCAGCGGATTCCGGAGAATGGTCAGAAAGACCCCACGTGGAAAGACGTGCTTCATGACATTCCAGTACCACTTGGCTGGTATGTCAAAAGGAGGATCGCGATCACTGCTTGGATGAAACCGCGGAATGTTAATCGGCTTATGCATCCATCGGTTCTTGTTATCTAGAAAGAGCGCAAGAAATGTATTCCTAACGACTAACGTAGCGCGTTCTTCCATCGAGAGGCGCTCGCCGTCCTTCATGGTCCAGCGAGTGATTCCTTCGGCGAGCTCCACGGAGTACCAAGGGCCAAACACGAGGTCCGCCGTCTCGCCCGTAATCGCGAAGTCCGGATGAGCGCGAAAAATCTGCATCATTAGGGAGGTCCCAGAGCGACCAGGCGCAATGAGCGTAATAGGCTTGTCGATGTTCCCGGGGTTCGGTATCAGTCTCTCCTTACCGGGTGTGCAATCTGGCGCAGTAGACGTCGGAAGCCGGCGTGATCAGCGAGCTTTTCCTCATCCAATTGGCTAAGCGGCGGAGGAAGCGGCTCATTACCCTGCGGCTGTTGCACCGCTTGAGGGCCCCCGGGGGGCTTCACCGATGGCGGATCTCCCTGCCCCGGCATTGGAGATGCCCTTTGGGATGGCGCGTGCGTGGCGCCTGCCTGGCGAGGCTCCGGGTGAACGATTTGCTGAAGGCGTTCTGATCGAGCTACCTTTGGCCCCGGTCTTGCGTGGAGATTGAAGAGCAAGCAGACCGGAGCGCGTATCAGCCGAACCGAGTAATGCTGCTCGAGATGCTCACGGAATCCTTTGTAGTGCTCGAGCCACCAATAAGACGTTGCCGGGACGAGGAGGTAATCGGCCCCTTGTCGGCGCAACTGCTCGAGATGTTCTATCGCTTCGGCGCTATCTTCAGGATGATGACCGGAATAGACGCCGGCTTGCGTTCGCGGAAAATGCCAACCCATTCGGCGCTCAAACTGGAGCAGCCTGTTGTCCCCGCGGCTCACCACGAGTACGATTTCGCCCTCCGGAACCACTTGCATGACGACTTCCTTTACGCCCTGAAGCATGTCGCCATAGCCCTTGGGCTCCTTCGTCGACGCTGGATGAGTCGTCCGAGATTCATCTCGATGAACTGAGACAGCATTCAAGAGCCTGCCGTACTCGAATCGGAGCTCCGACAGCTCTAGAAGAGCTGTGTGCGCCCGGTCCGACGATTCCGCGAGACGTAGCTCAACAAACCTGGCGTACTCCCGGGAGAGGTGTTCGCTGAGCAATAGCCTTGCCTGAGCTTCCGACGTTGAAACAGCGTCCTGAGCAGCGAGCTGTGAGGAGCTCCTCCTTCTACGCCGACGCACCAGTTGCATTAGCGTTTCTACGAGTTCGGGATCATCGGCGGAGACTCGGACCGCTAGGTCACGAGCGTGCCTTTCCGCCGAATTCGCGCGGCTTAGCCTCGGCTCCTTCCCGAGAACAACGGTCGCGACTCCTGCACCCAGGGAGGCCTTGGCCAGAGCTCCTGATTGAGCGAGCGTGAAACCTCCCTCCCGAAGTGCGCGCAGCCCGTCATCGAGCTCGTTGAGGCAGTTGATCGTACGAACTGCCATCCCGGTCCGTTCCAACTGAGACGTCAATGTCTTGAGGCGCGGGTCCTGTTGATGGTCCGGCTCAACGAGGAGGTTGACCTCTAGTCCTTCGTCAATCCGGCTACCAAGTTCCAGAAGCGCCGTCCGCGCATGCTTGGCCGTGCTCTGCGAAAAGCCATCTACCCCGATATTGGCAACGAAAGGAGTGCGCCCGGCCGATGGGCTTCGACGGCCGCTAGCTTCCAGATCCGCAACGATGACGGCGGCGGGGTTCGGGCTGGTGACGAAGGGGGTCGGCGTCGATGCAAGCACGCTGCTGGACCCACCTTCCGAGAGCCATGCCATCACGTCCTTCAGGCCGTGCCGGCTCTCAGACTGTTCATCTGAGCGGTAGACGACGACGTGAGCGTACGTCAGCGGCGGATACTGGACTCCCACGAACCCGAGTGAGCGTAATTCGAGTGCGCCCGGCTTCGAGGCCTTCGTTCCCAGTCGATATAAAAAGACTGTTCCACCGAGCCGGCTCGGCTGCGCAGATCGGACATCCTCGTACCGGAGAGCATGCACGGCATCAAGGACCGCGACCGGAAGAATGTCGCGCCCGACTGATCGTATGCGATTGCGGACGGACAACAAATCAAGTAATGAGCCGAACGCGCACTTGCTCGTACTCGGAGGAATCATGTAGCAGAGACGCTTCGCGGAGAACAGTCGGTCAAGATCGTCTGGCCAAACCCAAAACCGTTCCGCCCCGTTCATCACGTCATCTCCTCAGAGTTCATCAATCACCTCAGCGAGTTGCGCAGCCGAGCTTCGCCACGATGTCGCCATTCCCGCCCGACAGGCCGCCTGCCGCATATCTCGATAGTCCTCGGGATAGGTCGCAATCCGCCGGACTCTCTCGGCGATTTCCGACGCAAGCTGTTCTTCGGGCTGGGACGGATTAACGAGGATGCCTGTCCTGTCCGCATCTATCGCCTCGTCAACCGCGCCGACCGCCGTGGCGACCACCACGTTTCCAAAGGACATTGCCTCTAGTACGGCAAGGGGAACTCCTTCCCACCTCGACGGGAGGAGGAAGATGTCGGCTTCCGCATAGTGCCGCGCCAATACCTCCGAATCGATGCTGGGCGCGAGAAAGCGCGCACCTTGAATGGTCGGCTTTGTCGGCTCTGCGTCCGACAAGACTTGTTTTCCTACGATATCGAGTTCAAAGGGGATGCCGCTTGCGTGAAGCTTTTGTGCTATTCCGTTAAGTCGATCGAATCCCTTTTGACGGTCAAACCTCCCACAGAAGAGGAGTCTGATGGGGTGCGAACGCGAAACCCGCCGCGCGGACTTTTCCATCGCATGCGCCAAACCAGCGTCTAGGCTAGGTGGCACTACGACTGGTGCGTTCGGAAGAACAACGATCTTTTCCTCCGGGACTCCGAAACCTCGGCACGAGCGTGCAAGGCGATGTGATGGCACAAGAAAGCGATCAATAAGATTCTCATAGTCGCGGCAAGCGACAAGAGGGAAACCACCGGGCCGGCCCCTAAAGTCTGTGTCCACTACCTGGAGAGCACTCATCACCTTCGCATGTCCGTCTCTTCGGAGCTCGGGAAGAAGCCGGTAGCCAGCCTGTGAATGGGCATTGATGATGACGTCGGCGGCATGGAAGAGCTCGGACAGCAGTTTCTCCGCTGCTTCTTTGTCGCTGGGAAGGAATGTCACCGACTCGAACACAGATAAAGCCGCCGGGTCGGCCTCGATATCGTTTTGTTGAGTGACAACAAGGTGAACGCGGTGCCTGGAATTGAGCGTGCTCAGTCCTTCGGCGAGTTTGAGGACGATGCGATCTACGCCGCCGAGCTTGATCCATGCTGTCGCAAACACAATCTCTTTGCTCGGTTCGGCCGTGCTGGTCCGCCTCAACGGAAATGTTGTCTGACGCTGACGCACATGTCGCATCAAGGCAAAGTAACTGTGTGGAGTGGTGCTGATCCGTGTTCCAGTAGTGTCCCCAGCCATATCCACAGCCACGTCCAACGCCTCGCCTTTCAAGCCACGTAGCAGGTTCACCATTTCGGTTCTCACGCTCGACGACTCCTCGGCTGCGACGCTGGAGTCCTCACCGGCCACCACCAGGCGCTTCAGTATGTTTGGTTCCCCGCGAGCGTGGGCCAGCCCCACCTCCAGCCTGAAATGCTTGGCGTTTCGGACTGCGGCATCCAGATACCGCTGGCGATCACTCGACCCGACGAATCGACTCAAGGTCAGGAACGTACAGGCGAAGACGTCCGGCTCGCCAGTGCCCCCATCGTCGGCGAGAGCAATCCGGCTTGGCTCCGGAGCGCGGAAAAGCGTAAGCGCAACCCAGGCGTTCTCGCGCAGGTGCAGCTGAAGTAGAGTCAAGATGCCCCGGCTCAATTTCGCCCCCCCGAGCCATGCCGCCATACTTTCGCGCATGAAAACAATGACTGGAGGAACATACGGGCGACAGGCCCCCTGGGCGATCTTCCACGATGCCAGGGCATCCACCACTCCATCGAGTCGGAGCCGGGGCGTGTCCAGATCCTCAGGATCCGTTACATATCTCGTAGCTCCGGTATCGCTTCCAACGACAGCGAAGCGCGGCATCTCTCGGTGCTCCCACGACGGCTCGTGAATTACACCATCGTATTTTCGCCGGATGTGTTCATAAATCGCGGAGTGACTCTCAGCGGCGCCGGAGAGCATTGAATGTCCATGGCGGCGATAACGGAAACCAGTATGGGCGGCGTGAACGCCTCGGAATCCAGATACTACTGCCTGGAGATAGAAGTCCCAGTCCTCGTAACCGAGCCGCATTGTCTCGTCGTACCAAATATCCCGCTCGAAGACCTCACGGCGTATGAGGGCACCTGCATCACAGTAGTTCTCATGAAGCAGCCGGTACGCATTGAACGGAAGCCCCATGTCGATAAATGTGTCAGAGGTGCCAAAACATTCGAGGTCCTGGTACGCCCAACCGACGTCGTCATCCTCGCAAGCTAACACGTCCCATAACCGGGCAAGCGTCCCCTCGGAAAGCATGTTGTCGGCGTCAAGGGGAAACACGCCCTTCACGGACCTCCATGTCGACAGGGCGAAACGGATACCGGAGTTTCGGGCGGCCGATAGGCCGCCATTTTGCCTCTTTAGATAAAACACCTCGCCAGGAAACGCGTCTCGGAAGTGTCGCCCTGTCCAATCCGTACTCGCGTATGGACATCCGTCGCTCACAATTACGATGCGTATCTGAGCTCTAATAGTCTGACCGAGGCAAGACAGCACCGCATCCTTTAGATATTCCGGTTGTTTGTACGCTGGGATCACTGCCGCCAAAAGAGGCTCGGCGCGACGGCCCTTGGTCACAGACCGAAAACGATGCACGTTCCCGTCTCATCCAATATGAGATTACAGCTCTCTCGCAGGTACGCGTCAAGCTCGGCATAGTGCGCCAGCCACCACCGCGCCGTCTCCGGAAATACGAGGAAGGTTGCGCCCTTCTGTCGCATGAGATTCAGATGAGAGATCGCTGCTTCGCTATCCGCCGGATAGTGCCCGGCAAACGAACCATCCGCTTCTTGCGGAAAATGCCATCCTACGGATCCAGTGAGCTTTATCATCTCCTCATCGCCTCGACTGGCGACCGCGACCTTGGCACCCGGAGGGAGAAGCTTCTTTAAGATGGCCCGCAATCGGTCACGCATGGCGGTGTAGGCGTCTGGCGGGCGGCCGCTACGCCGCTCCCACTTACGCAGCCATTTGCTCTCAAAGTAACGACGATTGGCTCTAAATATGCTCTGGTACTCACCGGAAGCTACGAGCCGACCCAACGACGCCCCACCGAAATGATGAACGACAACGTCTCCGGCGATGAGAATGCGGTAGCCCGCTTCGCGAAGTCGTAGTTCGTAGTCGTCATCCTCGAATTGACCAACCTCAAACGTTTCGTCAAGCGGTCCGACCGTTTCGTAAACATCACGTCTCAGTGCGGCGCAGAACATCGTGAGGCGACTTGGCTTAGACGTGACTCGGTCGAAACGCCTCGCCCGGTCCCGAGCAAAGGTGAGAAAGTCGCCGTACGTGCTGTACGGAACGTCAATCTGCGCGTCACCGTCGGCTCGGTTGGTAACTGGCCCGACGAGACCGGTGGTCGGCTCATGCAAATGTCTCAGCATGCGAAGCCAGCCCGGCGGCACGATCGTGTCGTCGTTGAGGATCACGAGGCACTCTCCGTCTGCCAAGGTCAGCCCTTGGTTCGTCGCTCCGGAGAAGCCACGGCCTCTTTCATTTGGAACGACTCGAACTCGGCGGTTAGCTAGTGAGAGGGAC
>Ga0066710_100006558_pt1 | contig 10905 bp, 2 predicted proteins | sample GraSoiAngelo_159_FD_79666 | JGI IMG/M metagenome (GOLD analysis project Ga0066710, IMG submission 79666) | Grasslands soil microbial communities from the Angelo Coastal Reserve, California, USA - 14_1009_16_40cm | ecosystem: Environmental > Terrestrial > Soil > Grasslands | place: USA...
ATCCCACGGACCCTGATAGTTCGCCGACAGCTTGAAATCCCATCGCGTGCGGCGCTCGTCCACCGGCGCGTTCGGATCGTTCGGATAATTTTCCGGAAAGTCGCGGCTCCACGTGTGGCTGCCGCCGGCCTGCAGCGACCAGCGATCGCTCATGCGCTTCGCCATTGAGGCTTCGATCGTCTTGTAGCGCGAGAACTGCGGCACGTTCATGATCACGCGCGTCGTCGGAAACTGTGACTGCTGGGACGAGGGCAGACCGCGCAGCGTGAGCGTTCGCTCGTCGCCGGTGTTGGCTCGACCGTCCGGCCCCACGTCCACGAATGCAAACGGAACGGAATAGGCCGAGAGTCCGCGATAGGGACGATAGGTGGCGGTGAGCCCATCCTCGGTCTTGTACACCCACCCGATGCGTGCGCCGATCGACGGCGCGAGCTGACGTTCGAGGTACAGCGCGACATCGTGCGAGTAGGGCTGCGTGATGTTGGGATCGATCTGAATCGACCCCGCCAGCGCGGAATCGGTCAGCGCGCCCTCCTCGCCGAGCTGGTAGCGGCGATCGCCGTTGCGATCGTTCCAGTTGTAGGTGACGGTCTTCGCGCTCTGGTTCGGATTGGCGTCGGCCGCGATGTTGGGACCCGGGTTGTACCAGTACCGGCCGTAGCTCGCTTTCAGCACGGTGTCGCCGTGCCCGTTGAAGTCGTAGATGACGCCGACCCGCGGCGCCACTGAGTTCCACGTGAAGAACGTCCGCTCCGGAAACGTCTGATCGGGTACGCTGACCGGACCGATGCTGAATGCGAGCTGCCGCTGCTCGGGAATCCACGAGACGTAGCGGTCCCACCGGACGCCGGCATTCACCGTCAGCCGGCCCCTCGTCCACGTATCGGTGACGAAGAGATCCTCTTGATCGAGCTTGCTGACGACGAGCAGGTTTCCCTTGTCGCTGTCTCTCAGGTCGCCAACATGCAACGCGGTCGGAATCGAGAAGACGACGCTGCTCGAGACGCCGTTGTTGTAGACGTGCTCGATGTTGCCCCCGACGCGCTGCTCGGCGCCGTTCCACTGCGTTTCCTTGTACACCTCGCCGCCGAACTTGAACGTGTGGCTGCCGGCTCTGGTGTCGAGAAAGTACGTCGCGGCCACCGTCGCCTGTTTCCGGTCGCGATCGGTCTGGCTGCGCGCATGCGCGCCGGCAATCTGCAGCGTCGTCGAATCGCGCCAGAAGTACGGCTCGCTGCTGTTCGCAATCCGCGGATCGGCGAACCCGAAATCGCCGTAACGCGCTTCGACATACAGCTTGTCGCTCAGTGTCCCGTTCCATTCGCCTTTCCACACCCAGCTCGGTGAATCCTGACGCACCGTCGGCCCGATGCTCTCGTACTGGTAGCCGGTGAACGGCAGCCGGGTCGGCTGAATCTTCTGGTTCCACTGGTAGTACCCGATCAGTTTGTTGCGCTGATCGAGCTGGTAGGTCGTCTTGCCGGACGGATTCCACAGGCGCGTGTCGAAGTTCGCGGGGAACAGGAAATTCGGCTGGTCCACCGAGTTGAACTGGTCGCGGTACGACACGTGGTACCAGACGCGATCTTTCTTGATCGGGCCGCCGACATTCACGTTCATGTCGCGGTACTTGAGGATCTCGTTGCTGCCCCGCCGGATCCCGAACGTGTTGATCTGCTCGTCGGTCAGATTCGAGCCCTGCAGCGAGTTGTTGTACCAGTCGGCGTAGTATTCGCCCGAGAACCGGTTGCCGCCGGACTTGCCGAGAAACTGCGTCGACACGCCGGGTGTCGGCATCTCCGCCGACTGGCCCGCCACGCCCAGGAAGACCTCCTCGAACGACCCGTAGTCGAAGTAGAACCCGGCGCCGCTCGTGCCTTCCGTCGTGTTGATCCCTTCGACGAGCACGCGCACCTGTCCGGTCAACCCGTACGCCGTGTAGCCAGTCTGTGTCCCGGCACGATTGCCGCCGACGTCGATTCGGCTCATGATCACCGCCGGAGTCGCCGCCAACAGCGCCCACATGTCGCGCGCGTTCGGAATCGAGTTGAGCTGCTCGAGCTTGAAGTTCTGCTGCACGCGGTTCGCGGAGGTGTCGATCACCGGCGATGCGCCGGTCACGGTCACCGTTTCCTGCACCGCGGCGACGCTCAGCTCGGCGTTGACGGTCGCCGTGAATCCCAGCGCGATCTGAATCCCCTCTCGCTTCACCGTACTGAAGCCGGTGAGATCGAAGGTCAACGAGTACACGCCGGGCGGCACGGCGGGAAATCGATACGAGCCGTTCTCGTTGGTCGTTTGCGTCTGGATGCCGATCATCGACGGGCTCGAGGCCGTGACGGTGACGCCCGGCAACACGGCGCCGCTCGCGTCGACGACGCGACCCTGGATGGTGCCGGTCGTGCTCGCGCCACCGCCCTGCGCGAGTGCGACCGATGGCGAGCAGAGAATCAACAATGCCGCGAGGCCGTTCGAAATGATTCGCAACATGCGCGCGAGAATACATCAAGAGTCGGTGTATAACCATCGGCACTGGAGGCGCTGCCATGCGCACACTGATCGTTCCCGTGGCGCTCCTTGTCGCGTGCGTCTGCGGGTTGTCGGCCGATGTCAACACGCCGCTGCTGTTGCAGAAGCCCACGTTGAGCCGGACGCACATCGCGTTCGTCTACGCCGGCGATCTCTGGACCGTGCCGAGACCCGACAGCGAGGCACATCGCCTGACGAGCGGAGTCAGCACCGAGACCAATCCTGTCTTCTCGCCCGACGGCTCGACCATCGCATTCACCGCCGAGTACGACGGGAACACGGACGTGTACACCGTGCTGGCGATCGGCGGCATCCCGAAGCGCCTCACCTGGCATCCGGCGCCGGACATGGTGCAAGCGTGGTCTCCCGACGGCCGCCGGATCCTCTTCAGTTCCACGCGCGAGAGCTACGCCTCGATCACGCAGCTCTACACGATGGACGTCAACGGGAGCTTTCCGGAAAAGCTCGCGTTGCCATGGGGCTGGGAAGGCTCGTATGCCACGGACGGCCGCCGGCTCGCCTACGTGCCGATGCGCCGCGCATTCAATGTCTGGAAGCGCTATCGCGGCGGCGACACGACGCCGATCTGGCTCGCCACACTGGCGGACTCGAAGGTTGAGCGAGTCCCGCGCGAGAATTCGAACGACTACAACCCGATGTGGATCGGCGATCGCGTGTATTTCTTGAGCGATCGCAACGGCGCCGTGACGCTCATTTCGTACGACACGCGATCCCGTCAGGTGAAGGAAGAGGTCAGGAACACCGGATTCGATTTCAAATCCGCCGGCGCCGGTCCGGACGCCATCGTCATCGAGCAGGTCGGCGGTCTCGCGCTGTTCGATCTGAAGACCGGCGCCCTCACGCCGGTCGACATCCACATCGCCGGCGACCTGCCGGAGGTCCGCGATCGGATGGTCAACGTGAGCAGCCGCCTGACGGACGCGCACCTGTCGCCGAACGCCACACGCGCGCTGTTCGAGGCGCGCGGCGAGATCATCACGGTGCCGGCGGAGAAAGGCGACGCGCGCAACATCACGAACTCGCCGAATGTCATGGAGCGGTCACCATCGTGGTCTCCCGACGGAAAGACCATCGCCTACTTCTCGGACGAGTCGGGCGAATACGCGCTGCACCTCGCGTCTCAGAGCGGCATGGGCGACGTCGTCAAGATCGCGCTGCCCGAGCCGGGCTTCTATCGCTCGCCGCAGTGGTCGCCGGATTCGAAGAAGATCGCGTTCGTCGATTCGCACATGCGCATCTGGTACGTCGACGTGGAGGCGCGCAAGCCGGTCCGCGTCGACAAAGAGGCGTTCTGGAATCCATTCAGCGACGACTGGGTTCCCGTCTGGTCGCCCGACTCCAAGTGGCTCGCCTACTCGACGCGGCTGCCGAATTATCTCGGTGCGATTCACGTCTACTCGCTGGCGTCGGGCAAAGCGACGGCGATCACCGACGGGATGAGCGACGCCAAGCTGCCAGTCTTCGACAAGGAGGGCAAATATCTCTACTTCACCGCGTCGACCGACTCCGGACCCTCGCTCCAGCCCGACGTGGGCAGCTTCATGCGTCCAGTGACGCGCAGCATCTACCTCGTCGTGCTCAGTCGTGACGAGCCGTCGCCGTTCAGTCCGGAAAGCGACGAGGAAAAAGCGGACGAGCCGCCCAAATCGGACACGCCGCGGCCCGAGGCCGGCAGAGGCGATCAGCCGAAGCCCGACGCCAAACCGCCGGCGCGACCGGCGCCCGACGTCAAGATTGATTTCGACAACATCGGCCAGCGGATCCTCGGCATGCCGCTGCCGCCGCGCCGCTACGTCCGCCTCCAGGCAGGCAAACCGGGCGTCCTCTTCGCGCTCGAAACGCCCGCTCCGGCTCCCGACCCGCAGCCGGCGATCACCGTCCATCGCCACGATTTGAAATCGCGCAAGACGGATATCGCGGCGAGCGGCGTGCGCGTCTTCGAGGTCTCGCAGAGCGGCGAGAAGATGCTGACGCGCCAGGGCGACAACTGGTTCATCCGCAGCCTGCCGCCTCCACCGCCTCCAGGCGGCGCGGCCACGCCTCCGCAACCGCCCGGCGGCGGTCCGGCCGGCGGCGGCGCCGCGGCTCCGAGCGGCGGTCAGTTGAACACATCGGGCATCGAGGTTCGAATCTCGCCGCGCGAGGAATGGAAACAGATGTTCCACGAGGCGTGGCGGATCGAGCGTGACTACTTCTACGATCCCAGCTACCACGGTCTCAATCTGCCAAGAGCCGAAGAGCGGTACGCGAAATTTGTCGACGGCATCGGCTCGCGCGCGGATCTGAACTATCTCTTCGCCGAAATGCTCGGCAACCTCGTCGTCGGTCACCTGGGCGTCTTCGGCGGCGAGCAGCCGGAGGTCAAACGCGTTCAGACCGGGCTGCTCGGATGCGACTACAAGATCGAGAACGGCCGCTATCGTTTCGCTCGTGTTTACAACGGCGAGAATTGGAACCCGCAAGCGATCGCGCCGCTCACGCAGCCTGGCATCAACGTCACCGCCGGCGAGTACTTGCTGGCGGTCAACGGGCGCAACCTGACCGGCTCCGACAATATCTATAGCTTCTTCGAGGGAACAGCGGGCAAGCAGGTTCAGGTGCGCGTCGGCTCCGACCCTTCGGGCGCGAACGCCCGCGCGGTCACGGTGGTCCCGATCCCGAACGAGACCCGGCTGCGCAATCTCGCGTGGATCGAGGACAACCGGCGCACGGTCGATCAGATGACGGCAGGCCGCGTGGCGTACGTCTATCTGCCCGACACGGCGTTCGGCGGCTTCACGAACTTCACGCGCTATTTCTTCGCGCAGGTGAACAAGCAGGCGGTGATCATCGACGAACGATTCAACGGTGGCGGCGCCCTCGCGACCGACATCGTCGAGTTTCTCTCGCGCAAGCTGCTGTCGAGCGTCGCGACGCGCGACGGCGGCGACGAAGTCGAGCCGCAGGGCGCGATCTTCGGACCGAAGGTGATGTTGATCAATGAATTCGCCGGCTCGGGCGGCGACGCGATGCCGTGGTATTTCCGGCGTGCCGGCGTCGGCAAGTTGATCGGCAAGCGAACGTGGGGCGGACTCGTCGGCCGCGCGGGCTCGCCGCCCCTGATGGACGGCGGCATCGTGACGGCGCCTTCGTCCGGTGTGTGGGATCCCGAGGAGAGTCAGTGGATCGCGGAGAACGTCGGGATCGCTCCCGACATCGAAGTCGAGCACGATCCCGAGCTCGTCCGGCAGGGCCACGATCCCCAGCTCGAGCGGGCAGTGCGGGAAATCCTGGCGGAGCTCGAAAAGAATCCGCCGAAGAAGCTGACGCGACCGAAATTCCCGAAATACTCGACGCTTGCGCGATGAGATTGGTGATTGTTGATTGAATGCTGATTCGCTGCAGCGTTCAATCAACAATCAATCAACAATAATCACCAATCACCAATCTCAGAAGCTCACCCTGGCCGCGAGCTGGAACGCGCGCGGACCGCCGGATCCGAACGTCTGCCCCACGCGCTGGTTCGCCTTCCCGAAGGTCGACGGCACCGCGAGGTTGAAGTTGAAGTTCGCCAGGTTCGACGTGTTCAGGATGTTGAACACCTCGCCGATCAGACGAAGCTCCGTCCTTCCGGAAATCGTGATGCTCTTCATCAGCCGCACGTCCTGCGAGGAGAAGATGTCGCCAAGCCGGTAGTCGGCCGGCAAGGTAATCGTCGGGTACCGCTGGCCGACGTTGATGCCGGCGAGCGCGGCGGGCGTCAGCGTGCCCGCGAACCTGGTGTTGTACTCACTCACCAGTTGCTGCAGATCGTTCTTGCTCAGATAATCGGCGTACCCCTTGCCGAGAATGCTGAGCAGCGGCGTGTAGCCGGTGCTCGTCGTGTTGGTGCCGCTGTTGTCGAAGCCGGAGATGGTCGGCGCGACCGGCGGACGGCTCAGGAAGAGCGAGAGCGCGGAGACCTGAAGCTTCCACGGCAGATCGACCGTCCCCGACAGCGTGAGGTTGTGGCGCGCCAGATCGGGCCCGTAGGTCGCGAAGTAGTCGTCCAGGTTCTGTGTCACGTCCTGAATGCTCTTGCTGCTCTGCAGCGCGTACGACGCCGAGAACTGATACCGGTGCGAGAGCCGCTTGTCCACCCTGACCAGCAGGCCCTTGTATTCCGACGTGGCGCCCGGCCACCAGAAATTGATCGGGCCGGCGGAACACTGCGCGTTCGGATCGTTGGCCAGCGCGGTCGTCGCGCATCGCGGAATCACCGGACCGTTGATTGCGTTGAAGCGGTTGTAGTCGACGCTCGCACCGAAGAACCCGCCCGGCGTCCCGTGCAGCATCTTGCGGTAGACGACGTCTGCCTGGACCGTGAGGTCGTTGGCCAACTCGCGCTGGAAGCCGACGCTGACGTGATTCGCCCGCGTCGTCGGGAAGTCGCGCGGGACCAACGCGCCGAGCGCGTTGGCCTGCTTCGACAGCAGAATCTGCGGCTGCGTGCCGGTGCCCGGGTACTTCGCGTCCTGCTGCGCGCGCAGCGTCGGCAGCATGTTGAGGAACACGCCGTAGGGAAGCGCCAGCGCGTTGAGGTAGGCGCTGCTGAACGGCTGTCCGGTGAGCGGATTGGTGACCGCCGCGTTGCCGATGAACTGCCGGCCGCCGCCGCCAATCACCGCGCGCTCGCCGAGCCGCCACCATTGGAGCTGCGTGTCGTAGAAAATTCCGGCGCCGCCGCGAATGACCGTCGGACGACCCTTGCCGACGTTCCACGCAAAGCCGGCCGCGGGCGCGAAGTTTTTGTACTCCTTCTGCGTCGGGCTCAAGTCGCTGCCGTAGATCGGCGCGAGATACGCCGGCTTCGGCAGGTCGTAGTTGAGCACGTTGGTTTCGTGCTCCCATCCGAGCCCGTAGTTCAACGTGAAGTTCGGCGTGATCTTCCACCCATCCTGGACGTAGAAATGGAATCGGTCATTGCCGCGCGCCTTGTCGAGGTTGTAGGAGGGCTGCGCAGGATCGCCGATTCCGAGGAGGAACGTGACGACCGGCAGCTTCTTGAGATCGTCGTAGCTCTTGATCTTGCCGTCGGGCAGGCCGAACAGCGCCGGCAGCGCCGGACTGATGTTCGAGAGGAATTCCGGCGACAGCAGATAGACGCGCGCCGGATCGAAGAAGCCCCAGTACCCGATCGTGTCAATGTGCTCGTAGGTCCCGCCGAACTTCACCTGATGGGCGCTCTTCTGCCACGTGGTGTTGTTGGAGATCGGGAACCGGTGGATGTCCCGGCCCTGCGGCGAGTTGAAGTTGTTGCCGAGGGCGAAGTTCACCGAGTTCAGGTAGAAAATCTCGGGGCCGCCGAACCCGATGCAGTTGCCGGTGACCGCATCCCCGGAACATGCCGCCGGCGTGTTCCGGTTCCGCCAGTACATGTGCGAGAAGCGCAGATCGTTGACCAGGGAGCCGCTCAGGACGCTGGTGACGCCGAAGATTTGCTGGTCCACGTAATTCTTGTTCGAGACGAAGTTCGACGGCGGCACCGGGATGCTGAAGGGGCCGCTGTTCGTGTTGCCGTCGTGCGAGTACCGCACGAACATTGAATGCTTGTTGTTGCCGCGAATATCGAGTCGTCCGCTCGACTGTTTCCCGATGTACGGCGCCGGGGCCAGCGTACCGAAGTTCCCCACCGAGGGCAGGTCCGGCTGCACGATGTACACGCCTTTCTGATTCGTGTACTCGAAGTTGCCGAAGAAGTGGACCTTGTCCTTCTTGATCGGACCGCCGAGGACGCCGCCGGCCTGCTTCCGGGAGAATTCCGGATTGTCGGTCAGCGCATTGCGAGCCAGGCTCGGATAGGCGGACATCTCGTTGTTGCGATGGTAGTAGTACCCGGCGCCGCGAAAATCGTTCGAGCCGGAGCGCGTCACGACGTTGATCGCGCCGAAGGCCGCGATGCCCGTCGAGAGGTCGAAGTTCGCGGTCGAGATCTGGAACTCCTGCACTACCTCCTGCGAGAAATTCTGGGCGGTGCCGCCGGTCACCGAGTCGCGGACGTTGCCGCCGTCGACGGTAATCGCCGTGCGTGATGCCGGGCCGCCCAGGACCGACACTCTGAATTGCGAGTTGAACTGCGCGGGATTCCCGAGGTCGACGGTCACGCCCGGCTGCAGCGTGGCGAGATTCAGGAAGCTCCGTCCGTTCAGTGGAAGGTTCTCGATCTGCGTCCGTCCCACGACGCCTTGCACGCGGTTCGATTCGAGATCGATGTACGTCGCCGTGCCGGTGACGGTCACCGCTTCGGTTCGCGTGCTCACTTGGAGTGTGATCTTGACCGTCGTCGTCGCGCCCGTCGTCACGTCGACCGGGCTCACGGTTGGCTGAAACCCGGGCATCTCGATGAGCACGTCGTACGCGCCGGCCGGCAGTGACGGAATCGAGGACGTTCCGTCGCCGCCCGTGCGCACGATGCGCGTCGCGCCGGTATCCTTGTTGATGACGGTGACCGCCGCGCTCGGCAGAACCGCGCCCACCTGATCGTTCACGGTCCCGGCGATCGTGCCGGTTGGCACCTGCGCCAGCAGCGGCGCCGAGAGCGCGACGACGAGCCCGAACAGAAGACCAAGTCGGTACGTGTGACTCTCCGCCGTTCCGTCCATTTCGGACCTCGATTGTTGTGTGGAGCGGGCAGCATACACCTGTCGCCCGTCGAGTGCACGAACGATCCCGCCGCCCGCGAGATTCGACGCGCTCATGGATTCCTGTGTTGCGGAGGCTGTCGCAGGTTGATAGGCTGCCCCCTCCAACTCGCCGCGCGACCGCGGCCGTCATCGGATTGGTCGGTGTACGTCCTTTCTTCGTCACAGGAGAATCACCCATGCGTAAGCGATTCGCGCTGGCAATCGTCTTGTGCCTCTCGCTCGCCGGCCTGTTCGCGGGCCTGAGCGCAAATGATCGGCCGGATCAACCGGGCTCGCCGCGCGCCGGCAAACCCGTTGGCGGCAAGATGTCCGCGGCCGGTCGGGCCGCTCGGCGGCGTGCGAGGAACGTCGGCGCCGGTCTCGAGGCAACGGCGCTCGCGCGCATCCCGGAACTGCTCGGGACCAAGTCGCCTGGGAAAGACCAGTGCGCGGAGGCTGAGGCGGACGAGTGCGGTGAAGCAGACGGGCTCAACGAGGGGCCGCCGAGCACCCAGTCGGAAGTGTCGATTGCCGTCGATCGAAGCGGTCAACACATCGTGATCGGCTTCAACGACTTCCGCGGCTTCGACAACGGAAGTAATCCGGTGTCGATCTCGGGGTTCATGTACTCGGACGATGGCGGCGCCACGTTCGTCGATGGCGGACAGCTGCCATCGCCTGGCACCGACGTCATCGGCACGCAGAGGTTCCCGCAGGTGTTCGGCGATCCTGACGTCCGGTATCTGGGCGCGTGCAATTTCATCTACTCGTCGATCATGGTGAAGAAGTTTTCGCCGACGACGGCGGCGCAGACGATGGGCATTCATCGGTCCACCGATTGCGGACACACGTGGACCGGACCGTTCGAGGTGACCGCCGCCACGAATCCGAACGGCCTCACCGATCCTGGTCCGGGTGGGAATCCGAATCCTGTGGATGCCGCCGACAAGGAATTCATGTCGGTCGATCCCGACACCGGACGCGTTCTCATGAGCTGGTCGAATTTCACCGATCCCGACCGGGTGCCCTCGGCGCCCGGCGGCATCGAAATATCAACGAGCTACTCCGATAACGTGTTGACCGCGACGCCGCCGACGTGGTCGGCGCGCAGAGTCGCCGGACACGACGAAGAGGACGGGCAGTCTTCCATTCCGGGGTTTGCGGGACGCGGCTCGAACAACGCCTATGTCGCGTGGTCCCGGTTTCCTGCCTTCGGGTTCATCCACAAGGTCGCGTTCGCCCGTTCCACCGACAACGGCGCGACGTGGTCGGCGCCCATCGAGTTGTCGAGTGTGTTTGCGGCAACCGATCAGATCCTCGGGAACGATCGCGTGAACACCAGCCCGTCGCTGGCGGTCGACACGTCGCGCAGCCCGCACCACGGGTACGTGTACGTCGTCTACGGCAACAACAACACCTTCGATGGCGCGGACGTCGTGTTTCAGCGAAGCATCGACGGCGGCGTCACGTTCTCGACGCCGGTCTATTTGAACAGCCGCCCCGGTGAGGATCGCGCCCAGTGGTTCCCATGGGTCACGGCCGACGTCAACACCGGTCGCGTGAACGTCTTCTACTACGACCAGGATGTCGACACGAGCGGGGATGTCACCCAGGTGTCGTGGCAGTACTCGAACGACGGCGGTCTGTCGTGGAGCAAACCGATGGCGCTGACCTCACGCGCGTTCCATGCAGGACACGGAAACGATACGGGTCA
>Ga0066710_100006559_pt1 | contig 10904 bp, 11 predicted proteins | sample GraSoiAngelo_159_FD_79666 | JGI IMG/M metagenome (GOLD analysis project Ga0066710, IMG submission 79666) | Grasslands soil microbial communities from the Angelo Coastal Reserve, California, USA - 14_1009_16_40cm | ecosystem: Environmental > Terrestrial > Soil > Grasslands | place: USA...
AAACCGCGCCCTTGGAGCAAGTGTTGCAAGCGGAATTGAAAACAGTTTCCACTCACGCGACGGCCGGTCGCGCAGCGCCTTCCCGCACCGCGTCTTCGCGCACTACACCTTCACCGCAATCGCGATAAGCGAAGTCGGGGGCCAAGGCAGGTGCTGGTCGATGCGCCGCCACAACCACACCAGCTGATCGAACATCTGCATCGGCAGGGCGCTCAGAGTCGTGCTCTTGAGGATTCTCCCGCTCACGTACCATCCCGGCCGCGAGATGCGGTTGAAATTCAGAATCTTCTCCACGCGAAAACCGGCGCGCTCCATTTTGTCTTTCAATTCTTCGTGCGAGTAACGCCGGTAATGGCCGAGCGCGACATCGAGCGTACCGAAGATCTCCTGCCCGTGTGGCACCAGCACGATCGCGCGCCCATCCCGCCGCAACGCGGAGTGGATATTGCGCAGCCCCTGCATGTCGTCTTCGATGTGCTCAAGCACGTTCAGGCAGACCACTGTGTCCATGCTCTCCGCCATATCAGCAAAGTCCGCCGCATTCGATAAGTCGCAGCGGTGGACGTGCAGATTGTGGCGGTGCTGGAACCGCGTCGCGAGGCGCGCCATGTGCTCCTGATCGATGTCGGCCGCCACATAACACTTCACCCGCGGCACCAGCACGCGCGTCAGATTGCCGATTCCCGCGCCGATCTCGAGCACCCGCTCGCCCACGTAAGGCCGTATGGTCTCGCCCATCCAGCGATTGAACCGTGGCGCTTTCGAGAGCGCGTGCAGAATGTCCGGGCCGGAATCTTTATAAATGTCATTGGTAAACGCGTATCGCAAAATCACGTACAGCGCTTCGATGGCATCCTTCAGCCCGATCTTCTTGCCTTCCTCGTAAGTCCGCCCGTGATAGCTGATCGGCGTTTCGTAGATACGTACCTGCCGGCGCGCAACTTTGATGGTCAGCTCCGGCTCGATGCCAAATCGCTCACTGCGAATGGGGATGCTTTTCAGCAACGACGTCCGGAAAATCTTGTAGCACGTCTCCATATCCGTGAGGTTGAGGTCGGACACCAGGTTGCAGAACTCGGTGAGCAGCCGGTTCGCCACCGAGTGCCAGAAGTAGAGCACGCGCCGCTCGCCCACAATCATGAAGCGCGAGCCGTACACCGCGTCGGCCTTGCCTTCCAGCAGCGGGCGCAGCAGGTTGACGTACTCGCGCGGGTCGTACTCCAGATCGGCGTCCTGGATGATGGAATAATCGCCGCGGGCGAGTTCGATGGCGGTGCGGATGGCCGCGCCCTTGCCGCGGTTGCGCTCGTGCCGCACCAGGCGCACTTCCGGATGGCGCGCCGCCAATTCAGCGACAATTTCAGCCGATCCGTCGCGCGACCCGTCATCCACCACGATGATTTCGCGCTCCATGCCGTCGGGCAGGGGAGCCTGCAGCACCCGCTCGATCAGGGGCGCAATGAACTCTTCCTCGTTGTAGAGGGGAACCAGCACCGAGAGGAGGGTCGCAGGCATCGTAGGACACGCGTTCCCGCCTGTCCGGTGTCGCTGGGCAGACAGAATGCCTATCCTACCAAGGTGCCCTAGTGTGGAGACAGATCACGAACAATGTCGCGATATGAACGAATTCGCACATCTGCTGGAACGCCAGTTTTGGGGAAGTGTTCGAAAAGGCACACCACCAATCCATGAAACTTATACATCCAGAAGAACTTACCGTGCAACTAATTCTACTACCCGCCGTATTGCAAGGTCTTAACACCTTGACGCGTGAGCAAGGCATGCACCTGCGTAGTTAACTGCTCTACTGTAAATGGTTTACGCAGAAATGCCGCGTTGAGCTCCGCAATTCTCTCTCTGCGAAGAACCCCGGCTCCAGTATAGCCGGAAACGAAAAGAACCTTTATATCCATTTGGATAGCCGCCAACTGCACCGCGAGCTCACAACCGTTCATCGGAGCCATGGCTACGTCGGTAACTAGAAGCGCGATCGGTTTCCCATGTTCGCGATAGAGGCTCAGTGCGCTATGGCCGTCTTCCGCCGCGAGAATCTCGTATCCCAAGCCTTCAAGCGCTTTACGCGCTACTTCCAGGTCTGAAGGTTCGTCGTCCACCAATAAAATTGTTCGTCCAAATCCAGCCATCACCCAACTCCAGATTCACAGACGTAAAGCGCGCAACCCGCCCCGTGTGCAAGTCACATTCCAGATCGCGAGGTGTTCGGCTGGCGGAACGGCTTTTCGCCTTACAAAGGTTGCACGCGCGCTGCCTTTGTGATAAAGCATTCTGTCACGGAGGTGCGATCATGCACACCAGCGCCATTCGCACAATGGCCACGAGGACTCTTCTTCTCGCGTGTTTGTTCCTGATTTCGTGTTCCGACAGTGGCGCCCCAAAGGAAGGGACGCCTGCGTACTACTGGGCCGCCGCCAAAGAGACATTTGGTACCTCGGATTATGTGAAAACGGTCGAGCATCTCGAAAAACTGACCACTAATGAGAACGAATTTACCACTCGCGCGCGGCCCTGGCTTCTGGTCATGACCTCTGGGATCACGCGTGGCTACATGGATCTGGCCGAAAGTTTTGACGCCGGTGCTCACGCCAGCAAGACCAACCCCACAGCGTTCCGGCGCAGCACCAACGCGTACCGCGCCGCGGCTAACCGCTCGGCCCTCGAGTTTGTGCAGGTCTTCGATCAATTTGTGAAGAGCAAGGACGATCCGGTGCCCATCGCACTCCCGTTCCCGACCGGCGGCGCGGCGCCCGTGGCCCAGTTGAATAAAGCCGCGGCCGGAACGATGCTTTCGCCAGGCGAACTCGAGCCAGCAGTGAAGAATGCCATTAAGCGCGGAGTGCTGCTGGCCACGTGCGCCGCGGCGGGCGCCCCGGAAGATCCGGCAAAAACACAGGAACTGCTGAAGCCCGGCACGCTCCAGGTGCCACGCGCCGCATTTATGACCGCCATGGCCACTACGCTTTTTGAGGAATCGAAACTCTACGGCCAGAGGCAGATCGACAATCCGGAAAGGGTGAAGATCTTCTGTACCCGCGCCCTCGACGCACTCAAGACCGTGCCCGAGACCAAACAGACTAAAGAACTGAGCTCGAAGATTACGAAGAGCCTCAAAACGACTTAGGCAGGACAGGCGTTTTGCCTGCCCATTTCCCGGTGCGCAATGGACCGCCAGCATTGGCTGTCCTACAACAACAGGAGTCCATCCATGAACGTCAAAAGATTCATCGTAGCGAGCCTCGCGGTATATGCCGTTTCCCTGGCACTTGGATATCTGGTCCACGGGGTGATTCTGCGGCCAACTTATGATTCCCTCAAAAATGTCTGGCGCCCGGACATGCAATCGAAAATGTGGATCGAGTGGCTGGACGGACTCATCGTATCGTTTCTGTTCACCTACATCTTCACCAAAGGCTACCAGGGCGGAGGGATCATGGAAGGCCTGCGTTTCGGCTTCCTCATCGGACTCTTCGTTTCCATTCCAATGGCCTACGGAACCTACATGATTATTCCGATCCCTTACTTTCTGGCGCTGGAGTGGTTCCTCTACGGCACGGCGCAGGTGGTTTTGCTCGGCGCAGTGGCCGCGGCGGTTTACAAACCATTGGCCGCGCCGGCACCCGTCAAGCGCACGGCTTCGGCCTAGTCAGCACTACCGCCCCAGCGTCTCCAGATAGTGCGCCACCGCCTCGATGCCGCGATAAAAATTCGGCAGGTGAAATTTTTCGTTGGGCGCGTGGAGATTGTCATCCGGCAGGCCGAATCCAAGCATGACGCTCGGGATGCCCAAGTACTGATCGAACAAGCCGACGATGGGAATGGATCCGCCGGAACGAATGTAAACCGTTTCCGTTCCGAACACATCCTTCATGGCTTCGGCCGCCGCCCGGATGAATTTGTTGTCCGGATTCACCAGCGAGGGCGCGGCCGAGTGGATCAGCTTCAGCACGGCCGTAACGCCTTTGGGGCACGCGGCGCGAATCGCCTCTTTCAACTGGGCGGCGGCTTCGTCGGGATGCTGATCGGCCACCAGGCGCGTACTGATCTTGGCGACGGCGCGCGCGGGAATGACGGTTTTGGCGCCCTCGCCAGTGAATCCACCGCGGATGCCGTGCACTTCGAGCGTAGGGCGCGCCCATAGCCGCTCGAGAAGCGGAATCTCCGGCTCGCCCACCAGTTCCTTAGCGCCCATTTCTTTGTGCGTATACTCAGCCTCATCGAAGGGCAGCCGCGCCCATGCATCGCGTTCCTTGGCGCTCGGCGGAACCACACGGTCGTAAAACCCCGGGATACGGATGTGGCCGTCACGATCTTTCAGCGTTGAGAGAATTTCCGCGATGGCCTGCAGCGGATTAGGCGCCGCGCCGCCGTACACACCGGAATGCAGATCGTGATTCGCGCCCTCGACATGCAATTCGGCATAGACGATGCCGCGCAGTCCCACGCAAATCGTGGGCAGCTCAGGCGCAAACATCTCCGTGTCGCAGATCACCGCGGCGTCAGCCTTGAGACGCGCCGGCCGGCTCGCGACATAAGTCTCAATGTGCTCGCCACCAGTCTCCTCTTCGCCTTCGATCAGAAATTTCACGTTCACCGGCAGCCGGCCCTTGGTCTTGAGCAGCCCTTCAACGGCCTTCATGAGGATGTACGTTTGTCCTTTATCGTCTGATGAGCCGCGCGCAAAAATGTCGTTGCCGCGCACCGCCGGCTCGAACGGCGGCGATTTCCATTCATCCAGCGGATCGGGCGGCTGCACGTCGTAGTGTCCGTAGAGCAGCAGCGTGGGCTTTCCCGGCGCCTCGGTCCACTCCGCATAGACCAGCGGGTTGCCCTCACCTTCGATCAGCTCGGCCTGCCGCAGTCCGGCGGCGCGAAATTCATCACACACAAATTCCGCGGCGCGCCGGATGTCCGGCTTGTGCTCGGAGAGCGTACTGATGCTCGGAATCCGAAGAAAGGTCTGCAAGCCTTCGAGAAAGATCTGGCGGTTTTGCTCGTAGTAGTTCATTGGTGAATGCTCTTACTGTAACCCAAAGATTTTTCACCGCCGAAACGCGCAGCCGCCGAGAAATCAATTTTTCTGCAGCTCTCGGTGGCACCAGCAGCCGCACCCAGTTGGGTGATCGCAATCACACCGCCTCTTATCGCTCCACGGCATCTTTACCGGGTCGCTACGAGCCGTCGGAAACCTTCGCCTGACTTCCTCGGCGTTTCTGCATCTCGGCGTTGAAAAGTATATCGGCGCCCTCTATCCCCCGCCGCTCTGGCGCGTCGGATCCAGCGCTTCGTTCAGCTGCTCTTCCGGGATCCCGCTTTTCTCCCGCGCCACTTCGCGCACCGTTTTGCCCGCCTGGTAAGCCTCTTTCACCAGAGCCGCGGCTTTTTCGTAGCCGATCTCTGGCACAAGCGCCGTCCCCATGGCCAGCGACTGCTCGACAAACGCGCCGGCGCGCTCGCTATCGGCAGCCAGCGAATCCACTAATCGCCCGGCAAAATTGCGCGATGCCGCCGCCAGTAGCGCGATGGATTTGAGCAGATCGTACGCCATCACCGGCATCATCACGTTCAGCTCGAAGTTGCCGGCCGCTCCCGACCACGCGATGGTCGCGTCATAACCCACAACCTGCGCGCAGACCATGAGCACGCTTTCAGCGATCACCGGATTCACTTTGCCGGGCATGATGCTCGATCCCGGCTGCACCGCCGGAAGCCGCAGTTCGCCCAAACCGCAGCGCGGACCCGATCCCAGCCAGCGAATATCGTTCGCAATCTTGGTGAGCGCAATAGCATACGTGCGCATCGCGCCGCTCAGGAATACTACGGCGTCTTTGGCCGCTTGCGCCTCAAAGTGATTCCGCGCTTCGATAAACGGTAGCTCCGTGCGGCGCGCAATTTCCCGAATCACCGCGGCGGCAAATCCCGGCGGAGCATTCAGCCCCGTGCCGACAGCCGTCCCGCCGAGCGCCAACTCGTAAATCCCGCCGAGCGCGCACTCGATTCGCTCCCGTGACGCCGCCACCTGGCGCGCGTAGCCGCTGAATTCCTGCCCCAGGCGCATCGGCACGGCGTCCTGCAAGTGCGTGCGGCCGATCTTCATGACATTGCCGAATTCGTGCGCCTTGCGAGCCAGCGACGCGTCCAGGACGTCCATGGCCGGAAACAGGTCGCGATGCACCGATTCCGCGGCAGCGATATGCAGCGCCGATGGAATCACATCGTTGCTCGATTGCCCGCGATTCACCTCGTCATTGGGGTGCGCACCGGCCAGGCGCCCGATCACCTCGTTGGCATTCATGTTGGTCGAGGTGCCGCTGCCCGTTTGGAAGATATCCACCACGAATTGCGCGTCAAGCGCGCCGGCCAGCACTTCTTCAGAAGCGCGTTCGATGGCCCCGGCTTTGTCCGCGGGCAGATGTCCCATTTCGCCATTGACCCGCGCCGCGACGCTCTTGATCAGGGCCAGCGCCCAGATAAAAGCTCGCGGAAAGCGCAGATGGCTGATGGGAAAATTCTCCACCGCGCGCGCCGTTTGGGCTCCGTAAAGAGCATCCGCGGGCACGCGCATTTCCCCCATGGTGTCATGCTCGATGCGAAACGCGTCAGCCATGCGCACCTCCTCCACCTACGAAACTACCGGAGAGCTCATGAAGCAAGTGGCAAAAAAGAGAGCGACTGAGCCGCCGATGAACGCGGATAAACGCTGATAAGACAAAGCCAGGTCATTTTTCCCATCGCGTTAATCCGCGGCTTAATGCGTTTTCCCGCAGCCTCACAAGTCCCAGTATGTCATCTACAGCGCCGCCAGTAGCTTCGCCAAAAGCGCGGTACGATCGGCGATACGGTCGATCAGGATGCTTTCATTGATCGCGTGCGCGCCTTCGCCGACTCCGCCCAATCCATCCAGCGTGGGGATGCCGAGCGTCGCGGTTAAATTGCCGTCCGAGCCGCCGCCCGTCATGGATTCCTCGATCGCGACGCCCATCTCGCGCGCCAGTCGCTGGGCGGTGCGGAAAAGTTACACGATGGCCACGGACCGCTCCATGGGCGGGCGATTCAGGCCGCCTTCGATCTCGAGCCTACAACGCTTGTCGACGGGCTTGAGCGCGTGAAATTTGCGTGCCAGCGTTTCAGCGTCGCGCAGTCGCGGCACGCGAATATCGACCACCGCCCGTGCTTCCGCCGCCACCACGTTGGATCGCGATCCGCCCGAAATCAGTCCGGGGTTCACCGTGACGCCAGTTTTCAAATTGGTGAATCCGGCGACGCGCTCGATCTGCCGCGCCAGTTCCACGACGGCGCTCGCGCCCGCCGGGAAATCTACACCGGCATGCGACGCTCGCCCATGCACCGTGATAGTGTAAGCGCCTACTCCTTTGCGCGCCGTCTTGAGTTTGCCTTCGAGGCCTGTGCCCGGTTCCAGCACAAGCACGGCTTTCGCTTTGCGCGCCGTTTTCTGCGTCAACGTGCGCGATGAATCGCTGCCCACTTCTTCATCGGAATTGATCAGCAGCTTCACGCGGCTGGGTACCGGAATGTCCAGCTCGCGCAGCGCGCGCACCGCGTAAATGAAAAACGCGACGCCTGACTTCATATCGAGCACGCCCGGGCCCCTCAACCGGCCATTCGCCTCTCGAAACGGCATTTGCGCAAGCGTCCCGATGGGCCAAACCGTATACGAATGGCCAAGCGCTAATATCTCGCCTCTCTCCTTCGCCGGGCCCGGCAGCGCGAACTCGACCAGCAAGTGCCGGCCAAACCTGCCGCCTCCCGGAAATGTTTCGACCGCCGCGACCGGCGCGACCGCCGCCGCCACCAGATCCACGAAGCGGTCTACCGCGCGCGCGTCATCGCTCGGCGATTCGCATTCGACCATCTGGCGAATCAGCCCGATTATCTCCGCCTGCGGTCCCTGAACGTGAGCGAGGATTCGATCCACCGGGCTATAATGCCAGTTTCCATGCCAATTTTGGAAATCAATGAGATCCGCCGGATCCTGCCTCATCGCTATCCCATGCTGCTGGTGGACCGCATTGTGGAACTGGAAGCCGAACATATCGTCGGGATCAAGAACGTCACTGCCAACGAGCCCTTCTTCGCCGGCCACTTTCCGGATTTTCCTGTGATGCCGGGCGTCCTGATCGTGGAAGCCATGGCGCAAACCGCGGGCGTGCTGGTTCTCAAGAGCATTCCCGACCGCGAATCCAAACTGGTGCTGCTGGTGTCCATCGAATTCGCCAAGTTCCGGCGACCGGTCGTCCCTGGCGATCAGTTGCGGATCGAGATGACCGTCATCAAGCGCAAGGCCAGCGTAGCGAAAATGGCCGGGCGTGCAACCGTGGATGGCTTGTTGGTGGCCGAGGCCGAAGTGATGTGCAAGCTGGCCGACAAAGACGAAGCGCAGACGTCATGACCGCGTGGCATAAGCAATGCCGTATCAAGTAGCGAATGCCCATCCACGCCACCGCCATTGTCCATCCCAAAGCGCGCATCGCCTCCACCGCGGACATCGGCCCTTATTGCATCATCGGTGAGGAAGTTGAAATCGGCTCGGGTACCCGACTGATGGCCAACGTCTACGCCGAAGGACCCACCTGGATCGGTGAGGAAAACATTTTCTATCCGTACACCACGGTCGGCGTAGCTTCGCAGGACCTGAAATACAAGGGCGAGCGCGCCGAAACGCGCATCGGTAGTCGCAACCGCATCCGAGAATTTGTCACCATCCACCGCGGCACCGAAGGCGGCGGCCTAGTCACGCGCATCGGCGACGACAATCTGCTGATGGCCTATGTCCACGTGGCGCACGATGTGCAAGTGGGAAATAATACCGTGCTCTCACACGGCGCTACGCTCGGCGGCCACGTACTGGTGGAGGATTGGGCCATCGTGGGCGCTTACACCGGCGTGCACCAGTTCTGCCGTATCGGCCGCCATGCCTTCATCGGCGGCTATAGCGTGGTCACGCAGGATGTGCTGCCGTATTCAACTAGCGTGAGCGAGCGCGAGATTCACATTTTCGGCGCGAATCGCACGGGTCTCGAACGTCGCGGTTTCGCGAGCGAGCGCGTCGAGACCTTGCAGAAAGCTTTCCGCTTGCTGAGCCGCGCGGGACTCAATACTTCGCAGGCCGTCGAGCGCATTCGCGCCGAGATCGATGCCACGCCCGAACTGGACGAGCTGCTCGCGTTCATCGCCGCCTCCGAACGCGGCTTCGTGAAGTGATGCGCTACGGGCTTATTGCCGGCAACGGGCGCTTCCCGGTTCTGGCGCTCGAGAACGCGCGCAAGCTGGGACATGAAGTAGTAGCTATCGGCATCCAGGAGGAAGCCTCGCGCGAGATCGAGCCCCTGGCCGCGCGCTGCCACTGGATTTCGCTCGGCGAGTTGAGCCGCCTGATCGACATCCTCAAAAGCGAAGGCATCACCGAGGTCATGATGGCCGGCCAGGTGAAGCATGCGAAAATTTTCTCGTCGATCCGCCCCGACTGGCGTCTCCTGAAGCTGCTCGCCGCCCTGCCGCGCAAAAATACCGACTCGCTGATTGGCGGTGTCGCCAAGGTCCTCGAAGTCGAAGGCATCCGCCTGACCGATTCCACCGCGCTCTTGAAACCTCTGCTCGCCGCCGCCGGCGTGATGACGCGCCGCAAACCCAGCAAAGACGAGCAGGCTGATCTCGAGTACGGTCGATCCATCGCCAATGCCCTCGCCCAATGGGACATAGGCCAGAGCGTGGCTGTCTCGAGCCGCGCCTGCGTAGCCGTCGAGGCCATGGAAGGCACCGACGCCATGCTCCGCCGCGCCGCTTCACTGGTCAACGGAAAACCGCTCGTGCTGGTGAAAGTGGCCACGCGCCGCCAGCATTTCTTATTCGACGTGCCCGTAGTAGGCGTCGAAACCATCGCCGTAATGATCGAGACCGGCACAACAGCACTGTCGGTGGATGCCGGCCGAACCCTGATGCTCGACCGCGAAGAGTTGATCAAGAGAGCGGATGAGGTCGCCGTGACCATCGTAGGATATGAAGCCAACGAGTAACCCGCGCCTAGCCGTAGTCGGCGTCGGTGCGTTCGGCCGCAATCACGTCCGCATTGTCCGCAAGTCCCCCCGCGCCGAACTCGTCGCCGTCGTCGACACCGATCCCGCTCGTGCCACCGAAATCGCCGCCGCCAACGCCTGCCTGGCATTCACCGATCCCCGCGAGCTCGCCGGAAAAGTCGACGCCGCCATCGTCGCCGTCCCCACCTCCGCCCACGCCGACCTAGCCTGCACTCTCCTCGAATCCGGCATCGACGTCCTGGTCGAAAAGCCTATCGCCACCGACCTCGCCGCCGCGGACCGCCTCATCCACGCCGCCGAATCGAATGCCGGTATCCTGCAAGTCGGCCACCTAGAGCGTTTCAACCCCGCCGTCATGGCGCTGGAAAAAATCGCGCGCCAGCCGCTGTTTTTCGAAATCCACCGCCTGAGCGTCTTCAGCCCACGCAGCCTGGATATCGATGTCGTCCTCGACCTCATGATTCACGACATCGACATCCTCCTCAGCCTGGTTCCCGGCGAAATTGAGGAAATTCGCGCCGCCGGCATTTCCATCCTCACCTCTACCGTCGACATCGCCAATGTCCGCCTGCAATTTCAAGGCGGCTGCGTGGCCAATATCACGGCCAGCCGCGTCTCCACCGACCGAGTTCGCAAACTTCGCCTTTTCCAGCCCCACCAGTACATTTCCGTGGATTACGGAAGGCAGGACACCGCGGTTTTCAGCGTCGGCGCCGACCGCCAGATCTCTTTCCAGCAGCTGCCAGTCGTCAAAGCCGAGCCCCTGGCCACCCAGTTCGACGCCTTCCTCGACGCCGTCGAAACCCGCCAGACACCGAAACTCAGCGGGCCCAC
>Ga0066710_100006560_pt1 | contig 10904 bp, 10 predicted proteins | sample GraSoiAngelo_159_FD_79666 | JGI IMG/M metagenome (GOLD analysis project Ga0066710, IMG submission 79666) | Grasslands soil microbial communities from the Angelo Coastal Reserve, California, USA - 14_1009_16_40cm | ecosystem: Environmental > Terrestrial > Soil > Grasslands | place: USA...
GGCACCGACGAGCGTCACATGTACGACGCCCTCATCGTCGATCGAGCCGAACATGATGTCGCCGCCGTCGGCCTGCAGCGCCGGACGGATCGCGTCGAGCGCCTCGAGCACCTGGGCCTCCATGTCGGGGGCCTCCGGATTGGCAACATCAGTCATGATCACTCCTCGAGCGCACGTTTCGGGCGCAACGGACAACTCATCCGGCCGCCCGGTGAACCCGTTCTACGCGCCAACCCGAAAGTATCGCAGGTTGTTCCCCCCTCACCGAGTCTGGCACCCATGAATCGGCACCACGCTCACGCTCTCAATCGGCGACGCGCTGGATGTCGGCGCCGAGCGCGGCGAGCTTCGCGGGGAGGTCCGCGTAGCCGCGGTCGATGTGATGGGGATCGAGCACGGTGGTCTCACCGTCGGCGCCGAGACCGGCAAGCACGACCGCCGCGCCGGCCCGCACGTCGGTGGCGCGCACGGGCGCGCCCGACAACCGGGGCACGCCGCGCACGATGACGTGGCGGCCTTCGGTGCGGATGTCGGCACCCATGCGCTTCAGCTCGTGGCAGAACGCGAAGCGGTTGTCGAACACGTTCTCCGTGACGATGCCGGTGCCTTCCGACACTGTGAGCAGCGAGACAATCGGCGGCATGAAGTCGGTGGCGAATCCCGGGAAGGGCAACGTCGCGACGTCGACCGCCTGGAGTCGATCACGGGCGTACGCCCACAAGCCGTTGATCGTCGGCGAGATCTTCATGCCCATCTCACCGAGTTTGCGCGCCACGATCTCGAGATCGTCGTAGCGGATGCCCTCGACCTCGATCTCGCCGCCGGCCATGCCGCACGCGATCAGCAGCGTTCCGGCTTCGATGCGATCGCCGGGCAGCTCCGTCTCGACGGGTACGAGCTCCTCGACGCCGTCGACGTGAATCGTCGAGCTGCCGGCACCGATGACATGCGCGCCCATCCGGTCCAGGAACGCGCCGAGCGCGGTGATCTCCGGCTCGCGCGCCGCGTTCTCGATGACGGTCTCGCCCTTCGCCAAGACGGCGGCGGTGAGGACCTGCTCGGTCGCGCCGACACTCGGGTAATCGAGGACGACGCGCGCGCCGACGAGTCCGTCGGAGCGCGCCTCGATGAAGCCGTGCACGATCTCGATCTCGACACCCATGGCCGTGAGCCCGGCGAAGTGGAGGTCGAGCCGGCGGTTCCCGATGTCGTCGCCGCCAGGCATCGCGACGCGCGCGTGGCCGAAGCGCGCAACCAGCGGAGCGAGCACGTTGATGGACGCGCGCAGTCTCGTCACGAGCTCGTAGGGCGCCTCCGGTCGAAGGGTGCCGGCGGTGTCGAGCTGCAGCGTGTCGGGACCCATCCAATCGACCTGCGCGCCCATCGCGCGCAGCACGTCGATCATGATGTCGAGATCCGAGACGCGCGCGACGTTGCGAATCGTCGTGGTTCCCGGCGCGAGCAGCGCTGCCGCCATCTGCTTCAGCCCGGCGTTCTTCGTCATGCCCGACACGCGCACGGTGCCCGACAACGGACGCCCGGACCGCACGAGCCATCGACTCGCAGTCAGCTCCGGTTCCGGAGCACTCGTCATGCGCGGATGGTACGCGACGTCAGGTCGGAAACCGATGCTCACACACCGCTCATACCCGCGCCGACACCCATTCGACGCAACTCTGGGCAACTTCCGCGAGGACGTCTTCTCGCGACTTGCCGCTCGACCGTAACGGCCGGAAGCCGTGATCCGCGGTCTCGAGCCAGACGAAGCTCACATCACCCTTGATCTTCTTCGCGGCGCGGGTCAGGTCCGGCTTCGCGGCGAGCGCGTCCCTGGTTCCGCTCACGAACAGCACCGGCACGGTCAGCCGTGCGAAGTGTTCGTCTCGCCGTTGCTGCGGGCGGCCGGCCGGGTGCAGCGGATAGCCGAGCAGCAAGAGGCCGAGCGCGGGCGCGGGGTCCTCTTCGTCGGCGACGAGCAGCGAGCAATACCGGCCGCCCATCGAGCGGCCGCCCAGGACGAGCCGGTCAGGAGCGAGCTTCGTCCGCCGCCCGAGCTCGGCCGCCGCTTCCCGGGTCGCCGCGGCCAGCACTGCGGGGCGGTCGGGCGACCGCCGTCCCGCGCTGCGGTAGGGATAGTCGAAGCGCAGCGCCGGCACGCCCGCGGCGCCGAGGGCGTCGGCGACCGCCACGAGGGCGGGGGCGTTGCGGTCGGCACCGGCGCCGTGGGCCAGGAGCACCGCCCGATCCGCGCCTCGTTTTGGCCCGGAATACGTGTACTCGGTTACCAGGGACTCGGCCATCTCGTCGAAGGTAATTCCCCCGGGCGGACGTCCCGGGCCGCTCCGTGGCGCGAGAGGGCCCGGGAATAGGCTGTGCGCTCCATGTCGGCTCCCGAGCCTCTCGCAGGCACGACGCGCGCCCCGCGAGTGGCCGGTGAGCGAACGGCGGGCGGCGCCGGCGATGCGCCGCTGCGCATCGCCTGGCTCGTGTACCGCGGGAACCCGCATTGCGGCGGTCAGGGCGTCTACACGCGCTATCTGGCCGACGAGCTGACCCGCCTCGGCCATGAGGTGACCGTGTTCTCGGGCCAGCCGTACCCGGATCTCGTCGACCCCGACCAGCTGGTGAAGGTGCCGAGCCTCGATCTCTACCGGCCCGAGAACCCGTTCCGTGTCCCGTGGCCGTGGGAGTTCAAGACCCGGATCGACCTCCAGGAGTTCGCCATCATGTGCGGCGCCGGCTTCCCGGAGCCGTACACGTTCAGCCTGCGGTTGCGGCGCCTGCTCCGGAACCGGCACACCGACTTCGACCTCGTGCACGACAACCAGTGCCTCGGGCGGGGTATCGCCAAGATGATCGAGCGGGACGGTTGGCCCGTCATGGCGACGCTCCACCACCCGATCACCGTCGACCGTGAGCTCGACCTCGCGCACGCCACGAATGCCTGGCGGCGGTTCACGCTGCGCCGCTGGTACGGGTTCCTCGACATGCAGATGGAGGTCGCCCGGACCATCCCCCGGCTCATCACAGTGTCGAAGTCGTCGCGGCGCGATATCGCGCGCGACATGGGTGTGCCGGTCGACCGCCTCCGTGTCGTCCCCGTTGGCGTCGACCCGGATATCTTCCGACCACTGCCGCGGGTTCCCCGCGTCACGGGGCGACTGATGACGACGGCGAGCGCCGACGTCCCGATGAAGGGGCTCGCCCCGCTGCTCGAGGCGCTGGCGAAAGGTCGCACCGAACGTCCCGACGCGCACCTCGTCGTCATCGGCAAGCCCAAGAACAAGAGCCGCATCCCACGGATGATCGAACGCCTCGGCCTCGACAACGCCGTGCAGTTCGTGTCCGGCGTGACCACCGAGCGCATCGTCGAGCTCTACGCCGAAGCCGAGGTTGCGTGCGTGCCGTCGCTGTACGAGGGGTTTTCGCTCCCGGCCGTCGAGGCGATGGCCTGCGCCGTGCCGGTTGTCGGCACGACCGGCGGCGCCGTGCCCGAGGTCATCGGGCGCGACGGCGAGACCGGCCTGCTCGTCCCACCCGGGGACCCCTCGGCGTTCGCAACCGCGCTGTTGCGCATGCTCGAGCAACCGGAGCTCCGTCAGCGCATTGGAGCCGCCGGGCGCGAGCGGGTCATGCGTCACTTCACCTGGCAGCAGTGCGCGCTCGGCACCGTCGACCAGTACCGCCAGCTGCTCCTCGACCACGCCCCGGCCGGCCGCGAGCCGCGCGCCGCCTGATGCTGACCGTCGACTTCGACCGGCTCGACGTGCGGGTCGGCTCGCGCCTGCTCGACCTCGGGTGCGGTGGCGGCCGTCACGCCTTCGAAGCCTGGCGCCGAGGTGCGAGCGTCGCCGCGCTCGACCGCGCCAAGGACGAGCTCGAAGCGGTGCGGGCGACGTTCGCGGCGATGGTCGAGGCCGGTGAGATTCCGGACGTCACGCCGACCGTGACGGTCCCCGAACGCGGCGACGCGGTGTGCGGTGACGCGCTGGCGTTGCCGTTCCCCGACGACGCGTTCGATTGCGTCATCGCGGCCGAGGTGCTCGAGCACGTCTGGGACGATGCCCAAGCGATCCGCGAGCTGGTCCGCGTGCTGCGACCGGGCGGTCGCATGGCCGTCACGGTCCCGACCCGCGGGCCGGAGCGAGTGTGCTGGGCGCTCGACCACCACTACCACGACACTCCAGGCGGTCACGTCCGCATCTACCGCCAGCGCGACCTCGAGGCCAAGCTCGAACAGGCGGGGTTGTGGCTGCGAGGGAGCGCCCACGCCCATGCGCTGCACTCGCCGTACTGGTGGCTGAAGTGCGCGGTCGGCGTCGAGAACGGCGACGCGCGCGCCGTCCGCGCGTACCACCGGTTCCTCGTCTGGCAGATCACCCGCCAACCGCAGTGGCTCGCCTCGGTCGAGCAGGTGCTGAACCCGGTCCTCGGAAAGAGCCTGGTCGTCTACACCCAGAAGGTCGACCGGTGAGACGTCATCGTTACCCCGTGCCCGAGGTCGCGGGCGTGCTCAGCGCCGCGGAGGTCAGCGTCACGGCGGGAGCGATCGCGGCGGCGCAGCAGCGTGACGGCAACATCCCGTGGTTCCCGGGGCACCACACCGACCCGTGGAACCTGGTCGAGGCCGCGATGGCGCTGGACGTCGCCGGTCTGCACGCGCACGCGGAACGCGCGTACGAGTGGCTGAGCGCCCGCCAACGCGACGACGGGGCGTGGCACGCGTACTACGTCGGCAACGCCGTCAAGGACCCGACCCTCGACACCAACGTCACGTGTTACGTCGCGCACGGGATCTGGCACCACTATCTCGTGACCGGTGACACCGGATTCCTCGAGGATTTCTGGCCCGTGGTCGAGCGCGCCGTCGACTTTGCCCTCGATCACCAGGCTCCGACCGGCGAGATCGCGTGGGACGCCGATCCGTCGAAACGCCAGTGGCGGGGGGCGTTGCTCACCGGTTCGTCGAGCATCCATGCCTCGCTGCGGTGTGCCATCGCGACGGCGGAACGACTCGGCCAGGAGCGCCCGGACTGGGAGCTCTCGCTCGGTGCGCTCGCGATCGCGGTCGCGCACCGTCCGGACCGCTTCCTGGACAAGAACCGCTGGGCGATGGACTGGTACTACCCGATCCTCGGCGGCGTGCTACGCGGGCAGGCCGCGCACGCCCGGGTCGCGGCGTCGTGGTCGACGTTCATTGTCGATGGTCGCGGCGCGCGGTGTGTCTCGGACCGGCCGTGGGTGACCGCCGCCGAGACGTGTGAGCTCGTGATGGCGCTCGACGCGATCGGCGCGACCGACGAGGCGAACGCGCTGTTCACGTGGGTGCAGTTCTTGCGCGCCGCGGACGGCGGCTACTGGACGGGCGCCAACTTCGACGGCGAGCAGTTCCAGGAGCACGGCGTCGTGTATCCGGCCGAGACGCCGACGTGGAACTCGGCGGCGGTCGTGCTCGCGGCCGACGCCCTCGGTGGTGGCGGCCCGGCCGCGGGGCTGTTCCGCGGCGAGGGCCTCCCGGTCGGGCTGACGCCCGAGGAGCTCATCGAGGCCGGCGCCGCCATCGAGTCCGAGCTCGCCGCCGGACGCGTCGACCGCAGCTGACGCCACCTCTCGATGCGTGCATAGAACACACTCTGTGTGTTCTGTGCACGCATCGGTGTTACAGACGGCGCAATACGCGGAGGCTGCCGGTCTCGGAGAGGGGGGTGAAGTCGCCGGATGCGACCGCTCGCTTCCAGACTTCGAACGGCGCCTGTCCGCCTTCGGCCGGATCCTCGAAGATGTCGTGAAACGCGAGGAGGCCGTCGGGCGCGACGTGGGGCGCCCAGCCTTCGTAGTCGGCGAGGACCACCTCGAAGCCGTGGCCGCCGTCGATGAACAGCAGACCGAGCGGCGTGGTCCAGTAGCGGGCGATCGTGGGTGAGTTGCCGACGACCGCGACCACCACGTCTTCGAGACCCGCGCGCGCGAGGGTGCGACGCAGGAACGGCAGCGTGTCGATGCGGCCGGTCTCGGCGTCGACCAGGCGCTGGTCGTGCCACTCCCAGCCCGGCTGGTTCTCCTCCGACCCGCGGTGGTGGTCGACGGTGAACAGCACGGTCCCGGCTTCGCGCGCGGCCCCGCCGAGATAGACCGCCGACTTGCCGCAGTACGACCCGATCTCGAGCAGCGGCCCGGCGGCGGCGCCCGCTCGTCCCGCATCGTGCAGCGCCAGGCCCTCGTCGTCGGGCATGAACCCGATCGCGTCGCGCGCGATCGCCAAAAGCGCGGGCTCCACCTAGATCACGGGAGTTTCGGTGTAGCGGCCGAACACGTCGGCGAGCGCAGCGGTGATCTCTCCGACGGTGGCATAGGTACGGACGGCGTCGATGAGCACCGGCATCACGTTGGCACTCGGATCCGCGGCAGTCGTGCGGACGCGGTCGAGCGCCGCGTCGACTGCCGATGCATCGCGCGCCGCTGTGACCTTGCGCAGGCGGCGCAGCTGTTCCTCTTCGACCTCGGGCCCGATGCGCAGGATCGGAGGCGGCGGCTCGTCGTTGCCCTCGAACGCGGTGTTGACGCCGACGATGAGATGGCGCCCGGCGTTCAGCTTTCGCTCGAGCTCGTAGGCGGCATCGGCGATCTCGCGCTGGAACCATCCCTGCTCGACGGCAACGAGCGCACCCTCGAGCATCGAACCGCCGCCGAGACGGTCGAGGTGCCCGAGAATGTCCTCGGCCTGGCGCTCCATCTCATCGGTGAGCGCCTCGACGTACCACGAACCACCGAGTGGATCGGCGACGTTCGCCACCCTCGTCTCGTGCGCCAGCACCTGCTGCGTGCGCAACGCCAGTCTCGCGGCCTTGTCGCTCGGGAGGGCGAGCGTCTCGTCCATCGAATTCGTGTGCAGGCTCTGGGCACCGCCGAACACGCCCGCCAGCGCCTCGACGGCGGTGCGCACGAGGTTCACCTCGGGTTGCTGCGCGGTGAGCGACACACCCGCCGTCTGGCAGTGAAAGCGCAGCTGCAGCGAACGGTCCGCGCGCGCCCCGTACCGCTCGCGCATCCACCGCGCGTAGAGGCGCCGAGCGGCTCGGTACTTTGCGACTTCCTCGAAGAAATCGATGTGGGCATTGAAGAAGAAGGAGAGCCGCGGCGCGAACGCGTCGACATCGAGTCCCGTCGCGAGCGCAGCCTCGACGTACGCGAAGCCGTTGCCGAGCGTGAACCCCAGCTCCTGCGCGGCGGTCGAGCCCGCCTCGCGGATGTGGTAACCGGAAACCGAGACCGGATGCCACCGCGGCAGCTCGGCCGCGCAGAAGCCGATGGAGTCGGCGACGAGACGCATCGACGGACGCGGCGGGAAGATGAACTCCTTCTGCGCCTGGTACTCCTTCAGGATGTCGTTCTGAATCGTCCCGCCCAGGCGGGCGCGCTCGACGCCGCTCGACTCGGCCGCGGCGATGTACATCGCGAGCACGATCGCGGCCGGGCCGTTGATCGTCATCGAGGTCGTCACGCGGCCGAGATCGATTCCGGCGTAGAGGTCCTCGACGTCCGCCAGCGTGTCGACCGCGACCCCGCACTTTCCGACCTCGCCCAGCGCGAGCGGATCGTCGGAATCGCGCCCCATCAGCGTGGGCAGGTCGAATGCCGTCGACAGGCCGTCACCCCCGGCCTGCAGCAATTCGCGGAAGCGCTGGTTCGTGTCGGGCGCGGTCCCGAAGCCGGCGAACATCCGCATTGTCCAGAGCTTCGAGCGGTACATCGAGGCGTACGGCCCGCGCGTGTATGGGTAGATGCCGGGATACTCGGCATCGGGGTCGTCGGCCGGGGCGTACACCGGCTCGACCGTGACTCCCGACATCGTCTCGAAGTCCGCGTCACGGCGGGGCGAAGCGGCAAACGCCGCCTCCCACGCTGCTCGGGCCCCGCCGGCGGGTGCTTGCTGCCGCTGCTCGTCGTGCTCGGTCACGCGATCAGGCTACCCAGCGGGGCGGTCGAGACGACCGAGCAGCACAAGGACTACGTTCCCTGCGCCGAGCCGAGAGGAGCGCCCCATGACCCCCGACGAGATCGTGACTGCCTTCGTGAAGGCCAACAGCGGGCGGGACATCGACGCGATCTGCGACTTCCTCGCCCCGGACGTCGTCTACGAGAACATCGGGATGTCGACCGCCACCGGCATCGACGAGGTGCGGGCGTCCATCGAGGGGTTCCACCAGATGGCGTCGAAGATGGAGTGGGAGGTACTCCGACAAGTCGCCGACGACCGCCAGGTGCTCAACGAGCGCATCGACCGCTTCTGGTTGGGCGACGACCGTCAGGTCGACATCAGGGTCGCGGGTGTTTTCGAAGTGCGCGACGGCAAGATCACCGCGTGGCGCGACTACTTCGACACCGCCGGCGTGCAAACCCAGTTCGCCGGCGGCTAGCGCGGGCGACTCGCGTACTCGGCGAAGGCTGCCGGGCGCGGGCGGAACTGGCCGGTTCCGGCAGTCACTCCTCCGTCGACGGGAAGCAAGGCCCCGGTCACGAACGAGGCATCCTCGGAGAGGAGGAACGCCACAACCGCGGCGACCTCGTCGGGCGTCCCCGCTCGCTGCAGCGGGATCGCGGCGCACATGTCGGCGAACACCTCCGGCGCCATCGTCTCCATCGGGCCGGTCATCCCGGTGCCGCGGATCAGGCTCGGACACACCCCGTTGACCCGGATCCCCTCCGGACCGAGGTCGAAGGCCGCGGCGCGCACGAGGTTGACGACGCCGCCCTTCGTCGCGTTGTACGCCCACATCATCGGATCCGCGAACAGCCCCGAGACAGACGCGGTGACGACGATCGCACCTCGGTCGCTCCGGCGCAGCGCCGGAATCGCGGCGCGCATGCCGAGCGCGACACCGCGGAGATTGACCGCGATCATCTGGTCGAACTCCGCCAGCGGTTCGTCTTCGAGTGACCCGCTGCCGCCGACACCCGCGTTCAGGACCAACCCGTCGAGTCCGCCGAAATGATCGAGCGCGGCCGCGACCATCACCGCGTTGCCTTCTTCGGTCGCGATGTCCGCGCGGCACGTGCGTAGTCGATCGCTGGTTTCGACCGACGCGAGCGCGTCGGAGACATCGACGGCCACGACGTTCCACCCGCCGGACGCGAGGCGTCGAGCCGTTGCGTTGCCGATGCCCGATGCCGCTCCGGTCACTACCGCTACCGCCATAGGTCGCAAAACCTACCGGTACGGGGCCGCGCAGCACATAGGTGCGCACGGAAGGGATTCGGGATCGAGCCGATTAGAGTCCGGGCGATGGATCAGCGTCAGGCCCCGGACCGGAACATCTCGCTCGAGCTTGCCCGGGCCACCGAAGCGGCCGCCCTCGCAGCCGGGCGCTGGATGGGACGCGGCGACAAGATCGCGGCCGACCAAGCAGCAGTCGACGCGATGCGCCTCGTGCTCAACACCGTCGCGATGGACGGTGTCGTCGTCATCGGCGAAGGCGAGAAGGACGAAGCGCCGATGCTCTTCAACGGCGAAGAGATCGGATGCGGCGGACCTGCGGTCGACATCGCGGTCGATCCGATCGACGGCACGACGCTCACTTCGCTCGGCCGACCCAACGCCATCGCGGTGATCGCGGTCGCCGAGCGCGGCACGATGTTCAATCCCGGGCCGTGCGTGTACATGGAGAAGATCGCCACCGGACCCGAGGCGGCCGAGCTCGTCGACCTCGACGCGCCCGTGAGTGCGAACCTCGAAGCCGTGGCGAAGGCCAAGGGCGAGCGGGTCAAGGACGTCACGGCCGTGATCCTCGACCGGGATCGTCATGCCGACCTCATCCGCGAGTGCCGCGACGCCGGCGCTCGCATCCGGCTGATTCCCGACGGCGACGTCGCCGGTGCGCTCTCCACGGCCTGGCCGGGGTCGGGCAGCGACATCCTCCTCGGGATCGGCGGCACGCCCGAAGGCGTGATCGCGGCGTGTGCGCTCAAGGCGCTCGGCGGCGCCATTCAGGGTCGACTCTGGCCCCGCAACGAGGAGGAACGGCGAGCGTCGCTCGAGGCCGGGTACGACCTCGACCGGGTGCGCACGACCGACGACCTGGTTTCGGGCGAAGACGTCTTCTTCGCGGCGACCGGCGTGACCGACGGCGATCTGCTGCGTGGCGTGCGCTACCGCGGTGACGGTGCGAGCACCCAGTCGCTCGTGATGCGGTCCAAGAGCGGCACGATTCGCACCATCGACGCCAGCCACCGCTGGCACAAGCTCATGCGGTACTCGTCGCTCGACTACTGAACCGCGGCGCTCAGCCCGTGAGCCAGGCCGGAAGCTCCGTGTCGCCGTGGGCCTGCAGTTGGGCGGCGAGGCGCGCGTTCGGTTCGCGATAGCGCTCGCGCAATTCGCTGCGCACGTCGTCGGGAAGCACGGCGCCGGCAGCGCGGCCGTTGACGGCGTAATAGAGCTTCCGCAGCCGGCGCTCCACCTCGGGATGCCTCCGGAAGACGCGCTCGAACCGGTCGTTGATCTGGAGCGCGGCGCGCTGGAACGCGCGGTTGCGAAACCCGGTGGTGCGGTTCTCCGACGACAGCGCCGCGTGTGCGAACGGCGCCGGGTCGATCCCCAGCCACACCGCGAGGTCGCCGAACACGCCGGCGGGCTGCTCGACCAAGTCCTCGAAGAACACCACCTTCAGCCGGTCACCGAAGGCCGCGGTCCACGCTGGAAGGAAATCGGCGTAGCACCCGCCCCTGAAACCGAACCACACGTCATCGGCGAACGATCGAAAGTCGGCATCCGAACGCCGGGCGGCCTCGGCGAGGTACTCGCCGATCGTCATCGCGCTCGGGAGCCGCAGCCGGGTCTTCTGGAATTCGAAGAACGAGACGAAGCGCCGGACCGGGTCGCGAAACGAGACCACGATGCGCGGGCA
>Ga0066710_100006561_pt1 | contig 10904 bp, 6 predicted proteins | sample GraSoiAngelo_159_FD_79666 | JGI IMG/M metagenome (GOLD analysis project Ga0066710, IMG submission 79666) | Grasslands soil microbial communities from the Angelo Coastal Reserve, California, USA - 14_1009_16_40cm | ecosystem: Environmental > Terrestrial > Soil > Grasslands | place: USA...
CGAAAGATGGCGACTTAAAGCGCTTGATCCACGTACGTTGGTCTTGGTTCCGGGCGGAAGCACAGAACACGGGAGGGGATGTGCCAAATAGAACGCCGTGTGTCCGCAGCCTTGTGATCACCACGCTGCGCGGAGTTGTTCTGACATTGCTCTCGGCTTGCAGTACCTTGGTCGCCGGGTACGAAGTCGACACTCATGCAGCAATCAGCCAGAAGGCCGCTGAGCTTTCATCCCTTAAAAGCTCTTTTAGCCAATTAGGGCTCATGGCTGTAGCGATTGACGACTCGCGACAAGCATTCCCCAGCTCTGAGAGCGGCGTGCCGCGTTCAATACTCGAATTGATTGAATTTGGTGCCAAATGGGAGGACAACCTCGGCATCGTGCAGCACTCATTTCAGCCGCTGCGGCATTTCTATGACCCTATATACGACCGCGGCCTAGATGTTGGTGGCTTCATTGGCGCCTCGCAGTCCGTCAAATCTCCTGATTGGGCACTCGAAGATCTCGCAACGTACGCCGGGTCGCCGGGACCTCTCGCGTATCAGGATTTTTCGTTACGCGATGCCCGAGATTATCTTTACGGCGCACTTACCGCCAATTCCGCGGTTCAGAGAAAGGGCTTTTTTGGCCGGGTGTTTCAAACCATCGGTCATGTAATGCATCACTTGCAAGACATGGCGCAGCCTCAGCATGTGCGCAACGATCCGCATTGCGATCAACGTGCGTGCGCATTATTGACTTCAGCTTTGGGAATCAACCAAATATTTGCCCCCAGTCTATTCGAAAAATATACCGACCTTGACCACCCGACTGATCCGCTCCGGCAGGTCAGACGCAACCTGCCCCTTTCGCCCCCCGGCTTAATTGCGGTATACCCCGGAACGAATGTCGCCAACACGCCGTTCAAGAAGCCACGAGATTTTTGGCGTACGACCGCTCCTGGAAGCGACATCGCACCCGGCAAGGGGATCTCCGAATACACAAATCGCAATTTCTTTTCAGCGGGCACGATAAACAGATATAACTCGCCTAAGCAGCTCGAGATAACACTACCATCCGAAAGCGCAGATATTCGCCAACTCCTCCCAGGCACAAATCTTACAGGCGCTGTGTGGTTCTACAGCAGCGCCGTTACGGATGCGGGCCCCGGCGGTGGAACGCTCACCAATCCCCGCGCGGCTTCACATTCCATATTTGATCCGGATCTTCGTGCACAGATAAGCTCGACTGAGAGTCCAGGTTTGTTTCTAGGGCTTAATCGATTCACCTTCGATGCCGCCCACCAGTTCCTGATTCCTCGCGCAGTCGCCTACTCCGCAGGCTTGATCAATTATTTCTTCCGCGGCCAGCTCGAAATTACTCCGCCCGATGAAGGAGTCTATGGAATCATCGATCACACGCTTGAGAACCAGCCGAACTTGGACGGCTTCCGCAAAATAAAACTGAAAATCAAAAACGTTACGCCGGGAGGCACTGACTCGAGCGGCAATTCCGTAATCGAGCCGATACCCAACAACTCTCCGGGCACGTTAATGGCGATCGCGAAGTTTCATCGCAATAATTGCTATCAGGCTGACTTGCGAGGTGAATACGGGTCGCCGGGAGTGGCTTGGCAAAGTTGCCGCACTTCAACCGAGGATATTGTCGTGTCGCAGCCTCAAACGGTTCCCGCGGGAATCAACCAAGATGCGACACCAGTCGTGTTTGACTTTCCCAATCCGATTCCGATCAACGCCACTGACGTCTATCTACAAGTCGTCTACCGCGGCCCCCTCGGCGAAGAGAACGACGCAATTATCGTTGCGACCAAAGACATCTCCGAGCCCACCTATGTCTACATGTTCGACACATCGGACCAGTATCTCTATTGCGGATACGGAATCATTTCATCGGAGCCGCCGTGCGTGCAGAGATACACGTTCAAGGAATCATTTTGCGATCAGCTGCATCCGGAGCTCACCTACGACCAATGCAAGGCGCGCGAGGGACAGACATTCAAATTTCGCTCCAATCCGATCGCCAGCGCGGTTCCGGGATATGACCCGGCAAGTCCAGCGGTGCCTCCAGGACAGTGGTTTGATATAGCCCGCGAATCGCCGTTCCTACCCGTAGGCTCGCTACCCACCGCCGTTGGCTCGTTCACACGAGTCGCAATGCTGTTGGATCTCGATCCACCGACAGATCCTTATCTAATGGTCGATGAATTGGGCGTTGGTGCGATGGCCACCCAGTTCCAATGGTGGCAAGCGATGGGATTTGCGCCGACCGTCAATCAGCTCAATGCGCTAACCAACGCAATGGTGATCAGCCGAAACTACGCGCAGGCTCGCGGTGTTTACGTGGAAACCACGCCGTACGATTGGAACCCCGCGCTTAACGACTATTACCTGCTTAGCAGCGGGAACGCTGGCGACATTCCTGCGCTGGTACTTGTGCCTTCGCTGATCAACTTCTGAGTCGACGACCGCAATCGCTGCGCGCAGCTTTTTGCGGCTATTGCGGAACGCGCGCAGCGCGCCGAACCGCCGCCTTACTTCGGGTATCCGCCGTCCGCAGGCGGCGCCGCAGGAGTGGTGGGAGTGGCGCTCGCCGGCGACGCCGTTTCCGCACGGGCTGAGGCTTCGTTGGCGCGGGCGGGCGGTGTACGCCGCGGAGCTGGTGTCTTAGGGTAACCCGCCTCGTCGAGCATCGATTGCCAGCGCGTTTCGAGCAAGCCCTTCGCGACCATCTTTTCGCCGACCTGCAAGACGGGTACCGCGTTGCCGCCCGTCAATGCCTGCAACTTCGCCATGCCGTCCTTGTCAGCGACGTTGATCGTGGTGAATGGCACGCCGCGGCGATTAAGCAGCGCTTCGGCATTACGACAAATCTCGCCGCAATCGTACGTGAAGAGAGTGACCGGATATTTTTCCGAGGCAAGCTGCGCGGCGAGCGGGATCTCGTTTGTCTCGATGACGTTGGCGGTGATCTTCTTGGGCTGGACGTTTTTTGCGCTCGGCGGCGGCGGCTTGTCGGTGTACACCACATGCCCATCGGCATCGGTGTAACGATAAAGCTGCTTGTCCTGCGCGCTTGCGCCGGCCGCCAGCCCTAACGCAACGAGCGCGGCAAGCGTTGTCAGCGCAACGGATGATCGGTCCATGATCGGCTCCCTCTAAGCACTACAGGAATACCACACTACGATGCCATCGTCATGCCATTGTGCCGCAGAAGCGCGTCCAGCTGGGGCGGGCGTCCCCTGAATGCCACAAAAGACTCGAGCGCCGGCCGGCTACCGCCTCGCGCAAGGACCTCGTCCCGGAATCGGGCGCCCGCGGTCGGCGACAGGACGCCTTGTTCCTCGAAGACGCTGTAGGCGTCGGCGGAGAGCACCTCGGCCCATTTGTAGCTGTAGTAGCCGGCGGCGTAGCCGCCTTCGAAGATATGCGAGAAGCTGTTGACGAAACGATCGTAATCCGGGCGCGGAACGACGGCGATCTCGCGTCGAACGGCGGCGAGGAGCGCTTCGGAACTCTCCCACGGCTCGCGCGTGTCGGGATCGTATTCGGCGTGCAGCAACATATCGAACAGCGCCATCTCGAGTTGGCGCACCATCGCCATGCCACTCTCAAAATTCTTCGCCGCGAGCATCCGATCGAACAGCGCGCGCGGCAACGGCGCGCCGGTGTCGACATGTGCGGTCATCGAGCTGATGACGTCCCATTCCCAGCAGAAATTTTCCATGAATTGCGACGGCAACTCCACCGCGTCCCACTCGACGCCCTGAATACCCGATACACCGGGAACGTCGATCTGCGTCAGCAAGTGATGGAGTCCGTGTCCGAATTCGTGGAAGAGCGTGATGACTTCGCGGTGCGTGAACGTCGCCGGCTTACCACTTCCAGGGGGCGACAAATTGCACGTCATGTACGCGACCGGATGCTGAATCGTGGCGTCGAGCCGCCGACGGTTGATCGCGTCATCCATCCACGCGCCGCCCTGCTTGCCGGCGCGCGCGTACAAATCGAAATAGAATTGGCCGACCAGTCCGCCATCGCGGCCGCGCACATCGAAGAAGCGCACGCTCCGGTGCCAAACAGGCGCATTCGCTTCTTGAATCGTGACACCGTAAATCGTTTCGACCACCCGAAACAATCCCGCCAGCACCTTGTCTTCGGGGAAATACTGCCGGACTTCCTGTTCCGAAAACGCGTAGCGCGACGCCTTGAGCTTCTCGGCCGCGTAAGCGAAATCCCACGGCGCAAAATCGGACATGCCGAGTTCGTTTCGGGCGAACGCCGTGAGCTCGGCGTAGTCACGTTCCGCGTAAGGCTTTGCGCGTCGGCCGAGATCACGCAAAAACCGCAATACTTCGTCCGGCGACTGCGCCATCTTGGGCACCAGCGACACTTCGGCAAAATTGTGATAGCCGAGTAGGCGCGCCGCTTCTTTTCGCACCCGCAGGATCCGATCGATCAGCGGACCGTTGTTCCACTCCGGGTTCATGCCGAGCTCGGACGCTCGCGTTGCGAATGCGCGGTGAACCGTGCGCCGCAGGTCGCGGTTATCGGCGTATTGCATCACCGGTAGATAGCACGGCATCCGTAGCGTCAGCTTCCAACCGGGTTGGCCATCCGCCTCGGCGGCGGAACGCGCCTCGACCTTCACCTCGGCGGGGATCCCGACGAGCTCGGACTCGCTTTCCACGTAGAGTGACCAGGCGTTCGTCGTGTCGAGAACGTGCTCGTCGAACTGCGCGGCGAGGTCCGCGAGCTCTTCCTGGATCGCTTTAAAGCGCGCCTTCCTGTCATCGGCAAGCTCAGCGCCGCCGAGCCTAAAATCGCGCAGCTCGTTGTCGATCATCCTTCGCTGTGCCGCATCGTGCGCGGCGAATGCGGGCGACGCCTTGAGCGCGCGATACTTGCCGAACAGCCGGGCGTGTTGACCGAGGTCGGCATAAAACGCGGTGACTTTCGGCAGATTGGCGTGAAACGCGTCGCGCAGCGCCGGCGTGCTGACGACGGCATTGAGGTGGCGGACGGCACCCCATGCTCGATCCAGGCGATCGAGCCGGTCGGCGAGGGGTGTCACGACGCTGTCCCATGTCGCCGGATGCGAATCAGTGGCCACGGCCTGGATTGTGGCGCGCGCGTTCGCCAACAGCTCGTCGATCGCGGGTGTCACATGCGCGGGTTCGACGGCGTCAAACCGAGGCAAGCCGGGAAATTCGAGCAGCGGATTTGAAGGGGTCATCGGCACGTTTGGTTCGTGGTGGCGATCCGTTGTCCAGACGTCCGCGGCGATTGCATAAGTTGCGCATCGAGCGCCGCGAGATCGGCTGGCGTGCCGACATTGGCCCACGCACCCTCGAAGCTCTCGCCCGACACGAGCCCGCGCGCCATCCAATCACGCCACAGCGGCAACAAGCGGAGGGGGACGCCGCGCGGCAGCTCACGAAAAAGTGCCGTGTCGTGCAGACCGATGTTCCCATAAACGAGCTTCGCGTCGCCTTCGGCGCTCAGCATGCCGTCACGAAGCGCAAAGTCACCATCAACGTGGTACGGTGGATTGGGCACCATTACGAGATGAACGCGCGGCGCAAGCGGATCCCGCGCCATTGTCTCCGCGCGCGGAATGAGCGTCGAATAGTCAAACGCTGTCCAGATGTCGCCGGATACGATCAACGCCGGGCCCGGCGCCAATAACGCCGACGCCGTCGCAACGCCGCCCGCGGTTTCGAGTGGCGTCGCTTCGATCGACCATTTGATCCGTACGCCCCAAGCGACGCCATCGTTCAGAAAATCGATCAACTGGTTCGCATGGTGCGACGCGTTGATGACGAGATCGCAAAATCCGGCGCGCGCGAGCGCCTCGATCTGCCAGACGATCAGCGGCTTGCCGCCGACACGAAGGAGGGGTTTCGGCGTTTGATCGGAGAGCGGGCGCATCCGCTCGCCGCGCCCCGCGGCAAGGATCATGGCTCCGAACATGGGAGGTCTATCTGCCCTAGAAGGTGTATCCGACGCTCGACGTCCGCGTCTCGAGCCGGTCAATAAGTTTCGCAAGCGGCGCGAGCCCGCCATAGCGCTGCGCAACCGGACGGACATAGGCGATGAAGCGGGCTGTATCTTCGACGTAGCCGGACTTGCCGTCGCGATGCCGGATGCGCGCGAAGATGCCCAGCACCTTGAGATGGCGCTGCAATCCCATCCATTCGACGTCGCGCCAGAATTCGCTGAAATCGGTGGGGACGGGAAGACGCGCATGACGCGCGCGTTCCCAATAACGGATTGTCCAGTCCAATACGCGTTCCTCAGGCCAGCTAATGAATGCGTCCTTGAAAAGACACGCGACGTCGTAGCTGATCGGGCCGATCACCGCGTCCTGAAAATCGAGAACGCCGGGATTGGGCATCGTTTGCATGAGGTTGCGCGGCATGAAATCGCGATGCACGAACACCGTCGATTGTGCGAGATTGGCTGCGATGATGCGATCGAATATTATCGACAATGATTGACGCTCGCCCTCCGTGATCGGCTGTCCGAGATGCCGGCCTACGTACCATTCGGGAAAGAGCTCGAGCTCGCGCCGCAAGAGCTTTTCATCATAAGGCGGCAGTACGCCCTCGCACGTCGCGAGCTGCCAACGGACGATCGCATCGAGCGCGTCACTGAAGAGCTCGTCCGCATTCGCGTCGTGGAGTGCTTGCAGATATGTCGTTGTACCGAGGTCCGTGAGCAGCAGAAAGCCGCGATCGAGATCCTGGGCGAGCACCGAGGGCGCGTGGACGCCAGCATCCGCGAGAAGCGCAGCGATACGGACGAACGGCGCACAGCGCTCGCGGGGCGGCGGCGCATCCATCACGATCAAGGTCAGCGCGTCGCCGCCTGGCGGATACGGCGTTGCGAGCGTCACCCGAAAATAGCGGCGAAAGCTCGCGTCCTCCGACGCTGGAGCGAGCGCATAGTCGCGCGTACCCAGCACGGCAGCGAGCCAATCGGAAAGCGCGTCGGCGCGCGCGTCGGCAGATTGCGTATCGTCGGCCAGATTGGTTCCGTTCGACACCGGCGTAGCCGATGTCGTTGAAATCGCTTCTCCCGCTTTTGTGTGCTTTTTCTACGTGCTTTTCTACTAGAATGCCAGCATTTTAGCAGGCTGGCAGATCCACTTGCGTTTCCCTCCGCCGATGAAGTGGTTCACCGGTCCGCTGGCGGGGCTCGTCGCTGTCGTCGGTGCGACCTTGCCCGTTTCGTGCGCGCCTGCGGCAGAGCTCGCGCTCAAGCCATCACCCGAATTAGCGCCGCCGGCACCCAAGAGCGCCACCGCGCCACCGGTACGGCCGGGTCAACCGCGACCGCCCGCGACACCGGCGCCCGAAGAGGCGCCGCGCGGCGTTTTGTTTCTGCGCGCCGATCGAATCGACGGTGGGGAGGATCGCATCACCGCCGAGGGCAGCGTAGAGCTTCGTTCGCGTTACGAAACCGTTCTTGCCGACTGGCTCAACTACGACGTCATCAACGACGAAATCTGGGCCAAGGGCAATGTGGTGATCCGCCGCAATTTCGACTGGATCACGGGCCCTGAGCTTCGCTACACGCGCGACACCGAGCTCGGTTTCTTCAAAACGCCGCGGTTTTTTGTCGCCGACGTGAGCGGCAGCGGTTCGGCGAGCGAAATCCGCTTCGCGGGACCTGACCGCTACGAGGTGACCGATGCGCGCTACACGACGTGCGTCGCGCCCAACCGCGATTGGTACTTGAAAAGCGACGAGCTCGAAGTCGACAACCTGCGCAAGGTTGCGACGGCACACCGAGCATCGGTTTACTTCATGGACGTTCCGGTCATGTATTCGCCGTGGCTCGAGTTCCCGCTGTCGAACGAGCGCAAATCGGGCTTTCTGACGCCGTTGTTCGGGTCGTCAGGTGTGCGCGGATTCGAAGTGTCGGCGCCGTACTACCTGAACCTCGCGCCGAATTACGACGCGACGATTACGCCGCGGATCATGACCAAACGCGGCGTGCAGGTTGCTGCGCAATTCCGCTATCTATTGGGCGACGCGACTGCGCCGCTCGGACAAGCAACCGGCGAAATGAACGCGGAAGTGTTGCCGAATGACCGCGTGACGGGCGATACGCGTTATCTGCTCGGCATCAAGCATAACGAGCAGTTCACGCCATGGCTCGCGGGTTTCCTCAACATCAACAAGGTATCGGACGACACGTATTTCGCCGATTTGGCTGATCGCATCGCGATTACGTCGCAGAAGACGCTGCCGCGCGACGCGGGACTCGTCGCATCGCACGGGCCGTGGTCGCTGCTGGCGCGCGCACAGAGCTTTCAGACCTTGCAGGATCCGAACGCGCCGGTGATTCCTCCGTACAACCGGCTGCCACAAATTCTTGGAACCTTCCGTGAAACCGATTGGATGGGACTGACATGGAGCGGCATGTCGGAGTACGCACAGTTCTCGCAGGGCGCGTTGACGCCGACAGGTGGACGCTTTGTCCTCTATCCCAGCGTCGCCTGGAATCAACGCGGCGCAGCTTGGTTCTTCACTGCGCGCGGCAGCGTGCATTACCGCCAATACAGTCTGGACACGACGACGCCGACGCTACCCGAGATTCACCCACATGTCACCGTCCCGATTGCAAGCCTCGACGCCGGTTTGGTATTCGAGCGCGAAGATCGCATTTTCGATACGGATATCATCCAGACGCTGGAGCCGCGCGCCTACTACGTCTACATTCCATTTCGAAAACAAGATCAGACGCCGGTGTTCGATACGGCGATCGATGACTTCAATTTCACGCAACTCTTTTCGGAGAACCGCTACCTGGGCAACGATCGCATCGGCGACGCGAACGAGCTCACGCTGGCATTGACGTCGCGCTTTCTCGATCCCGGCACCGGCGCCGAGCGATTGCGCGTCGCGGTGGGTGAGCGTTTCTATTTTGCGGATCAACGGGTGACGCTCAACGAAGCGCCGCGAAAGGCCGGCAAGTCGGACTTTCTCGTCGGCGTCGATGGTCGCCTGAACGATGTCTGGACGCTATCGAGCCTTCTGCAATACAACTTCGATGCGACTCAGTTCGAGCGGCTCAATGCCGGCGTTCGCTATACACCGTCACCGGGGCGCGCGCTTAGCGCCGTATGGCGCTACACCCGCGAGCTTCTCGATCCGGTAGGTGGAATCACGCAGATCAAGCAAATCGATCTTTCGGGTCAATGGCCGGTCTCCGAGAATCTGACGCTGCTCGGCCGCTGGAACTACTCGCTCACCGACAAGAAGACGTTGGAATCGGTCGCAGGCATCGAGTACAATGGCGATTGCTGGGTGCTGCGCGTGGTCGGGCAGCGACTCACGACAACGACGCAGCAGACGTCGACGGGAATCTTCCTCCAGCTCGAACTTAATGGGCTCGCGCGTGTCGGAACGAGCCCGCTCGAGCTTCTGCGGCGGAGTGTTCCCGGCTATGTGCCCACCAACGATCCGACGCTGCGTATGCGTGACCGTAGCCTCGATCCGGTCCCGGGTTACTGAATCGAATTGCGGAGCTTTCGATGACCGTTTCGTTCGTTGCGCGCGCAGTAGGCGCCAGCGCCGTTGCATGCGTGAGCGTCGTGCTGGGGCAAACGCCCGGGCCGCGTGCGGGCCCGACCGTCGTTCCGCTCGACCGCGTCATCGCCGTCGTCAACGACGAAGCGCTGACGCAATGGGACTTGCGCGAGCAGAAGCGCGTCTTGCTGGAACAACTCAAGGCCTCGAACGTTTCGGCTCCAGCCGCCGATGTGCTCGATAAGCAGGTGCTCGAGCGGCTGATCACTGAACGCGCACTGACGCAATTTGCCAAGGAAACCGGCATCCGCGTCGATGACACGACTGTCGAACGCACGATCCTCCGGATTGCCGAAGAAAACAAGCTATCGCCAGACGAGTTTCGCAAGGTGCTCGAAAACGAGAACATCCCGTACGCCAACTATCGCGAGGACATCCGCCGGCAGGTCGTGATGCAGCGGTTGCGCGATCGTGAAGTCGACAGCAAGATTCTGGTGACCGACGCCGAGGTCGACAACTATCTGGCGACGGTCGCGTCGCAAGCGGGCGGTGAGCGCGAATATCTGCTGTCGCACATCTACGTTACCGTCCCCGAACAGGCGTCCGCCGACCAAATCGAGACGCGCCGCCGCCGCGCCGAGGACGCATTGGCGCAGATCAAGAGCGGCAAGGAATTTGCTGAAGTGGCAGCGGGTTTTTCTGATGCGCCAGATGCCACGTCCGGCGGAAGCCTCGGATGGCGTACGCCGGCGCGGCTTCCTTCGATTTTCGCCGACTCCGCGCAAAAAATGAAACCCGGCGACGTTTCGAACGTGCTTCGTTCGCCGGCGGGCTTCCATATTTTCAAAGTCGCTGAACTGCGCAGCCGCGATCAGCCGACGGTCGTCGACCAGTCTCACGCGCGCCATATTCTCGTCAAGGTGAATGAGTCGACGTCGGAAACGGAAGGGAAGATCAAGATCGAGCGGCTGCGCGAGCGGATCACCGGTGGTGCAAAGTTCGAGGATTTGGCGCGGGTCAACTCGGAGGACGCGACCAGCGCAAAGGGCGGCGATCTCGGCTGGATTTCTCCCGGCGACACGGTTCCGGATTTCGACCGGGCGATGGACAAGCTCTCGCTGCATGAGCTATCCGCGCCCGTGCGCACGCCGTTCGGTTGGCATCTGGTCGAAGTGATCGAGCGGCGGAAGCAGGACATCACGCTGGAACGGCGTCGCGAGCAGGCTCGCCGAGCGCTGCGGGAACGCAAGAGCGAGGAGCAGTTTCAGGAATTCGTACGGCAAACGCGCGATCGCGCGTACGTCGAATACAAGGTCGACGAACGTTAGAAGGTGAGCGCCGCAGGGCCGTCCCAAGGCGCGAACTACTC
>Ga0066710_100006564_pt1 | contig 10902 bp, 7 predicted proteins | sample GraSoiAngelo_159_FD_79666 | JGI IMG/M metagenome (GOLD analysis project Ga0066710, IMG submission 79666) | Grasslands soil microbial communities from the Angelo Coastal Reserve, California, USA - 14_1009_16_40cm | ecosystem: Environmental > Terrestrial > Soil > Grasslands | place: USA...
AAACATGTCCAGCGCCAGCACAAACGCTGATAACTCCTTTGGATTCTGTGGCAACGCACCTCATTCGCAGCGAACGCACTGACCTTCACGTTGCCGTATGGGACACCTCGAATCCGAAAGATCCTGAGTGGCCGCGCGGATCGCGCTAACTGCCTGACAGCGAAGCCCACCGGCTGACACCGCGCCGCGGCAGGGTGCGGCGCGAAGCTTGCTCGCGGAGAAGCGCCATCAACGCCGCATCGGACGGAAGTGCGAGCAATTTCAGGCGGATATGGGAATTCTCGGGAGGAATGCTTGTCACGGCGATTCCACATCTGCACGGTGCAGGCTTCGACGCGTCGCGCCGTTCGCGCCGTTCTTTTGGCGGCGCTGTGGTGTGCATCGACGGTCCTCGCGGGCGCTCACGATGGCGACTTCGACCTGCGCGGCACGGTCAGAGTGGCCGTTCACCCGGAGCCGGATTCAGTGGTCTGGCTCGAAGCGCCGAATGGGCCGCCTTCTCCGTCCGGGAAGCCGATCGTCCTCGATCAGCGCAACTTCACGTTCTTCCCGCACGTGCTCGCCGTTCGTGTGGGAACGACCGTCGATCTGCCCAACAACGATCGCGTGTTCCACAACGTCTTTTCGTTTCACGACGGCAAACGATTCGATCTCGGCCTCTATCCCGTCGGAACGAGCAGGCAGGTGCGCTTCGACAAACCCGGCGTGAGCCGCGTGTTCTGCAACATCCATCCGAACATGGCGGCGTACGTGAAGGTGGTCGATTCGCCGTACTTCGCGGTGTCGGATCGCGACGGGCGGTTTACGATCTCCTCGGTTCCACAAGGGACCTATACCTACCATGCGTGGCGGCCGGGTCGAGAGGAACTGACCGGCTCGTCGGCGCTGACGCCCGCAACGGTGCTCGATCTGCAATGGCGGTGAAGGCATCCGCCGGCACGATCGTCTGCGCCGCGGCGATGCTGCATGCGACGGTCGCGAGCGCCCAGTCAATCGCGGTCGAATTCGATCAGAGCGCCGGCTACTCGACAGAGGACGTGATGGCCGCTCACATGAGGCTTCACGCGTTCGGTGAAGCGGCCGGCGGATTGCGCTTCAACGCCACGAGCGTCTGGGGCAAGCAGTCCGAGGAGTCGGACGCATTCGGCGCCGCCTATCCATATACCGATCATCCGGTCGTGCTCGACGCGTACGCCGAACGTACGTTCCGACCGGCGGGACGACTGTTCGGCCTCCGCGTCGGACGGTATCGGACGCCTTTTGGCATCTCGAGCGAGAGCGATCAGGGCTACGTCGGATTCCTGCGCGATCCGCTGATCCGCTACGACGACTTCTTCGCCTTGTCGAGCACGTTCTTCGAGCACGGCGCCGACGTGGTGGTCGGCTGGCCGCGACTGTCCCTTGAAGCGAGCCTCGGCGCCTCGGCGGATGTCGGCGAGCACACGCGATCGACCGGATTCGACAGCGTGCTGCGCGCTCAGGCCGCGGCCGGGCCTTTCATCGTCGGCGCGAGCTACATCGACACGCGTCCGCATCTGGCGCGCGCCGAGAGCGATCTGCGCATCGGCGCCACCGACCATGCGCCCACCGATCTGGACACGCACGAGCAGGATCCGGCCGCTCCGGGCCGCGCGATGTTCGGCGGCGTCGACGTGCGATGGATGCGCGACGGCGTGCAGCTGCGAGGTGAATTCATCGCCGGTCGGCCTTTCGACGGAGCCAGAACCGACGGCGGCTACCTCGATCTGATCGTCCACCGGCCGTCGATGGGCCCGGTCACCGCCGCGCTTCGCGCCGAACACCTCGCTCATCACGAGGGGTCGGTGACGGTGCTGAACGGTGAACGATACGTCGCGGCCATGCGCATCCGCGTCGGGCGTGGAATCATCGCGCACGTCGAAATGCTCCACACCACAGGCGGATTTTCCGATCGCCGGCCAACCGCCTTCGACATGGGCGTCTCGTACTCATTGCGGCTCGACTAGAGAATCGTGCACAACGCCTTGCGGCTTCGATCGACCGTACGCTGGTACCGCCGCCTCGGGGCGAGAGTCGCTGTAGGTCTGACGCTCCTCATCGGTCTGTCGCTCGGATCGGTGCTGGTTGCGACGACGCGAGTGGTGAGGAGTCGGTCGCTGAGCCGCGCTTCGGAGGAGCTCGAGGTTGCGCGCTCGGCCTTCTATCGGCTCGTCGATGCGCGCGCCGACTCGGCGGCCGCGTTGACGCGGTTGATCACCGAGCTCCCGGTGTTCCGCGCGCACATGTCCGACGCGCGTCTCGCCGACGATCCCGAAACGATCGCCCACATGGCCGACGGTTACCGGCACGAGCTGAACGCGCAGTTCGTCATCGTCACCGACGGACACGGCGCGTGGCTCGGCAGTTCGGGTTGGACGGCAGGCCAGCGTGTGCCGGCGCTGCGCTCGAGCATCGATGCCGCCGGGCGCGGCGCGGCCGACCGCGCGATCCTCTCCGTGGACGACCGGTTATATCTCGTCGTCTCCGAGCCGGTGCGCTTCTCCGAGGAAGTCCTCGGCACGATGACGGTTGGATTCGTCCTCGACGACGGCGTCGCGAGAGAGCTCGCGCAGGTGACGCATTGCCAGGTCAACCTCGTGTCGCGCTCCTACATTTCCGGCAGCAGCCTGTCGGGCGACGAACGCGCGGCGCTCGCCCGGATGCTGTCCGACGGAGCGGCGGCGCCGGTGGTCCTGTCGGAGATTCGGGTCGGCGGCGCGGAATACATCCGGGGCAGCTTTCCACTCGTTCACGGCGCGGACGCCGCTGCGCTCGACCGGCTGGTGCTGCTCAAGCCGTGGCAGCCGACGCAGCAGTTCGTCGACGCGATTCAAACGCGGATCCTCGTTGCCGGCGGCGTCGTCTTCGTCCTCGCGATCGCCGGCGGATTGCTGTTCAGCCATTACGTCGATCTTCCGCTGAGGAACGTCGCGGCGGCGGCGGAAGAGATCGCCGGCGGGAACTGGCACCACCAGGTTCCGGTTCGCGGCAGCGCCGAAGCGACGACGATGGCTGTCGCCTTCAACGAGATGACGTCGAGCCTTCGCGCCGCGCAGGAGCGCCTGCTGCACGATGCGCTTCACGATCACCTGACCGGGCTGCCGAACCGCGCGTTGTTCATGGACCGCGTGAGCCACGCACGCAGTCACACGGCGCGGCGTCCTCAGACTTTCGCGGTTCTGTTCGTCGATCTCGATCGATTCAAGACGGTCAACGACAGCCTCGGTCACACGGTCGGCGACTGCCTGCTGCTCGAAATCGCGCGGCGGCTGCGAGAGGCAACCGCTGGAAACGACGCGGCGCCGCACGTTCCGGGGCTCGACGACCGCCACGGCTCCGATTCGACGCTGGCGCGCCTCGGCGGCGACGAGTTCACCGTCCTTCTCGAGAACATTCGCGACGCAAGCGACGCGGTGCGCATCGCCGAACGCCTGCTCGAAACGATTGCGGCGCCGGTGCGCCTCGAAGGCACCGACATCTTTACAACAGCGAGCATCGGCATCGCCGTGAGCACGTCGGGCCATGGCGGAGCGGAGGAGCTCGTTCGCGACGCGGATACGGCCATGTACCGCGCCAAGGCGGTGGGAGGCAATCGATACGCGATATTCGACGCCACGATGCACCGCGGCGCCGTTGAACGTCTACAGCTCGAGACCGCTCTCCGCCGTGCCATCGAACGGGACGAGTTCGAGGTGTACTATCAGCCGATCGTCCACCTGGGCGACTCCCGGCTGACCGGGTTCGAAGCGCTGGTCCGCTGGAACCATCCGGAGCAAGGCTTTCTCTCTCCGGCCGCATTCATCCCCGTCGCCGAGGATACGGGACTGATCGCGCACATCGATCGATGGGTCCTGCGCGCGGCGTGTCAGGCTGCACGCGAATGGCATACGCGGTTCCCGCACGACTCGCCGCTGACCGTCAGCGTCAATATTTCCGCCCGCAGTTTCGCGCAGCCGGACCTCGTGCGGCACGTGACGCACACGCTGCAGGAAACGGGACTGGAGCCGAATTGCCTTCGACTCGAGATCACCGAGGGCGCGGCGATGGCCGATGCGGAGCGCGCCCGCGCCGTACTGATGGATCTGAAGGCGCTCGGCGTGCGCCTCAGCCTCGACGATTTCGGCACCGGGTTCTCATCGCTCAGCTATCTGCAGCGTTTTCCCGTCGACACGCTCAAGATCGATCAATCGTTCATCGCGCGAATCGATCAGCACGATTGCCGCGAGATCATTCGGACGATGCTGAACCTCGCACGCACGCTGCGCCTCGACGTCGTTGCCGAAGGGACGGAGACGTCGTCACAGGTCGACTTTCTCGAATCGCTCGATTGCGGGTTCGGCCAGGGCTACTTCTTCTCGCGCCCGATACCGGCCGACGTCGTGGACGGTCTCCTCGAACGGCTCGAGGACGGCTACGGGTCGTTGGTTCCCCGGTCAACCGCCGTCGTCCCGCTGACTGTACCGGTGAATTAGCGGTTTCGTTCGAGCTCCGCAATCCGCTGCAAGGCTCTTTCTCTCAATTCGGCCGCATCGCGCGCGATCTGCGCCTCGCCCGCGCGCTCGATGTGCGGCACTCGCTGATCGAGCGCCGCGACGAGCTCGCGCAGGTGCCGCAGCACAATCGCGTCGGATTCGGCTGATTTCTGTTCGACCATGCTTCTGCTCCGTTCGACGCTCCGGCGCGTCGCACACCGTCGATGCTCGGCACCGACGTTACGCATCAAAGTTGGAATCCCGGCCGGCCGGTCAGCGTCCGAGTTGAAGTAGGATTTCGCCGCCATGCGCGGCAGGTCGGCGGTCGCGGCCCTCATCATCCTCACGGCATGCTGGACGCCCGCCTGCACCGCCCGCCCGACCGGTCCGACCTTCAACCGCGACATCGTACCGCTGGTGTGGCAGCACTGTAGCGGCTGTCATCGTCCGGGACAACAAGCGCCGTTCAGTTGTTGACCGTACAGGATCTGCGGCAGCGGGCACGGTTGATCGTCGACGCAACCGGCCGCCACATCATGCCGCCGTGGCTGCCCGAGTCCAATTACGGCGCGTTTGCCGGCGAGCGCCGTCTGCGATCCGAAGAAGTCGAACTGATCGCGCGGTGGTTGAAGGGCGGAATGCCCGAGGGTGATCCGCCCGATCGCCGAGCGCCGCCGGCGTGAACCACGGTGACGATGCGCTATACATACGACAACGCGGCGGCGAACGTCCGCAATCCGCATCATCCGCCGCAGCGTGTCGATCCGGAGAGCGCCGACGCACACAACAATCTCGGCGCCGCGCTTGCGTCGAGAGGCCGGGTTGACGAGGCGGCGGATCACTTCCAGCAGGCACTCGACATTCGACCGGCTTACGCGGATGCAGAAAGGAATCTGAGACAGGCGCGACGACTGCTGCAGGCTCCACGTTGACGTCTCACGATTACCGCCGCGACGCGTCGCTTTGTGGGTAAGATGCCGCCTCGAAAAGGAGCAGCGCCAAATGAAATCAGCATGGCACGTGTCCTCAGCCGGACTGGCGGCGGCAGCTCTCGCCATCAACGTGTGGGCGCAGGGAACCGATTACAGCAAGATCGACATCACGGCGGACAAGATCGCGCCGAACCTTTACATGCTGTCCGGTTCGGCGGGTCTCGACCCTGGCCATCAGGACGCGGCCGGAGGCCGAGTGGGCGTGTTGACCGGCGCGGACGGGATCCTGATGGTCGATGCCCAATACGCGCAGCTCGCCGAGAAGGTCGCGGCTGCCGTCAAACGCATCAGTCCCGCGCCGATTCGATTTCTTGTCAATACACACATCCACGGCGACCACACCGGCGGCAACGCGACGTTCGGCAAGATGGGCGTCACGATCTTCGCGCGGGAAGAATTGCGTGAGGGGATGGTCCACCCGCCGCGCCCGGCGAACGGCAACGCGCCGCCGGCGAGGGATCCGGCCGGCATTCCGGTCGTGACCTATGGGATGGGCGGTCCGGTGAACGTGTATATGAACGGCGAAACCGTTCACCTGATTCCAATCAGAGCGGCGCATACGGGCGGCGACACGATCGTCAGGTTCCAGAGCGCGAACGTGATCATGATCGGTGATTTCTACCGCAACTTCGGCTATCCCTTCATCGACATCAACAACGGCGGCACGCTGAAAGGCATGCTCGAGGCGCTCGACGCGATGATGAAGATTGCCGGTCCGGACACGAAGCTGATTCCGGGTCACGGCACCATCATCACGCGCGCGGATCTCGTTCCCTATCGCGACATGATCGTCGCCGTGCAAGGAAAGGTGCAGCAGATGATCACGCAGGGCAAGACGCTGCAGGAAGTGCTGGCTGCGAAGCTGACCGCGCCGTACGACGCAAAGGTGCCCGGCGGACTCCTGCCGGCTGGCGCTGGAACGAGCGCGGACCGATTCGTGAGCGAGGCGTACCAGGAATTGAAGAACGGGCGAGTCCAGTGAGGTGCGACATGAGAAGTGCGATGCTCGTCGCGGCCTGTTCGTTCATTGCGGCCGCGACCACGGCGCAGGCGCAGACGATCGCCGGCACGGTCCGGGACACCACCGGCGCGTTGATGCCAGGCGTCACGGTGGAAGCGGCCAGCCCGGCCCTCATCGAGAAACTGCGCTCGGTCGTCACCGACGGCACCGGCCAGTACAAGATCGTGAGCCTCAGTCCCGGCACGTATACCGTCACGTTCGCGCTGGCCGGCTTTGGAACCGTGAAGCGCGAAGGCATCGTGCTCACCACCGATTTCACGGCGACGATCAACGCGGAACTGAAAGTGGGCACGCTCGAGGAGTCGATCACGGTCACCGGTGAATCGCCGCTCGTCGACATGCAGTCGGCAACCAAGCAGACGGTGCTGTCTCGCGCCGTGCTCGACGAGCTGCCGGCCGCGCGGAGCATTCAGGGCGCCGGGGCGCTGATTCCCGGCGTGACGATGGCCGCGACGGTGGGCGGCGGCCGCGACGTCGGCGGCAGCACGAAACTGCAGCAGCCCGGTCTCACGTTCCACGGCGACGGCGGCACCATCCAGCGATGGGACGGCTTCTGGCTGAGCAACGTGCAGGGCACGGGCACCGGCGGCGCGACGAGCTTCTACGTCAACGACGCGGGCGCGCAGGAGCTCGTGTACTCGACGGGCGCGGAACAGATCGACATGTCCGCGCCCGGCCTGTACGTCAACATGATTCCGAAGGACGGGGGCAACACCTTTCACGGCGTCGTCTACGGCGACTTCACCCACAAAGGGTGGCAGGCGAGCAATCTCGGTCCGGACTTGACGGCGGTGGGCCTGACCAACGTCGCGCAGGTCTACCACATCTCCGACTTCAATCCGGGAATCGGCGGTCCGATCAGGAAAGACAAGCTGTGGTACTTCCTCGCGTATCGGTACGAGGCGATCGATCAAACGGTGATCGACAGCTATTACGACAAGAACGTTTCACCGTTCGTGTACGTTCCCGACCCGATCCGGCCGGGCGAGGACGACGGCAAGATTCCCAACCAGTCGTTGCGCGTGACCTATCAGGCGAGCAACAAAGACAAGCTGCAGGGATGGTTCACGAACCAGAACAAGTACCGGTCGCACTACAACATCAGCGCGAGCCGGACGCCGTCGGCGACGTCGCTCCAGAACACGCCGTACGCGCAGGCGACCACGGTGAAGTGGACGCGGACGCAGAGCAACCGGCTGCTGATCGAGGGAGGGTTCGCCAGAGGACGCACGCTTTACCAGGAGCTCTATCAGCCCTCCGTGTCGCCCTCGTCCGATCAGGCGACCGTTGAATCGGTGACGATCTACTCCATCACCGACATTACAAACGGGAAAGTGTTCAAGGCGTACGACAACGGGTACAGCGGCCACGGTGGCGACATGCAGAACGGCCGGTTGGGCGCCACCTATGTGACCGGCGCGCACGCCGTCAGGGTCGGCGTCATGCTCGGCCACGCGACGTCGCCGAGTCCCAACTGGTACACGGGCGACATCACGATGACGTTCAACAACGCCGTCCCGACGTCGATCACGAAACGGATACCGAGCGATCAGCTGAACGGCTACTACCCGGACCTCGGGATTTTCGGCCAGGACCGATGGGCGTTCAAACGCGCGACGGTGACGGCGGGCCTGCGCTACGACTACTTCGTCGGCAACGTGCTCGACGGCACGCTGCCGGCGAGCCGCTGGAATCCGGCGCAGTTCTTCCCGGGATTCAGAGTGCAGGCATGGAAGGATCTGTCGCCGCGAGCGGGCGTGGCATTCGATCTGTTCGGCGACGGCAAGACCGCACTGAAATGGAGCATCGCACGATACGTCGCGGCTGACGGCGTGAGCACGTCGACGGCCAACAACCCGCAGAACACCGTCGGCCGAACCGACACGCTCAACTGGAACGACATCAACCACGACTACACGATCTACAACCCTGACGGCTCACTGCAGGCCAACGAGCTGGGGCCGAGCACCAACAGGAACTTCGGCAAAGTGATCCCGTCGACGAACACGCAGGATCCCGCGACGCTGAACGGGTGGAACGCGCGCGGATCTTCGATCGAGTGGCAGGGCGTCGTGCAGCGTCAGCTCACGCCGCGACTATCGGTGACCGGCGACTACTATTTCCGGTGGAAGGGCAATCAGCTCGCCACCGACAACACGCTCACCACCGGCGCCAGCTACGGCAGGCCGTTCTGCATTACCGCGCCGTCCAGCGCGCAACTGCCGAACAGCGGCGGATATCAGGTGTGCGGTTTGTACGATCTCAATCCGAGCGCCGTCGGCCAGGTACAGAACAACGTGACGTTCGCCAGGAACTTCGGAGGCATCACCGATCACTACATGGGCTACGACGTGACGGTGAACGGGCGCTATGGCAGTGGAATGATACAGGGCGGGCTCAACGCGCAGAGGCGCGATTACAACACCTGCAACGCGCCGATCCTGTCGGGCCAGACGATCAACCAGGTCGACAGTCCCGAAGCGGTGTTCTGTCACCAGACCACGCCATATCGTCCGGACTTCAAGCTGCTCGCGACGCAGCAGCTGCCATGGAGCCTGACGATCAGCGGCACCTATCAGCTCGGCTCGGGACCGATGATCCTGGCGACATGGGCGGTTCCCAATTCGCTGATCGCGCCGGCCCTCGGGCGGAACCTGTCGGCGTGCCCGGCCAGCGGAACGTGCACCGCCACGAAGAGCGTGCAGATGATTCAGCCGGGAACGGAGTACGCGCGGTATCAGAACCAGCTCGATCTTCGTTTGTCGAAGCGGATCAGGGTCGGGCGATACACGTTCCGCGGCGACGCGAACCTGTACAACGTCTTCAACAGCGATTTCGCCAACTCGATCAACACGACGTTCTCGACGAGCGCCAGCAATCAGTTCATGCGGCCGACCGCCGTGCTGTTGAGCCGATTGTTCAAGGTCGGTGGACAGATTGAGTTCTAAGTGAATTGTTCCTCGCGTCTTCGTGTCTTCGTGGCAGATTCACGACGTGTGGCGCGACAGGATTGAATCAACATAACGGAGGCAACCGTGAAAATACGTTCTGTATATGTCGTCGCGTCATGCGTCGCCGTGCTGACGATCGGCGTCGCCTGGTCGATCGGCGCGCGCGCGGCCGGCCAGGCGCAGGCGCCGGCGCGCGGCGGGTTGACGCCGATCCCGCCGAATCCGTCGACGCAGGAGCCGGCGCACAAGACAACCTACGAGCAGGTCATCAAGATGGAAACGGAGCTGTCGAACTGGGGCCGCTGGGGACAGGCGGACGAGCGCGGCGCGTTCAATCTCGTCACGCCGGAGAAGACCAGGCAGGCGGCGCGGCTCGTGCGGGAGGGCGTCAGCGTCTCGCTCGCGCATTTTGCGAGCCTCGAAAAGGCGATCGACAACTTCCAGTTCGGAGAGACGAAGCATGAGATGTGGAATCCTGGCGGACAGCCGTGGAATCCCGCCGTTGCCCGCGCCGCGCTCGACACCATCAGCTTCGGCACGCACGACGGCACCAATTCACATCTCGACGCGCTTTGCCACTATTCGATCCTGCGCGACGGGAAGGCGACGGTCTACAACGGGCACCCTCAGGATCTCGACGAGAAAGGATGCAAGGCGAACGCGATCGATCACATGGGTCCCGGCATCGCGACGCGCGCCGTCCTCGTCGACATGCCGCTGCTGAAGAACGTGCCGTATCTGGCGCCGACGACGCCGATCTATCCGGCCGATCTCGAAGCGTGGGAGAAGTTCGCGAACGTGAAGATCGGCAGCGGCGACGCCGTGCTGATTCGGACCGGCCGCTGGGCGCTGCGCGCGGCGAAGGGTCCGTGGAACTCCGCGCGCGAAGCCGCCGGCCTGCACGTCTCCGTGATGCCGTGGCTGAAGCAGCGCGACGTCTCGCTGCTCGGCAGCGACGCGGTCAACGACGTCCAGCCCTCCGGCGTGGCGGGCGGCAGCGGCGAAGCGGCGAACCGCCCGGTGCATACGCTGTCGATCGCGATCATGGGCATGCCGCTCGTCGACAACGGGTATTTCGAGGATGCGGTTCAGGAAGCGGCGCGCCTCAAGCGCTGGGAGTTCTTCATGACGGTGCAGCTGACGAAGATTACCGGCGGTACCGCCACGCCGTTCAACGCGCTGGGCGTCTTCTAGGAAACAATGGCGACCAGACGATCGAAGCGCCGCTGGGTCAGACAGGTGACGACCGACTCGACGCACCCGCCCAAACGGACCTTCGCCGGATCGGCATCCCAGATCGCCCGGACGATGGCGCGCAAGGACGTCTCGCCCAAAGGCCTGGGGTCTGCCGTTCGCATGATCCAGTACTTCATCAACCGCGGTGGCAAGGGGCTCTCGGCGACGCGACGGCGCGAGCTCGAGCGAGCGAAACGAATCCTGCAACGTCG
>Ga0066710_100006565_pt1 | contig 10901 bp, 17 predicted proteins | sample GraSoiAngelo_159_FD_79666 | JGI IMG/M metagenome (GOLD analysis project Ga0066710, IMG submission 79666) | Grasslands soil microbial communities from the Angelo Coastal Reserve, California, USA - 14_1009_16_40cm | ecosystem: Environmental > Terrestrial > Soil > Grasslands | place: USA...
TCGATAGGCGCGGCCGCGGGCCTGTAGCTTAGCTAGGTAGAGCGATCGGCTCTTATCGGAACCGCCCCGCGGACGTGTCCGAGGGACACCGATAGGTCAAGGGTTCGAATCCCTTCAGGCCCGTTCCAACATGGAACACAAGGGTTTTTTCCTCGAATCGCCTTCCCCCGCGGGAGGAGAGCGCGATGCGGGACAAGACCCCGAACTGGCGCAGGTGGGTCGTCGACCCCGGCGTTAAGCTGTGGCACGACGCGATGGAGATCAAGAGCCCGGTGACCGCAGACGAACGCGTGCGGGTCTTGGGAAGATACTGCGACGCGGTCGGTACCACGCCCGCGAAGCTCGTGGAACGATCGTCGACGCCCTCGGGAGTGAAGGGCGTCGCAGACGAGCTGCAAGCGTTCGCCATCCGCATGGCCCGCGAAGGGCATGCGCCGCAGTACATCGCGAACTTCGTCAAGTCGGTCCGCGCGTGGCTCCGTCACAACGACATCGGGATGGTCAGGAAGATATCGATCGGAGACGCGGGCGCTCGCCCCACCGTCGAGGACGAGCGGGTGCCAACACGGAGCGAGCTGCACGACGTCCTCATCGCGGGCAACCCAAGAGCCAAGGTCATCGTGTCCCTGTGCGCCTTCGCCGGGGTGCGAACCGAGGTCGTCGGCTACTACCGCGCGAAGGACGGCCTCCGGCTCTCCGACCTTCCGGAACTCCGCGTCAAGGATGGGCGCGTGAGGGTCCTCCACGAGCCGATGCGCGTCAACGTCCGACGGTCCCTCTCGAAGATCAAGACGCGCTATCACACGTACCTGACCGCGGAGGGCTGCGCGTACCTTCGAACGTATCTGGAGGAACGAATCGCCCTCGGCGAGGTCCTCGGCCCGGACTCGCCGGTCGTCCGACCCGATTACGGGAGGGAGAGCAAGGGGAGGCCCGCGGACATGCGGGGGAGCCCGTTCCTGGGCCGCCAGGGCGTCTCCCGTGAGATTCGGAACCTGTTCCGGACCCGTGGCCTCTCCATGCGTCCCTACGTCCTGCGGTCGTTCTGGGAGAGCGCGATGGCCATCGCGGAGCGGGAGGGCAAGGTGACGCAGCTCGACCGGGAGTTCTGGGCGGGGAGGAAGGGCGCGATCGACGCGAGGTACACGGTTCACAAAGAACTCCCGCCCGATGTGGTCGAGGCGATGCGCGAGGCTTACTCGCGAGCGGACCCATTCCTCGCGACGGCCACCCCGGCCCTTGCGCCAGACTCGGATGTGCGGGCCGAAATCGCCGAGCTGAGGGCCGAGAACAACGCGCAGGCCGCGAGACTCGAGGAGATCCGGTCCCTCTTGGACGCGTTCACGGAGAAGGAGAAGGACGCGCTCGGGCGGTTTCTCAAGCACCCCGGCAACGAGATGCATCCGACCCCGTAATCCGCGCCGCCATAACATAGCTACGTTTCTCGTTCTATGTAGGAAAACGGCCTTCTACGGGGTCCCGGAAGGCCGAATCCGCATCGTTCCACCAGAGGGGATTCGTTCACTTTTCTCCATGAATCTCTTTGCTCGGCTTCCGTCTTCCCGCTTGTGTGTAGAACGTGAGGTAGGGCTTCAGGTCGTGCTTTTCCTTCGGGTTGGCATCGATCAAGAACAGAGCCTTACGGGCCTGCCGTGTTTCCTCGGCCGCGCTGTTCAGGAACTCTAGCGTTTCTCGGAGCCTCCCGACGTTCGCCGAATAGCGGGCTGCCTTCAGTTTCTCGACGGCGGCCCCGCTCGCGACGAAGAAAACGACTTTCGCCTCCTTCGGCGTCGGTGTGCGTGTCGCTTTTCCCCTCGTCCGCTTCCGTTTGTTCTGCGTTCTCCGCACCATGGATGGATATACCTATATCCATATATAGCCTCATCGCAAGAACTCGGTCGGCTCGCCGCGCCCACCTCGCCTTTGGCCAAGATCCCCGCCGCCCCACACCGTCTTAGATGAGCTTCAGGAGAGCCTCAACGCCGTCTCTTCTTCCTGCCCTGCTTCTTGAAAATTCCTGGCGGAGGCTCCCGAACCTTCTTAGTAATCGAAAGGCAGCAACAAGGGGAATTGCAAATTCGATACGGTTGGTCGTTCTCTAGCTGTGCTTCCTTGTCTTCCTTTAGGTATCTCGCGCACCCTACCCGGACTTTCTCGACATTTGCGTCCCCTCGTCCGTAGACTTTGACGGCGGTGATACCTCGGTCCTTCATGCGAACTCGGAGCTGGTATTGGATGTCGCCTGCGTTCATCAGGTCGTTTGACCAAATCGCGAAATCGAAAGAGGCGACGCAGGTTGAGAAGAACACCTTGAACCTCGCCTTGTACGCCCCCCCATTTCCTGATTCGAACTTCATTTTCCGGAGTTCATGGAGGAAATATCCTTCCATGTATCCGGATCGGCAGAGGTTGTAGACATGCCGCCCACGCTCGCCTTGGGCCTTGACGAGGCTATCCAGTATCGAGTACGCGAGTTCCCAGTCTCCTATGTCCTCACAGTTGATGATTGCGTACGCGACGATCATCGCCTGGAAGTACCGAGGCTCGATGCAGTCCCGAAACTCGCGGAGGATATCGTGCTGCTCCTTCTTCGCAGCGAGCATCGCCGATTCTGCGTACACGAGGTCGTCCCGCACGTACCCGATGCCCGGCTTGAGGAACTCGTCGGCTTTGCTGATTATCCTGTCGTCGGCTGCGTACGCTGGCAGGTTTGCGGAGACCTGAACGTTCTTCATCACCACTTTCTGCTTGATGATGATCTCGCGTTCAACATTCTTTTCATACTTGACGATCTGGAAATCCGGAATCCCCGCTTTCTTCAGAAGGTCTCGGAGGATGCCCACAAGAACAGGCCTCCGAGATCTGGCTCCTCACTCCCAGAGGTACTTATCGACGTACTCAGCGAAGCAGCTCGGGTTGTCGCAATAGACCTTGGTGGAGCCAGGTACGATGTTTCCGACTTGGTCGGGCTTGACCATGCGGCCGCAGCACTCGCACTTGATCGCGACCCCGTCCTTGGTCACGTAGCCCTTAGCGTTGATGCCGAGGCCCACGTTGATGACGAGGTCCGAGGCCTGCTCACGATTGAATACCAGGAACTCGATCGCTTTCGTGGTGTCCACCTCACCGTGAGGGATAGCGACTCACGCGGGGCCTGTATTTCAGGGTTTTGGACAGGCTCTCACGCATGGCGTTTCTGGACCGGTATCCCCCGGAGGGCACCGGCCTACGGGCTATTTGAAGACTCGTAACGGCCTTCCAGACGGCTCGGAAGATCCGCTTCTCCATGAACTTCGGGGACGTTCCATGCCGAGCGGCTCGAGGACGACGCGGCCTTCGATGACGTGGATCCTGAGCCACTCCCTCGGTCGGAGCCCCAGGGACTCGATGACCCAATGCGGAAGGGCGGCGTAGAACTGCTCGATGTTTCGGCCCTGGCCTCCGCCCGTCCGATGCTGGACCCGGATGTGATGCACGTTCCGCCGACTATTCGGTCGGTGCCCGTTCTCCTTGGTTATCGGCGGACGATAACCTCGGGCCTTCTGGGAGGGTTCTTCTTCCGGTAGCTCGTCGAGATTCGGATCGTGGACGTAGCCGTTCGCGCGGGCGATCCGGCCGAGGTCGGCGAAGTGCGCGGCCCAGAACGTCGCCGTGCCGCCCTTCGTCCCGACCATGTCAGGACCCGTCGCTCTCGACCACCGCGCGCCGCCGTGCCCCTCGGGGGTCACACAGGGCGCAGACGCCCCTCAGTTTCGACTTCTCGCTGCCCAGGGTCCGACCGCAGGAGCGGCACCGGTGGAGCCGCTGGGTCTCCTTTACCTGACTCCCCATCAACAGGACGACCTGCGCGTACTGGTCCGCGTCCATGGTCACTCCTTCTTCTTCCACTCGGACGCGCACGACCGCATCGATTCCCCGGACTTCATGCACGTTCCGATGAACCGGTTGTACTCGCTCGGGGCCCGCTTCTTTCCGCCCCGGCCCGCTCCCTTGATCTCCTTGATCTCGAAGAGCGCGGTCCCCTTGCACGCGGGGATCAAGGAGAGCCCGACGCCGGTCGCCTCCTCGATCATCTCGCGGATGTGCGGGGCAAGGCACACGATGACGGGCTCCGTCATCGTATCCTCCCCGCCTTCGGCGCGACCTTGGCAAACAGCGCCGCATAGGCCTCGTCGAGGGCCGCGCGGATCGCGGCGAGCTCCCATGGGCAGGGTCCGCATTCCTCGGCGTCGGTCATTTGAATCGCGTCCGGAAGCGAATGCGATCGCGATCGTCGCCCGCCTTCTTCTCGCGGGCCCGCTTCTCCCAATGCCTCTTGAGATCCTCGTGGTCCTGCGTGGCCCGGCCTCGGCGCTTGTCCCACGCGTCCCGGATGCACGGCATCGACTTCGTGACGAGCTCGGTCTTCGACATCCCCTTGCGAACACCGCAGGCGCGACTGATCTCACCGAACAGGATTTGTGTTCGTGTCTTAGGATATTTTGAGGGCCGCCACGCGAGACAAAGTCTGCCGGTGGGCGACAGTTTGATCACGACGGCGTGGCGCTTGTTCTTAATGATGGTCATTGGTCACCCCTCAATAATATCCTGGAAAGTCATAGAAGTCCACCGGGAGAGAAACGGGGGACGAACGTGCGGCCCCGATCCGGGGAAGTCGGCGCGCCATGGGAAAGGAGGCGAAGCCCCGCCCGCGCCGACCGGTCATCGTGATCACGGGCCTCCGGCGGCGGCCGCCGCGAGTCCTTGGGCTGCGAGAGCAAACGCCACGAAAATGCCCGTACCGATCGCGCCCCACCAGACTAGGGAGCCCAAGATGTCCGCGCTCGTGACGGTCTGGACCGTCGCCTTCGGCGCGAGGATCTCCGCGATCAGGACGGAAGGCCTGTTCGACATCGGGCGTCCGTTCCCCGGCCGGGCCGAGTCGACGGTGAGGGCCCGAGACTCGTCCCCCGCGTAGTGCGGGTGGGAGCTGAAGATCGATCCGACCGGCGGGGCGTGCTGCAAGTAGCGCGCTTCGGGAGCGGATGGAGGGGTCGCGAACGTCGAGACCTTTGGATGCGATGGAGCCACGAGTCCCGGGTCCGCCAAGTACGTCGCGGTGCGGGCCGGATGGGACATGAGTCCTTCGCCGCCGGGTCGCGGCGGGCCCTGGAGAACGACGCGACGTGAACGGTCATGAGGGACCGGCACCGGAAGAAGCGCACTCACCTCGATCGGGGTGCCATCCGCGCGGGCCCCGAGGATGAGGACCATGGATCACTTCCTCCCGGGGAAAATCGTGCCCATCGCCGGACCCACGACCTGCGTGTTCGTGGGGACCGGGTTCGCCGGATTCAGCGTCGGACCCCGCACGAACGCGTTCGCGGTCGCCTGGCGCATCGGATCGGCTGCCGCCGCAGCTTGCTCCGCTTCGACCTGAGCCCGGAGTAGGCCCTCGACACGAGCTACTTCCTCCTTGTTCCGCTGCAATGCCTCGAGCTGCTCCTGCGGCGTCTTCTGTCCGGGCTGACCAGGAGCTGCGGGCTGTCCTGGTTGAAGGGGGGCGTTCCCCCATTGCGTCGCCTTCGCGGCGAGCGCTTCACCCAACGGACCTTTTCCCTGTGTGACGGCGTCGATGACCGCACCGCCCGCCTTTTCGAGGGTGCCCACGATCCGCTCCACCGAGCGACCCGATGTTTCCGCTTCGAGGAGCTTCAACTCGTGTTCGCGGTCCTTCGCCAGATGGGCGAGGTCGCGCTGCACGTCCAACTTTTTCGCGTCGACCGCGAACTGGTTCGAGGGAATGCCCGACGCGGCGTTCGAGAATTTCTCTCCGAGCGCGGACGCAGTGGCGACCAAGTTGTTCGCGACCGCGTATGGATCGACGCCGGACCCGTTCGGCTTCCCGTTGCCGTTGTTCATCATCATCTGAAGCAACGACATCATGGTCTGGTTCTGCGACTGGATCTGTTGCATCAACAGCGGGATCATCGGATCCGGTGCCTTCGCCGCGCCGTTGGACGGGTTCAGCTCGTTGATCTGCCGGATCTGCAACAATCGCGCGAGTTCCTGCTCGACGGGGTTCTCCTTCGGCTCTGCTGCCGTGACCCTCGTCAGTTCCTGGCTGTGCTTCGCTTCCTCGACCTGGGCTTTCACGGTTTTCGCGCGGTCCTCGGCGATATCCCGGTCCACACGGATGCGTTTCCGTTCCTGGATCGGGGCGAGGTCTTCGCCCATGTCGAGATTCAGCGGGTCCACGAGCTGCGGTCCCTTCTCGTTCGTCGCATACTTCGTGGCGACCAGGTCCCACGCGGGCTGCGAGCTGGGCGCGACGCTGAGGGGGACAACGGGCTTCTCGTGCCGCATCTCGGCGAGGGCACCCATCCGAGCCTTGGTGCGGAACTCGGCGGCCTGGGCCTTCGGCACCACGACCCCGTATACGATCTCGGCCTCCGCTGCAGAATCGCGCTGCTGATCGCGCTGCACATCGTCGCTGACTTTCGCTGCAGGCCCGCTGCTGCGCTTCGCACGCATGCCGCATCATGGGCTGTCTGGGGGATTTCATGACTTGTTAACTTATATGTAGGCGAATAGATATTTAGAGCGCATGGACGCTCACGACGTTTTGGACCTTCTTCGGATGCGCGAAGTGAACCTTCCATACCGAGAAATCAGCGTGGTCCTTGGAGTCACTCCAGCCGCTGCCCACAAGGAGGCGGGCAAGCATTTGTCCAGCCCCGGGAGCCACTGGATGATCAGGGACGGGCAGCTCTACGTTCAGGTCGAAATCAACGGCAACTTGGCATGGGTCGAAGTCGGCGCTCCCCGATTTTAGTGGGTAAACAAGGCTATTTCATCCCCGGACTGACACTAGCGTCTGAACAACGATCCGCCTTGAGCCGGGCAACGAGGCGCGCGCGGTGGGACTGCCCTCCTCCGCGCGAATAACCCGGCACCGGGGGCAGTCCGGTGGTTTCTTGCCCTGATGAAAAAGAGAGTCCGCATCGACCCGACGACCCGGTTCGGGAAGCGCACCGCGCTGTGAGTGAATCGATCGAGCGGAGCGTCTTGAGGTTCCGCGCGGACTGCGTGAAGACCTTCGAGGTGGAACCCTCGGAGAGCACGGTCGAGTTCCTGCGGCGACTGTTCTGGATGGGTGCCTCGAATCCCCAGGAGAGACTCCGGGTGGCATCATGATACGAATGAGGATCGCGCACGCGCCGCAGACACCCGGCGCGTGGGACTTTTTCGGGGGCAGGTCGACGCCCGCGGCCTCCTACCTCGGACCGTGTCCAAGAACCGCGGGCGACACCCCCGATTCCCCAGAGGCGAATGACGATGCCTGACCCCGAGGATAAGCCTTCCGCCGAGGACGAAGAAACCGAGCGGATCCTCGGCGACGGACCGACGACCGCCTTGGCCCTCGTGTCCCAGTCGAATCTCCTCGTCGGGTATGGGGATTCACGACCTTTAGTGAGAGTCGAGGTCAAGCCCGGGGTCCTCGGCAACTTGCTGTCCCTGCCGAAGGTGAAGGCCGCGATGGTGCCAGGAACGCGGTACCTGTCCGAGCACACGTGGGCCGACGGAGAGAAGGAGATGCGGCTCTACGAGATGGGGCCCGACGGGCTCCAGTACAACATCGTGACGTGGAAGGACCTTCGGCCCGCGCCGACAGAAGCGGAGCTCGCGGTCGCCGCGGAACACCACAGACAACGGCTCGTCTCGACCGTCAAGTGTCCACGGTGCAGGTATCGCATTCCGCGGGAGGAGGCGGAGGCCCACGCGGAACAACATTGCCCGGTCGGAGGCGACCTCTTCTTCCCCGACCTGTGTCCCTTCGATCGACGCCAGCCCGTGCATCGTCGGACCGAGTCGCAACGCTTGGCTTGGGCCCAACACCGAATCGCTCACCCTGCGCGCGTCGCGGCCTATCAGCTTCTCGATGACCTCCGATTGCGCCTGACGCCGCGGAAGCTCGACGAGGTGATCACGCTCGCGGAGACAGGGCGCGACTCGGAGGAGTTCGCGGTCGCCCTGCGGCGCATCATCACCGCGGCGAAGAAACAGGGGCGGGTCATCGCGGCGGCCCGGAAGGCGAGCCCGTGCGCCCGCTGCTCCGCTCCGATCGAGCGGGGCGACTTGATCATGATGAAAGCCACGCGTCCTGGGGACCTCGTCGCGAAGATCCCGGGCTCGGTGTGGATCCATCTCATGTGTTCCTCTCTTACCACGGACCGTGGTCCTCCGCGCGCGGGACTCGGACCCAGGCCCCCAGGGGGAGAGGGACCCGTCAGCTAATGGGACCCGCCAATCAGAAGGGCAGGCATCACACCGGCGGACTCACCCGCGCCGCACTCACCGCGGCAGACCCTCTCCGACGACAATCCCCCGATCGCGACGACGACCCGGTCGGCTTCGTGGGAAGGAGCTAAGGTTTTCGAGAGAGCCTATTACCGATTTCCGATTTTGCTCTCTCTCGAAAATCTCAGTTTAATTAGATTGCCCTCTACCCTCTACCCACTTACCCTTTAACCCTATAAATTTACGAATACGAAGATATGTCCTGACGTGGTCGCGGAGCCTGTGGATCCTGAGGAGAAGGCTCGAGCCCATCTCACGAACTTCCAGAAGTTCCTGATCCAGACCTCGAGGCACCGGGGCGGGAATGTCGGACTCGTCCTGCTCTACCTCGCCTTCGGGCTCCCGTTCTTCTTCAACGTCGCGGTGCTCGTCATCGTGACGTTCACCATCTATCCGCTCACGTCGGGCGTGACGGAGAAGATGGCGGTCCTCGGGTTCCTGTTCCTCATCCTGAACGCCATCGCGTATCAGGTCCGCGGCGTCGCGAACAGCGTCCTCACGGTCATGTTCCTAACGAGGAGGAGACGCAGGCCGCGCAAGGTCGAGCCTCCGACGGTCGAGCTCAAGTGAGGGTGGACGATGGCCGCGGCCGCGGGCTCGGTACCCATTCATCGCTGGCGCATCTCGACCTTCGTCAAGCACTCATCGAGGTTCCTTGGACTCCCCCTGCCGCGACCCGTTGCTGGTGAACACGCGAGCCTCGTGATCGAGTTTCAGAATCTGGGAGACATCGAAGTCGGGAACCGGTTCACGGAGGTCGTGGTTGAATGGTCGGACGGAACCGAGTTCTCGCAGGACGGGCAGCTTGGGCATCTTACGAGCCCGACGGGTCCCAGCCCGACAGACTCGCGCTCGTTCTTCGGTCCATTCCCGTTGACGATTCGCTCCGCCGGGCTGGCCACCATCTACCTCGGGATGGCCCTGGGCCTCACCGTGCCGGAGGCAACGGCGGCGGTCTTCGAGGACACGTGGGGAAACCGAATCCCGTACGAGGTCTACACCCAACGCTTCCGATTGGCATCGTTCACTGCGACGAGCCGGTCGCTGATCTACACGAAGCTTTCCCTGGCAATCGGCATCCTGACCTTGGCGACGGTCATCCTCACGAGGGTCTTCTTCCGGTAGACGGCGACTCCTACCAGTTCGAGATCCCAGAGAAATTCCGGCCGTAAAGACGGGTCGACCGCGACCGTAGGCCGTCAGCCTTAGGAGCCCCTTTGCCCGTCCGGGTGCGGACGTGAGCGAGCAAAGAGTCCTGTTCGACGTTGCCGGGCCCATTCTGGTTCCTTGCCTTGAAGGCGCGGCAGGAAAGCACATCGGCCCGCCGGAAGGTCGAAAGTTCTTCGAGGAGAACCCCGCGCTCGCGAAAGCGAAAGGCTGTTATGTCTTCGGCGTCCGCGCCGGGAAAGGGATCACTCCTGTGTATGTCGGGAGGGCCACCAAGAGCTTCGGACAAGAATGCTTTACACTCCACAAGCTCGAGAAGTACAATCGCGGGCTCTTGGACTATGTCAAGGGCACGCCCGTTATCTTCCTGGTGGTGCTCCGGATCCGCAAGGGTGCGACGAACCTCAAAGCGATTTCAGAGCTCGAGTACTATCTCATCCAAATCGCTTTCAACCGGAACGAGAACCTACTCAACGAGCGCCGCGTGAACCGTCCCGTGTGGGGGATCCCCGGCGTCGTAAGAGGTGGAAAAGGGAAACCATCCCGCGACGCCGGGTCGTTCGTGCGCGCCATGGGACTCCTCGCGGACTAAACGGGGGCCAGCATGTCCGACCTCGGCACGAATATCGAGATGCTGCTCGCGACGATGATGGGCGTCGTCGCGACGGTGTGGTCGATCGGATTCGTGGCGTACATTTTCATCTATGGGTACTTCGAGAAGCGATACCTCGACAAAGCGTTCGGCCAGGTCGGCCTCTCGGAGGCGGACAGGGCCCGGATGCTGCATCGAGTGTCAAGGAACCGCTTGGTCTACGTCGGATACCTCCTCGCAGGCATCATCGCGGCGACAAGCATCGTTACCAGCGGGGTCGTGCTGGCCCTCGGCGACCCGCGGTGGGTCTGCTGGGCGTACAGCGCCTTCTTCGCCGCCCTGGTCGCCCATGTCGTCCTGTTTACGGCCGAGCTCAGGACCTCGATCGACCAGATGACGGACCTCGTCGGGCTGAATCAGCCGAGGTCGCTCTAAGCAAGTCTTCGTCCGTCGCCCGTCCGACGCCTCGCGCCCGGTTCATATACTCCGGGCCGTTCTTCGGTCACGATTCGCCATCAGATGGAACGGACCCGTCGATTCTTGAACTCCGTCCCTTCAGGCCCGCTTGTCTTGAAGGGGTTTGCACCTTCGACCCACGGGAGCGTATGTCAGTTGGCCCCGCGAATTCTTGCCCTTGTCCCGACAACCCCGCTCCCGCCCAAGCGCGTGAGGTCGTGAGTGATTTGTCGGCAGATTAGACCCCTCCCCAATCCGCCCGGATTCGGCGCGTAGCTCTAGCGCTCATCCAGTTGGCCTAGGACGACCTCGTTCTTGCCCTTGAGTCAACCCCTCGCGGGCCAAA
>Ga0066710_100006566_pt1 | contig 10900 bp, 8 predicted proteins | sample GraSoiAngelo_159_FD_79666 | JGI IMG/M metagenome (GOLD analysis project Ga0066710, IMG submission 79666) | Grasslands soil microbial communities from the Angelo Coastal Reserve, California, USA - 14_1009_16_40cm | ecosystem: Environmental > Terrestrial > Soil > Grasslands | place: USA...
ACCTGGTCGTGCGTGCGGCCCTGAGCCTTGTGACTGGTGACGACATAACCGTGGCAAAAGTGGCGGAAGCCGGGCGGTACGAGCTTTCCCTCGCGGGTCTCTAGCGACCCGTCAGGGCAGAGCCTCGTGACGGTGAGGACGTGGCTGTTCACGAGACCGGCTTCGCGATGGTTCCGGCGGATGAGAATCTTTTCGCCCGGGCAGATCTCCATGGTTCGTGACAGCGAGACAGTGAGCTTCTCCGCGTGCCTGGCGACATCGACCGGACGGTTGTGATCATCCAGCCACAGCCGGCCACCCTCAACGCGCTCGACCTCGAGCGTTTGGCCACGCCGAATGGAACCTACCCGCGAGTTGAAAGTGACCACCATGCCCCGGCGGTAGTTTGCGGCGTCGCTCTTCTGCTCGACGGTCCAGTCCAGTGGCTCATGGACTGTGATGGCGGTCCCTTCCCCCAGCAACTCCCGCCGCTTGAGACCGTCACGGATGGCCTCGGTGAACCGGTGGTTCTCTTCCCAGGTTGGGGAAATGGCGATGCAGCGATCGAGATCTCTTCCGCCCGCGGTGGCTTCGAAGTACGCCTCGGCCGCTTGCCCGACATACTGGCCACGCCCCTCCTGGACCCAGTCCAAAGCGCCGAGCAGCCTCATGCCTCCGAGGGCGTCGCCCCGCGCCATGGCGCGGATGGCGGCGTTGTACTCCTCCACCTGCTGACGGCGGATGTCCTTGATCTCGGACTTGCGGAGATTGGAATGTTGCTCGAGGATGCGCAAGAAATCTCCCGCTTCGACCGAAACGTGCTGCCGGATGTCCCCGACGAGCAGGACGCGAGCGTCGCGGAACTGGGCAATGCGCAGGAGCGAGGCGCCCATGTTGACCGACTGGAGGCTCGACTCGTCGATGATGATGACGGAACCCCGAAGGCCCGCGCTCTTCGCCTGGTTCGTGAGGAAGTCGTCAACCGTCGTGGCGTGGCTGAAGCCGTCGCCTCGTAGAACCTCAACGGCCGAGGCGGTCGGGGCCAGGTACCAGGCCGTGCGTCGAGATGCTTCCAGGCCCTTGCGGACTTCCGTCAGACAGCTGGTTTTCCCGGCTCCCGCGCAACCGCGGATGGCATAGACCCGGTCGGTGGTACGCAAGGTCTCCAGAACCGCCTCCCGCTGTTCTTCCGATCTGAAATCAAAAGCCACGCCCTCGGTCCTTCCGAGCGGCGCGCAACAATCCTGGGTCTGATTGACAAACTCAATGGACCAGCGCTCGAGGTTCAACCCGCGCCGGGAGGCCCACTGGCAGGACAACAGCGGATTGCGCGCGTGCTCGGCCAGGCGGACCATGCCGGTATAGTCGCTGGTCACGTAGCGCTTGAGTGTTGCGAGGTCGAGATAGCCAAGCTGCTGGTTGAGGGCCTCCGCGAAGAGCTGATGGCCGCGAACGACGGAATGGCGCTCGTACAGGTGATCGCGGGCGCGCATTAGCGCCCGCCAGCCGCGACGGCTTCAATGGAGCCGGCCATAGCGCGCTGTTTGATTGCATCGAGCGAGGCCAGCTCCGATTCCGAAAGCTGCGAGCGCTGCCGGGCCCGCACTTCGGGCGTTGTGATTTCCTTGAGCTTTACGTTGCGCGTCTCGCGCGTGATGACGTGGATCTCGCGGGTCGTGGGGGCGCGGCCTTTCTCCCTGCGAAATACCTCGATCCCGGCTTCGACCTCCGCGCGGCGCTTGCTGAACCGTTCCCGGATAGCGCTTGAGACCCCCTTGATTTCAAACCCCTCGACGGTCCCTCTCTCGTTGCGCGCGGTCTCGATCGTGTAGCCCAGCCGGCGGCACTCGCGGGCCAGCTCGTTCTGGTAGACTTTGCCGGCATAGCGGTGCAAGCGATCGGTCCGTGGTCGCCATCGGTTGCAGACGAGCGAGGCCGTGGGGGCCGCCGGAGTCCAGGTCGGCCCCCATGCCATCGCGCTTGCCGCCGACCTCAACAAACGGATCGGCGTTCCGTTCGGTAAGCTCAGCGCTGTGTTCCACACCGCGTTCTCGCTGTCGATCACACGCGGCGGCCTTTGCCTCGCACTGCATCGCGTCGCTTCCGTCTTGACCCCCACCTACGACGCGCTTGTCCGTCAGGTGCAGCAAGCTCCGCTGGTCGCCTCCGATGAGACCGGATGGAAAGTAGGCGGACACCAGCACTGGCTCTGGGTCTTTGTCACCAACAGGGTAACCGTCTATCGGATCATGGCCGGCCGCGGCTACGAGGAGGCCTGCACCGTCCTCGGGGGCAACTTCGACGGAACCTTGCTGCGCGACGGCTGGAGTCCTTATCGGCGCTTCGAACACGCAACGCATCAGACCTGCCTGAACCACCTGATCAGCCGGTGCGTAAAGAACCTCGAGACGGCCCAGCGAGGCACCGCACGCGTGCCCCATGCGGTCCTTCGGGTTCTCCGCCGTGCTCTGCGTCTGCGCGACCACTGGCTGAATCACCAACCCACAGTCCGCGGACGAGCTATCCACGCGGGACGCGTCGTCGCTGCGATGGACCTTCTCCTTGCTTGGAACCCGACCGAGGAGGAAAACCGTAAGCTGCTCAAGCACCTCCGCAAGGAACGCACCGCGCTGTTCACCTTCCTCCATGACCCGAGCGTTCCAGCCACCAACTGGTGGGGCGAGCAGGCCATTCGTCCCGCCGTCGTCACGCGAAAGATCTGGGGCGGCAACCGCACGGCTCCCGGCGCCGTCACCCAGCAGACTATCGCCAGCTTCCTCCGTACCTGCCATCAGCAGGGCATCGACCCCTGTTCGATGATCGCGGACCTGCTTCGGTACCCCGTCGCCACTCTCGCACCCCTGCCGTCCCTTGCCTCGGGACAGCAGGCTCCCCTCGGTCGTCAGGAGTACACTACCGGTCGTGGCTGGGTACGACGACGATCTCGAACAGGTCCCTTGGTGGGATGCCAAGGCCCTCTGCATGGTGGAGGCGATCGAGCGATCTATCGTGCGCCTCAACCTCGACAGCCAGGGAGAGTTCGTCGCGATCACCAACGCCATCGAGATGCAGCTCGAGTCCCAGCAGACCGTGCCAGAGGTCGTGCGGATTCTCGCCGAAGCACTACGCGCTCTCGCCCTCGCCCGTGGCATCGACGAACGACAGCGCCGTCGCCTCGACCAGCGGCTGGACGAGCTAATCGAACGGTTCAAGACAAACCCGTGAGCCGGACGCTAAACAATTACCATCATGCTTCTTGTGGGGCGAAGGGTATGTGGCGGCGAGCTTGTCCAGTATCTTCTTCCCGGCAATTGTGCGAAAAAAATCCGATGCGTCGATAACTACTGCCCGGATATCCAACGATTCTGGAGAAGACGACATGACTTCCGTGGCCTAGCGGCCTACTTCCTCGCGCGCATCATCGAGAGTCCTCCACAGTGGCCGGTAACCCGCTAGCGTCGCTAGCGCTTTGCCCATATGGATGCTGCCGGGATTACAACTTTGTGATTCGACCTTCGCCGGACTCAGGGTAATCGGCTGCCGAGATGTGGCCGCTCAAAGTGTGAACAATGTAGTTAAAGAGCGTCTGCTGTGAGGTCAGGCCCAGATTAGTGAAGGGCGCGCCACGAAATGGATATTGATCGCCACCCGTCGCAAGGAAGGTTGTGACGGCAATCGTGACCGCAGGCGCGCTGGACACAACGGCGCCTCCGGACACAAGAATGGTTCCATTCTTCAGGGTGACTTCGCGAATACGAGTGCCAGGTGACGTAACGTTGCCAAGGCTGTCCAGTACCTGCGCAGTTCCGGACGAGTCCCATGTGAACCTGATGCCTGACACCTGCGCAAATCGGCCATCCATGTTATCGACCTGCGAAACCGCATTTTCCAAAATCTCTTTCAGTTGTGATGCGGGAATCTTCGGAACGATTGCGAGTAAGTTTGGGAACGGCACGATTTCGAACGTATCCAGTTCCGTGATCCCACCCGCAGGGATCACGCTGTCGTTTCGAATTGCTCCTCCGTTGATTATGGCAAGATCCGGGGAAGGCGTTCCGAAGCTTGCAGCGAGCCTTCTCGCTTCGGAAAACACACTGTCCGCCACGAGATTTCCTTCGTTCGTCTCAACCGTGCGCACATCGCTTTGAATGCCATTAAGATCTACTTCACTTATTGCAATGACGTTCGAAGCGAGCGCCGCAACAGCCGCCTTTAATGGCTGGACCACCTTCTTTTCCAGTGTGGGATCGGGCTGCACGGCGTCCGGTTCGTTCCCTCCGGCCACTCGAAACGGACGCGTGTGTTGAGTGTCAATTTTAATCAAATTCCCGTCGCTGTCGAACCCTACGGTTAGTTGTCCGATGTAGCGGTAATTTCCGGTGGTGCTGACAATCGGGACTGCAGTGCCATTCTTATCATGAGCAATTAACGGATAAGGAGCAAAGGCCACATCACCCGGGATGAGTAGATCCGCCGGATTGGCCTGAAGTTCATTCGTGCTTTCGCTAGCCGCGCTCACAACGACATCCACTCCATGCAAAGCCGAAATCAAAGCCTGATCCTCAGCCAGACTTCCGATATGTGTGAGCATGATGATGATTTTTGCACCCTGTTCCTGAAGCGATGAAACTTCGGACTGGATACTTCCGACCAGATCCGAATCGACAATTACATTTCGCGGACTCGAGATGATGCGCAGTCGCGGCGTGATGGCTCCGATCACTCCTACTTTTTCACCGCGAACATTGAGGACAACGCTGCGCGCGAGGCGACCATCCCGTGCGAGCGCATTGAGAGCGGGATCGTTGTGAAAATCGAGGTTCGCTGAAACAAAGGGAAGAGACCGGAAACCCGATATAAATTCAGCGAGAATGTCGGGGCCAAAATCGAAATCGTGATTGCCCAGAGCCGAAACATCGTATCCGATCCTCTCCATGGCAATTGTTTCGTAAAAAGGAATCCCCTTTTCGATGCTCGCGTTCAACTCCGCGCCCGAAAAAATGTTATCGCCTGCGTTCAAAACGATCACTCCCCGTTTCGTCCGGAGGCTGGAATCGCTTTGCGCCTCGATGCGCAGTTTTTGCGCCAGCGTTGCAAAACGGGCAACGCCGCCAAAATCCTCCAGCCCCGGTCCGGCATCGATCAACTGAGATTCGGAATCATCGTTGTGTAAGATCGTGAGCCAGAAATCAACGGCGCCGAATGCGTTTCCATGAATGAGGAGATTGAAAAAGACAAAGAGAACAAAATGCTTCATCCGAGCCCCCATATATGTTTCACGATGTGAGATGTAAGGTTGTCACGGCGCAAGCTACGGATTTTCCGCAACGCACTCGCGCGACCGTCTTTTTCTTGACGTCTGTGCCAGCCAAAGCCGCTTCAGTAATGTGCATCGCCGGAGAAATGGAATCAGCCGCCCGAGCGATTCTACAACACTCCCGGCCTGCGTGAGCCATCTCACGGGAGAACCCGTCTGCAACTGCAACGGGACCAGGTCGGGCGTCAGATCGCGGGAGGAACGCCCGCTTTCTGGCGCCAACAATGGGGTTCGTCCCGGCCCGCGACAACCGGCGAACTTTGCCGAGATGAAGCGCCAGCCCTTATCCGCCCGTGTAGTTGATCGGTTCATCCGCCAGGCGCTTTCCGGGGAGCCCTTGCGGTGGCCCGGGGTGACGGTCTCGAACCAATGAACTATGGGCTGGCGGTTGACTGCCCTGACTACCCCAGGAATTCGTTTGTTCCTGTCGCGCCTTCGCGATCTATGGCGGGTCCCGGACTATGCCGGGTGAAGTAAGATCGCCTGATTGGGAACCCCAGTACTAGAGGTTCTCCTCCGTTTGCGACCCGTTCCCACCCGGCATAGTTTCCTGAAGTCACAAGCTCTTGAGAAAGGCGAGCAATGAGTCTTCGGCTCGAAAACGCCCGTGCTCACCGCTGATCGGCTTCGTTTTCGCAAGCGCCTTTTCCTTGAGAGCCAGATCGGCATCTAGGTAGATCTGAGTGGTATCGACCGATTCATGGCCTAGCCAGCGGGCAATCACGGAACGATCCACACCAGCTTGAAGCAATTCCATTGCAGCGGCGTGTTGAAGAACATGCGGCGTGACGCGCTTCCTCCGTAATGAAGGGCACGTTCGTCTGGCGACTGCCACATGCTTTGCGAGCAAATCCTGCACGGCGGCGGCGCTCAGCGGGCCGCCGCGAGCATTAGGAAACAGCCACTCGCTGATACGATTGTTTGATTTCCGCAGCCAGGTTTTCAGGACCGCTACGTGCGCTTGGTCAAAGGTGTGCAACGCTCTTTTCGACCTTTACCCAAACAGCGAACATGGGCTCCTATTTCCAGGTGCACATCTTGGCTTCGCAATCCCGTTAACTCCTACAATCGCAACCCAGTTTGAACTGCCACCAGTAACAGTGCATGATCGCGACGACCGAGCCATGTTCGTTGGTCCGGAGCAGCCAACAGTGCGTCAATCTCGGGCCGGTTCAGGAACCTGAACCAAAGCCCGCGAGTACTTTTTCGCGGGGATCGACAGCACACGCTGGATCTGGAAATAAGCGTCTGTTGTTAGGCACTCGCGGGCGCCCGTGTTTCAAGTACGCAACGATCGCCGCGCCGACATCCGCAGGTAATGGCAATTGAGATAATCGTCCCCCCTTGCCCTGCACGGTAATGAGACCGTTTTCCCAGTCAATGTCCTCCAAGGTGAGGTGGACGACTTCTCCAGCCCGCAGGCTGAGCCGAGCAAGCAGCATCAAAATCGCGTAATCGCGTCGGCCGACGGCTGTCTTTCGGTTGCAGTGTGCAAGGACCTGTTTCACGTTTGCCGGTGGAAGCGATTTCGGAAGTGTCGATAGAGACCAACTGGCCACCGTCGGCACGCACGCAGCCATATCCAAAGTGATATCCCCACGGTGGCGGCCGAATCGCAGGAAAGAACGGAGTGCCGTGGTCATCTGTTGAACCCGCTTCCCGTTTAGCTGTCCGGCATGACGTCGCACAAATCCCGTGATGTCTGCGGCACGCAGACAAGAGAGTGCAACCGGACCCTTTCCAAACCGCACGCTCAAAAACTGTTGAACAAAGGGAACGTAGTTGATTCGTGTCGCCAGAGAGAGGGCTCGCTCCTTCTGCAAAAAGGCGTTGTATTCCTCTACTAGTCGCTCGCTCGGCGTCGTGGCCGCCGACAACGCCCGCTGAGCGATCACACCCTGGTCCTGGAGCAGTTTCAACAAGCGTAGCAACGCGGCGGAATCGCCTAAACCAAGCCGATAACCGCAGCGTTTGCAGTACGGCAAGTAATCTACTGTGTGTTGGACTACCGCCTTGTTGGCAGCGACGCTTTTTTCATTCAGCCATCGACTAAAGCCACCAACGAGCCGAATCTTCAAGCGACTTGACCGCCTTGCGTATCCCTCTGAAAGCAAGTGCGCAGCGTAGGCACCAATATAGGGACCCAGGGGCCCTTCCTCCTGCGCGGATATTTTGAGGTCCTCCAACAATCTATTCATATGATCTTCTCCTTTCGCGATTAGCGTCCAGGGAAAGATCATAAGAACCATGAAACAGATGGGGCAAGGCTATGCCGCGTGAACATCACATCAACCTGCTGATTGATGCGTCGGCGATCAATTCACCCGGCATAGTCCGGGACCCGGCATAGATCCCGCTATGCTGGTACCGGCATAGCGCGATACAAACACCTATAGTTTTACGTGGGGCCACGCTACGAACAGGCCCCGATGGCCACAGTTCCCGAGAGAGATCCACTCAATACTATCTTGCCGGTGAACGTAAAGATCGTCACTTGGATCCTCGCGGATGCTCCCTGGTGTTGGAGGCGCACCTGTATGGTGAGGTTGCCGACGAATGGCGGGTACGGCGCGTTGATGTGGGCAAAGCCATGGAGCGTGACATCGGCTTGGCATACGGCTGCATGCGCGTTGATGCTGACAATCTGGTTCGGCGCCTCGCCGCACTTGATTCCCGCACCCGGCTGGTTGCCTGACAACATGCCATTCTGCACACCGAGTTGCGCCGTCGGACCGAGCGTCGAGCAGAACGACAGCCTGACCCCATCGCCAAGTCCGATCAGTCCATCGCCCGGTTGAGGACCGCCAGGAGCAAAGCCGTTGCTTAGCGCGAACGATACGGCGCCGACGCCGGGCTCAATCTCTGTGGCGAGCATCACCACGGAGTACTCCTGGCCCGTATTCAGGTCGACAAAGGTCGCAGGAATGAAGGGGCCAAGCTGGCCCACTTGCGCCGTCGCACCCGGGGTCCACCCGCTCACGCGAGCTTCGGAACCCCCGGCGTTGATGCTCATGGCACACATGATTACGGTGAGCGTCACCGTCCCTCGGACAGCATCGTGAATATTCATCAAGATAGACCTCCTCCGCCTAGTGGTCCACTTTGGGCTCGGACACTTCGATCCCGCCGACCCCATGGTAACGAGAGTGCCTACTCCAGACCTGTTCAAATACAGCCAGCGGATAGAAAAAACAACGGCCACTTTCCGCTCGCTGAGTGCCCACTGTAGCCCGTCTCTGTTTGCAAGTGTGTAGATGTTTGTATCGCGAAGCCGTCGCAGGCGCAAACGAATTTCCGCACCAGGTGGGCGTGCGACCCGACCTCCAAAGCCGCTGTTGAACATTACGTACACGCTTGCCGACAGGAGGACGCGCTCCCCCTTCACTGTCGTTCCGTGTTTAATGTTTACGGCCCTGGAGCGGCAGGGCGTGTAGTTGATCGGTTCATGACGGCCGCCAAAATCTCCGCCCGGATCATGATGTCGCACAAGAGCCGCGCGAAGCGAGGACAAAGACCGCATATAGCATAGTTGAAGCGGACGGAACACTACTGGGGTCGCCGCCAGTTCGTGCGCGGGGCGCTCTACGTTTCCCAAACCGGTGCCCTGAAAGAATTCATGACAGCCGGCCTCGTGACTTCCACACTTCGCCGCGTGTTGCGCCTGGCCCGGGACGAAGCCGCGCCACATCCGCTTTTCACATACCCCGCCGATGTCGGCCTCTGGAACGGGCTGCTCAGATACGCGCAGCTCGCAGAATGGGATGGGCAAACCCTGTGCTTACGCTCCCTGGCAGCCAGGGTCCTGCCGTCGCTGCCCGCAAGGCTCCGCCCGGCGGATCTTGCATCGCGGCTGGACCTCCCTCCTCCGGATGAAGAGCATCCCGTGGCTGCGGACAGATGATCTGGTGTCAACGGAGGCCGCTTCGTGTCGAGATAATTGATCGTCATCTTGCTGCACGGAACATCGTGCACCCTGGAAGCTGGGAGTTTGCGGCCCCAGGGCCACCTGGGCCTTTAGCGGAAGAATGCTTTCCAGTCAGGCAAGAATTTTTTCTCTCTTAATAGTATCAAGGAGCTATCATGTGTGCGTTTCAAAGAAACGGGTGAGATTTGAGAAACATTATGCGGACAACTATCCAGCGTCTCTCTGGGCGTCGTTCTCATCGCCCTCTGTTCCGGCGTGCTGCTGATTTCCGACTGGGACCAGCGGAAGGGGGTAAGGGGAAGCGGATCCCGCAGGTGCGGCTTCGTTTGGGAGCATCGCGCAGGCGGCGAAGAAGGCCAGGTTGCCGGTGTTCGCGTTTCAAAAATCTCAGGCGCTTGGTGGCGCGGCGGTGACTCTGGCGCGGGACTATCATGATGCCGAAAAGGCTGCCGCCTGGTTGCGGTGAGGATCATCCGCGGCGAGAGTCCGGCCAGGATCCCGATCCAGTCTTTCACAAAGACGAAGTTGATCATCAACCCGTCGGCGGCCCGCGCGGCCGGTATGAATATTCCGCAGTCTGTGATGAGGCGTGGCCCGGAGGTCATTGGAAAATAATATGGAGATTACCAAGCAGCATGCGGGTGAGTTTACGGAATTGATTGTCAAGGGCCGCCTGGACGCTTACTGGGCGGACCACCTAACCACGGCACTGGAAGAAGTCATCCGCGGTGGCGCGCACTATATCCGGCTGAACCTCGCCGATGTTGCCTACATCAGCTCGATAGGTATCCGCGTTCTACTGCAGTTCTACAAGCAATTGCACCGGATCCATGGCGTTTTCGTGGTATCGAACCCTTCCGAACCGGTCAAGAAGGTCCTGCACCTGGCACACCTCGCTGATGTGCTGATGCCCGCAGCCGCCGGGTCCGCGCCCGCAGCGGCGCCGGAGACCGGGCGGCAGATGGAGCGCGGGACTGCGGCCTTCGAAGTGTTCGAATGCGCGACTAATGCGCGGATGAAGTGCACGCTGGTGGGCGAGCCGGGACTGCTCGCCAATTGCGGCTTCCGCAAGGAACACTCGCGCACCGTGACGTTTCCGGAGTCGTCCATGGCGGTTGGTTTGGGCGCCTTCGGGATCCACTTCGAGGATTGCCATGGGCGGTTCGGTGAATTTCTCTCTGTCGCCGGGGCTGCTGCCTATCAGCCTACGGATGGCAGCAACGTCCCCGACTATCTGATTGCGGAAGGCACGTTTGTCCCCGAGTTGCAGGTGCTCTACAGCCTGGTTTGCGAAGGTCCGTTCGCCCGCCTTGCCGGCTTTGAAGCGAAAGGCGACGCGGGCACAGTGGTCCTGAGCGAACTGGTGGACGCTTGTCTGGAGGTCGCCGGCAGCGATATGGCGGGTATCGTCATAGTGGCCGAATCGGCAGGGCTGATAGGGGCCGCTCTCCGGCAATCGCCGGCGCAGCCAGGCGGGGAAGGGGCGCCGTTTCGGTATCCGGAGGTCCGCCGGTGGTTGTCGTTCAGCGCAGAAAGGGCTCATCTGCGGTCCCTTACGGTGGTAGCAGGAGTGGGGTCGCGGTCGGCGGGCGGCCGCTTCGCCTCGATGCTTCGCCCTCTCGAAGGCGGCTCGGGAACGGCCGGACACTTCCATGCCGCCGCGTTCTCCTATCGCCCGC
>Ga0066710_100006569_pt1 | contig 10899 bp, 8 predicted proteins | sample GraSoiAngelo_159_FD_79666 | JGI IMG/M metagenome (GOLD analysis project Ga0066710, IMG submission 79666) | Grasslands soil microbial communities from the Angelo Coastal Reserve, California, USA - 14_1009_16_40cm | ecosystem: Environmental > Terrestrial > Soil > Grasslands | place: USA...
CCGTGCCCGAGGCGCGTCTGCGCGGATACACCGCGGGCCGCTTCTCATTCAACGTGAAGGGCGGGCGGTGCGAAGCGTGCGCCGGCGACGGGATCATCAAGATCGGGATGCAGTTCCTTCCCGACGTGTACGTCCCGTGCGAGGTATGCGGGGGCAAGCGCTACAACCGCGAGGCGCTCGAGATCCACTACAAGGGGAAGTCCATTGCCGACGTCCTCGAGATGACGGTCGAGGAGGCCCTCGAGTTCTTCAAGAACGTCCCGATCGCGGAGACAAAGCTTCGCACTTTGAACGACGTCGGTCTGGGCTACATCCATCTCGGCCAGGCGGCGACGACGCTCTCCGGCGGCGAGGCGCAGCGCATCAAGCTCGCGACGGAGCTGAGCCGGCGCGCCACCGGGCGGACCCTCTACATCCTCGACGAGCCGACAACCGGACTTCACTTCGCCGACGTCGAGCGTCTCCTCGAGGTCCTGCACCGTCTCGTGGATGCGGGCAACACCGTCGTTGTCATCGAGCACAACCTCGACGTGGTCAAGACCGCCGACCACGTCATCGATCTCGGTCCCGAGGGCGGGAAGGCGGGCGGCGAGGTCATTGCCGAAGGCACGCCCGAGGCGGTCGCCCGCATACGGCGATCGTTCACTGGGCGGTACCTCAGGGAGCTCCTCGCCACCGGCGAGGTCCGCGGGATCGCATAGTCGGTAGCATCCAGAGCGCGTGACGGACCTGGCTTTCAATCCGATCGACGCCGCGGTCCTCGTGCTCATCGGCGTGGCCGCGTGGTTTGGCTACCGTACCGGCTTCGTCGCGACGACGTACAGCCTGGCGTCGTGGATCCTTGCCGCCGCCGCCGCTCTCGCGTTCGCGGGCCCGGCGACGGCTCTCGTCGAGACACTCACCGGTCGGCCAAGACCGTTCGCGGCGACGATCGGGTTCGTCGTGACCATCGTCGCCGCCGAGGCGCTCTTCTCCGCTGCCGGACATCTCGCGATCCGGCCGATCGTTGCGCTCGTCCGTCGAGGCCCTCTCGCGCCTGCCGACCGAATACTCGGGACGCTCCCCGCGGCGATCCGCTCGCTCTTCATCGTGGCGGTAGCGATCCTCGCGATCGAAGCATTTCCCGTCGGCAGCGACATGAAGGCCGCGGTCGAGGCGAGCCGGACCGGCCGCTTCGTGAACGCCCAGATCGTCGCGTTCCAACCGCAGATCGAGTCGTTCACCCGGCAGCTCGGTGGCTCGCCGCTCCTCGTCACCCGGATCGGCGAGGACCAGACCGAGCGCCTCGACCTACCCGATGGCATCGAGCTCGCCCCCGACCCGGTCGCGGAGCGTCAGCTCGTCGATCTCGTGAACGAGGAGCGGACGCAACGCGGGATCAAGTCGTTGGTACTGGACGAGCGCCTTGTGTCCGTTGCACGCGCTCATTCCCAGGAGATGTTCACGCTGAAATACTTCAGCCACGAATCGCCCGTAAGCGGGTCGCCATTCGACAGACTGAAGTCGGCGGGAATTACATACTCGAGGGCCGGTGAGAATTTGGCCTATGCGCAATCGGTGTCCGTCGCGCATCGAGCTCTGATGGAGTCGCCAGGGCATAGAGAGAACATCCTCCGGTCCGAGTTCAATCGTATCGGGATCGGCGTCATCAACGCTCCTGCCTACGGGCGGATGATCACTCAGCTTTTCATTACTCCACCGGGCGGATGATCCGGATCGCGCTCGGCTTGGCGAAGCCGGCGCGCAATCTCACGCTGGGGTGTCTTCTTCTGGCGACCGCCGCGCTCGGTGTCGCCGCCGCGCGGGCGTACCCCACAACCGATCTTTTCTGCTTTACGACCGCGGCGCGCCTGCTCACGCTCGGTGGCGATCCCTACGACGCCGCGACGTGGGCCGCGGCGACGGCCGGCACATTTCCTGACTACCGCGGGGTCCCGCGGTCGAGCCCATGTCCGGGTCGATTCGGGTATCCCCTCTGGACCGCGTTCGCAATCCTTCCGGTGACCTGGTTGGACCCGTTCGTGGGTGCGCTCGCGTGGCAGCTGCTGCTCTTCCTGGCGACGGGCCTCGGCGTCGTTGCCCTCGCGCGGGCCGTCGGCAAGCCCGAGAAGGCGGTCGCCCTCGGTCTCGTGGTCGTGTCTTCCCAACCCTTTTGGCTCACGGTTCTTAATGCGCAGTTCGGCGGAGTCCTGCTCGGCGCGGTCGGCATCTCCGCTTCGATGCTGGCGGCGCGCCGTTACGGTTCCGCCGGACTCGCTCTCGGTTTCGGCTGGCTCAAGCCGCATGTCGTCGTTCTCGCGCTCGCAGCTTTCCCCATCCGCGCACTCGCCCGTCACCGGCAGAGGACGGCCTTCGCCATCGTGGGCGTATTCGCTCTGCTTCTTGTGATTTCGCTTGCGTTTCGGCCAACGTGGCCGCTCGAGTACGCGACGGAGCTTTTGGGGAACCGGCGCGCCCAAACCGAGACCTCCACATCCCTGATCGGTCTCTCGATGGTCCTGACCGGCTCCGCCCTGTTCGGTCTCGTCGTCGCGCTCGCCGCGATCGTTGTGGCGGCTGTTCTCATCCGCGGGCGCGATCTCACGGACGTCGAAGCGCTCTCACTTGCGGTTGGCGCCTCGCTCGTGGCGAGCCCCTACCTGGGCAGCCACGACCAGCTGCTGCTCGCCCCTTGCTGGATGCTGCTGCTTCGTCTGCGCGGTTGGCTGGGAAGCCCTCTCGTGACCCTTCTCGCGGTTGCCGTTCCCTGGTCCTTGTACGCGATGAAGGGATCTATCGGCGGTCCGGAGGGACTGTCGGGTCTCGTGCCCACCATCACCCTGCTTGCAGTCGCGTTCACGCTCAGGCGCGAGAGCCAGGTGCCGCGCCGAACGCGCGGTGATGTCGCCGCTTAGTCTCTCGGCGTGAGCGACCGAAAAATCGATGCGATCGAGATCGAGCCGGAAGCCGGTGTTATCTCGCCGAGGTCCATGCGCTTCGAGGCTCTTGGCGTCCCCACCTTCCGTTGGTACTGGGTTACGAGCTGGGTCAGCTCGACGGGCGACGGGATGGAGAACGTGATCCGAAATGTGCTCGTGTATCAGCTCGCCGGGCCGACGGCTCCTTTTTGGCTCGGGATGATGGTGTTCGCGCACTGGGTACCGTTCACGTTCTTCTCGCTGTACGGCGGCGTGCTCGCCGATCGATATGACAACCGGAAGGTCCAGATCGTCGCGCAGCTCCTTCTGATGACGGCGGCCGTGGCGATCGCGGCGGTCACGATCGGGGGTGTCGTGACCACCTGGTGGCTCTTTGGCCTGCTGCTCCTCCACGGGTTCGCAGGCGCGATCGGCGGCCCGGCCCAACAGACGCTCATCCATTCGATGGTCGGGCCCTCCAAGCTCCTCTCCGCGGTCAGCCTCAACTCGACCGCGCGCCAGTTCTCGCAGGTGGTCGGGCCTGCCGTCGCTGGGTTCATCGTCGTCGCGTTCGGGCCGGGCTGGGGCTTTCTGATCAACGCCTTCACCTTCGTGCCGCTGCTCCTGTTCCTCGCATTCGTCCGCGTGAGACCGCTCGGCGCCCGGTCCACCACGCCGATCCGTGCCGCGCTCCGCGATGGTCTGCGCTTCGTTCGCGGGCGTCCGTACATCGCCGCGCTCATCGGAGTAGAGATGCTCGGCGTCATCTTCCTCGGCCACACCTTCAATTCGTTCCTTGTCCTTTTCGCGCATGACGTTTTGCATGTCGACGACCTCGGGTACTCCTTCCTTCTGGTCGGCAGCGGCATCGGCGCCGTCGCCGCGGCCTTCTACCTGGCGTACGCGCGCGATCGGCGCCACAGCGGGCGCTTCATCGTCGGCGCCGCGATGGCCGAGATGCTCGCGATCCTCGTGTTTGCGTTCTCGACGAACTACGCCGCGTCGTTCCTGCTGCTGGTGATCGTCGGCGCTTCGGCGGTGCTCACACAGTCACTTACCAACACGAAGATCCAGCTCTCGGCGCCCAACGACATCCGCGGCCGGGTCATGGGCGCCTACACCTTCGGCACGCAGGGCATGCGTGTGCTCAACGGCCCGCTCCTTGGTGGAGCGGCAATCGTGTTCGGTCCTCCGATGGCCGTCGCGGGTGCGGCGGCCGTGGTGTTCGCGGGCCTCGCCGCCATCCTGGCTCGCGTCCCGCAGCTGAAGCAGGACCGGTAGACTTATTTCGATGGCCATCGACGGAAGCGCGACGACGATCCAGGTCACGCCGGAGGCCGCGACCAAGCTGCGGGAGCTTCGGGCCGACGATCCGAAGCGCGCCTTCCTTCGCCTCTACGTCTCCGGACGCTCGTGCTGCTCGTTCATGTACGGGCTAGCGTTCGACGAGAACGCGGACGATACCGACGCGGTCACCCACGCGGCCGGCCTGAAGGTCGCGATCGACGCGCAGAGCCTCCCGTATTGCGATGGCGCGAAGGTTGAGTGGGTCGACGGGCCCCAGGGCACCGGATTCCTGGTGCGGAATCCGTCGCAGGGCGGCACCTGCGGCTGCGGCGGTTAGCTAGCCCGGGCTAGACAGCGATTCCCACAGCACTTCTGCGATATGGCGGACGCGCGTCGTCTTCTCGCGTGCGTCCATCGCGCCGCGCAGGTGCGTGAGACATCCCGGGTTGTCTGAAATGACGACATCGACGCCCGTGGCCTCGATGTTTGACAGCTTGCGCTCGAGAACGCGGTTCGCGACCTCCGGATATTCGAAGCTGAAGGAGCCGCCGAACCCGCAGCACACGGCGGACTCGGCCATCTCGACGAGCTCCACGCCGGCGACCTCACGGAGGAGCGTTCGCGGGTCCTGATGGATGCCCAGGACGTTCGCCGACTGACACGCGTCGTGATACGTCGCGCGCAATCCGAGACGGCGCCCGCGAAGCGGACGGTCACGGAGGATTGAGGCGACGTAGGGCGTGAACGCGGTGACTCGCCCCGCGAGCTTCCGCGCGCGCTCCGCCCACGCGGGTTCTTCCGACAGGATCCGCTCGTAGTCCTGGGCGATCGTGATCGCGCAGGAGGACGATGGGATCACGATGCGGTCCGCCGCGATGCGCTCGAGCGACTCGATCGCGGCCTTCGCCATGGCGATCGCTGTCGGGCGATCTCCGCTGTTCAGCTGCGGCAGCCCGCAGCAGCGGCGGCCCTCGACGATGTGCACCTCCGCGCCCATTGACTGAAGGACGCGGGCAGCGGCATATCCGGCTCCCGGCAGGAAGTGGTCGACGATGCACGAGGGGAACATCGCGACCCGCATCGTCGGCGACGAGGGATTGGTCTGCGTGATCTCACGAGCTCGGTAATGGAGCGGGTTGTCGGCGACCGCGGGCAGGCTTTTCTCCTGAGCGAGCGACCCGAAGGGAAGGCGCACGTTTCCATTCCGGCGCAACGGGTTCTGGAAGGTCGCGAGCCAGCCGGTGATCCGGTCGATGCGATCGGGCGTCGACCACTGATGCATGAAGAGGCGCTTCGCCCAGGACATCCCGGTCTTCTCGACGGCACGCACGCGCACGTCGGTGATAAGCGATGCGAGCGGGATGGAGACCGGGCAGACCGTGTCGCAGGCGTTGCAGCCCATGCAAAGGGCTTGCTCGTGAGCGACGCTCTCGATGCCGTGATGCCACGGCGAGACGACGAGGCCGATCGGACCGGTGTAGATATGGCCGAAGACGTGCCCGCCTACCTCCTGGTAGCTCGGACACACGTTGCTGCACGCACCACACCGGATGCAGCGCAGCGCGTCCCGCGCGAACGGGTCGTCGCGCATCGCGGTGCGCCCGTTGTCGAGGAGCACGAAGTGCAGCTCCTTGGGGCCGTGGACGCCGATCTGAGCCTTGAGCTCGATGTCGGCCGACCGCGACGGTCCGGTGATGAACTGTGTGTACGACGTGATCTTCTGTCCCGTCCCACTGCGCGCGAGAAGCTTCACGATTGCGATCGCGTCGTCGATCGTGGGGACGATCTTTTCGATGCCGACCACCGCGATGTGCACCGCCGGCAACGTGGTCGCCAGATCGGCGTTGCCTTCGTTGGTCACGAGCATCAGCGTGCCGGTATCGGCTATGAGCGCGTTCCCGCCGGTGATGCCGATGTCGGCGTCGATGAAGCTTTGCCGCAGCTCTTTCCGGGCGACGGCGACGAGCGAGGCGATGTCGTCGGCGACCGGATGTCCGACGACCTTGCTGAAGAGCTGCGCGACTTCCTCCCGCGTCTTGTGTATCGCCGGCGCGATGAGATGCGAGGGCCGCTCGCCCGCGAGCTGGATGATCCATTCGCCGAGATCGGTCTCCACCGCGTGAATGCCCTGCGACTCGAGGTGATCGGTCAGGCCGATCTCCTCCGTCGCCATCGACTTCGACTTGACGACGAGCTTTGCCTTCTTGGCGCGGCAGATCGCGGTGACGATCCGGCGTGCCTCTTCGGCGTCGACCGCGCGGTACACCTTGGCGCCGACCGCCTCGGCCTCACGCGTGAACCGTTCCACGAGCTCGGGCATGTCGTCGATCGCCTTAGCCTTGCGCAGCGTGAGGTCCGCGCGCAGGCCGTCCCAGTCGATCTCGCGCATGCGTGCGTCGCGGCGCTCCTTCAGTTCGGGGAGCGCACGACGGAGTGCTGTGCGTAATCGATCGGACCCCAGAGCGCGATCCAGACGCCGTTTGAACTCGGTCTTCGATGCGGTCAGAGTGGGCCTCAGCCTCCCCCACTAGACCGTAGCGCAGTCGAGCGGTGGGTGCCGCCCAAAGCCCGCCGGACGACGAGGGGCGCGCTCGCGCCTTGGACCAGGAGGGTCACGAGGACGATGCCGAAGCTGATCTGCTGGACGAGCTCGCGGTCCGGAAAATCGACCGGCAGCGACAGCGCCGCGGCGAGCGCGATCGCGCCGCGCAGCCCGGACCAGAAGATCACGTGGACCCAACCGCGCGGCAGCGCGCGCGCCCACAACCCGGCGCCGGCCGCGGGCACGTAGACGATCACCGCTCGCGCCGCGACCACCGCGGCGGTGCCGACCGCGACGGCGGATCCCACGCTCAGCAGGGTGGGAAGACGGATCGCGAATCCGATCAGCAGGAAGACGAGCGACGTGAGCACGAAGGCGACGACGTCCCAGAGATCCTCGATCTCCCGCACGAGCATCTCCGAGCCTGCGGTTCGCCGCATGCGGCTGCCGAGCGCGATCCCGGCGATGACCGTGGCGAGGATCCCTGAGAGCCCGACGGCATCGGCCAGCTGATAGGTCCCGTACGCCGTGACGAGCGAGATCGCGAGCTGGATCGTGCGCTCGCTCGTTGCGCGAACGAGCCGCGCGGCGAGGAGCCCGCCGGCGAGGCCGACGACTCCACTGACCGCGATCGTGCCCACGAAGAGCACCGCTGCCTCCGCCGTCCCGACCCCGGCCTGCACCGCGCGGACCGCAAGCGCAAAGAGCACGAGGCCCGTGCCGTCGTTGAGCAGGCTCTCCCCCTCGACGAGAGTGCGCAGTCCGCGCGGGACGTCGAGTCGCCGCATCGTCGCGACGACCGCGATCGGATCGGTCGCCGCGGTGATAGCGCCGACGACGAATGCGAGCTCGTATGGAAGTCCGATGCCGAGGTACAAGGCGACCGCGACCACGACGGCAGAGGCGACCACGCCGGGGATCGCGAGTGCCAGGATCGGGCCGACCACCGGGCGGAGATCGGTCCAATCGATCGAGTACGCGGCCGCGAAGACGAGCCCAGGTACGAACACCCCGAGCACGAGCCCCGGCGTGATCGCCAGCCCGATCTCGGGGAAGAGCAGCGCCCCCCACAGCCCGGCGATCACCAGGACGACCGAATCCGGTAGCGACGCCCGCCGCGCGAGGGCCGCGACGAGGGTCGCCGCCGCGAGAAGCGCGACGGCGACTCGCACTATGAGAAGCGGATCGATCACGCCGCGTTTCGCGCTCGTCGTTCAGCGCGCGCGGTACGCCTCGTCCAGCAGATCGAGCAGATGCACGACGCGCACGTTCGATCCCGCCTGACGCAGCCCGCTTTGGATCTGCATGAGGCAGCCCGGGTTCGCGGTGACGACCGTGTCCGCACCGGATCGGACGATGTTCGCGACCTTACGCTCGAGGATCGAGCGCGCGAGATCGGGCTGGGTGACGTTGTAGGTGCCGGCGCTGCCGCAACACCAATCGGCTTCCTCGAGGGGCACGATGTCGAGGCCCGGGATGGCCGCGAGCAAGGCCCGCGGCTGCGCGCGGATCTTCTGACCATGGAGCAGATGGCAGGGATCGTCCCAGGTCACTCGGCCGTGGAGCGTTCCGGGCCGCTCGGTCACGCCGAGGTCGCCAAGATATTCGGTCGCGTCACGGACCTTCGCGGCGAAGGCCGACGCCCGGGCCGACCACTCGGAGTCGTCCTTCAGGAGCCAGCCGTACTCCTTCATCGCGGCGCCGCAGCCCGCGGCGTTCACGATCACCGCGTCCACGGCAGAGCGCTCGAAGGCGGCGATGTTGCGACGGGCGAGCTCCCGCGCGCGCTCGCGCTCACCGGCATGGGCATGCAAAGCGCCGCAGCAGGTCTGGCCGGCCGTCGCGACGACCTCGACGCCGTTGCGTGCGAGGACCCGTGCGGTCGCGGCGTTCGTGTCGCCGAAGACGCTGCCCATGACGCAGCCCTCGAGCATCGCGACGCGGCCGCGCCGCTCTCCGTTCGCCGCGGCCGCCGCGAGACGGTCCGCGCTCGCTCGGTCAGGAAGCAGATCGAGAAGATCGGCCATCCGGCGCGCGAGACCGAGGCGCGTCGCACGGAGGAGCGTCCTCATCCCGAGACGCTTCGCGGTTATCGACAGCACCGCGAAGGCGCCGAGAACGCGGCGGTGCGGCAGGAGCCAGTCGAACGCACCGGCCCGAACGAGACGCTCGAGAAGAGATCGCGGACGCGCGGCGACGATCTGCGAGCGTGCTCCTTCAACGAGCTTTCCGTATTCGACCCCGGACGGGCACGCCGTTTCGCACGCGCGGCAGTCCAGGCACTTCGAGATGTGATCCTCGAGTCCGGGCGAGTCTGAGCCGAGCCGGTGTTCCCACACCGTCTTCATCAGGTGGATCCGTCCTCGTGGCGAGTCCATCTCGACGCCGAGGACCGCGAATGTCGGACAGGTCGGCAGGCAGAAGCCGCAATGCACGCACGCGGCGATGAGCTCCTGCGATGGAGCGTCCGCGTTGGGGTACGGCATCGGAATCGGGCCGGTCATGCGAATGCCAAGCGCCCCGGCTCGAGGATGCCTGCCGGATCGAAGGCCTCCTTAACGCGCCGCATCAAGAAATCGCCGTTCGGTCGATTCGGCCAGGTCGAAAGACGCGAGTGCAGCTGCTCGGCCCGGCGCTCGACCCGACCGTTGCCGCCGACCATGCGCGCGGCGAGGAGCAGCGCTTCCGCGTCGCGAATGACCGCATCGTCCTCGTTTGCGAGATGCACGCGGGCGACCCCGCTCGCGGCGTCGACCGCGAGCGCCGCGAAGCTCTCGAGGCGCTCCGCGTTCTCCGCGAACGCGGCCGAGGCCGCGACCGGGAGCGAGACCTTCACGAGCGCGCCGTCCGTCGCCCGCGCGGGAAGCTCCCGCATTCGGTCAATCGCGTCGGCAAGCTCGGCAGCATCACCGTGACGTGCCGCGACCTCCCGGCGCGCGTCACTCATCGCCCGCATCACGGTCGGGCCGCTTCCGCGTGCCTGCACGGCGACACACCAGCCCTCTACGGTGCGCTCGACGACGCACGCTTCGACGCGCGCCGCCGCGCGGACGATCGCGTGTGCGACCGCGAACGCTTCAGCCGGACGGTCGAACCGCGCGACGAGCCCATCGCTTGTCTCCGGGAGGGGGAGCACCTTGAATGTCGCCTCGACGATCACGCCGAGCGTCCCTAACGAGCCGACGAGCAGCTTATCGAGGTCGTAACCCGCGACGTTCTTCACGACGCGTCCGCCCGCCCGCGCGACCGTGCCGTCGGCAAGAGCGGTCCGCGTCCCGATCAGGAGATCACGGATGCCGCCATAGCGAACTCGCCAGAAGCCATTCGAGTTCGCGGCGATCAGGCCTCCCACGGTCGCCCCGTCAGCGTGAGGTGGATCCAGTGGAATGAATTGGCCGGCCTTCTCGAGCGCCACCTTCAGGTCGGCCATGCGCGTGCCCGCGCCCACTGTCACGGTCAGATCGGCGGGTACGTGATCGATCACACCCGCGACCCGCTCGGTGCCAAGCTCGATGTCCGTCGCCCCCACGTCTCCGAGGTACGACTTCGTCCCCGATCCTCTTATCCGGACCGTTCGGCGGTCGGCGGCAGCCTGCGCGAGGATGCGTGCGCATTGCGTCGCGTCCGTGGGGATCGCCCGCGTGACCGTCGCCGTCATCGCGTGGTCGATGCGAAGGCGAACTCCCGGCAGCGACTAGGTGTGGGAAAGATCTTGCCGGGATTCATGAGGCCAGGCGGGTCGAACGCGTTCTTGACCCGACGCATCGCGGCGAGATCCGACGACTGGAATTGCAGCGGCATGTAGCAGTTCTTCTCCATACCGACCCCGTGCTCTCCGGTGATCGAACCGCCGGCTTCGACGCATGCCGTGAGGATTTCGAGCCCCGCCGCCTTGGCACGCTCGAGCTCGTCCGGGCCGAGACGCGAGTCGAACAGGATGAGCGGATGCAGGTTGCCGTCACCGGCGTGGAAGACGTTCGCGACGCGAAGCCGGTGTCGTGCGCCCGCATCCTTCACGAGTCGCAGGATGTCCGGCAGCCGCGTGCGCGGGATGACGCCGTCCTGTACGTAGTAGTCCGGAGAGAGACGACCCATCGCGGCGAACGCGCCCTTCCGGCCGGCCCAGAGCCGCTCGCGTTCCAGCGCGCTCGTCGCGACCCGAACCTCGCGCGC
>Ga0066710_100006570_pt1 | contig 10897 bp, 9 predicted proteins | sample GraSoiAngelo_159_FD_79666 | JGI IMG/M metagenome (GOLD analysis project Ga0066710, IMG submission 79666) | Grasslands soil microbial communities from the Angelo Coastal Reserve, California, USA - 14_1009_16_40cm | ecosystem: Environmental > Terrestrial > Soil > Grasslands | place: USA...
AGCACTGGTCCGCAAAGCGCCTTGTCGACGCAGGTGCGGACTGCGTGAAGATTCTTCTGTACTACTCGCCTTCAAGCAGCACAGAGATTAACGATTCGAAGCATGCCTGGGTCGAATGCATCGGCGCGGAATGCTGCGCCCTTGACGTACCCCTCTTTCTCGAACTGGTCAGCACTGCGAAGGTATGGAAGACAAAAGCCGGGAATTTGCCCAAGTGAAACCGGAAGTGGTCACCAAAAGCATCGAGGAATTTTCCAAGCCTCAATATGCTGTCGACATTTTGAAGGTCGGCGTTCCCGTGAGTATGCCCCACGTCGAAGGAGCGCCTGGAGCGGAGCGCGACTGGCTATATTCGCGTGCGGAAGCAAAAAATATTTTCGTCAAGCAACGGACGCCGCGTGCGTCCCGTTTATCTATCTTTCTGAAGGCGTTAGCAACGAACTCTTTGACGACGCACTGCAACTGGCGGCGGAAGCGGAGGCCAATTTCTCCGGTGTTCTGTGCGGACGGGCCACGTGGAAAGATGGCGTTCCCATCTACGTGAAGGAAGGGCTCGGTGCACTCGAGAAATGGTTGAACGAGCAGGGGGTTCACAACATTGAGAGAGTAAATGCCCGGCTGGTCGCCGCGCGTCCCTGGTTCGCTCGCTTCGCAAGCGATTCGAATGCAACTGCGTTTCGCGCAGGAAACGCAGGTTCATGATTGTTTGCGTCAGCGCCAACCCGGCCGTCGACAAACGTGTTCGCCTGCCGAAGCTTGCGCTGGGAAGAGTCAATCGCGTCAGCCATGTGCAGGCTGCGGCAGGAGGGAAATCCGCACACGTTGCAATGGCCCTTCGCGCTCTGGGCAGCGTGCCGCGTTGGATCGGCTTCGCGGGAGGAGCCACCGGGCAAGAGTTGCTGGCGGGTTTGAAGGATCTCGACATTTCTTCGGTTACAGTGCCCATGAAAAATGCTACGCGCGTCAACCTGGAAATTATCGATGAGGACGGAAACGTGACGGAGATTCTCGAACTGGGCCTACCATTTCAACACAAGAATGTCGCGCATTCGAGTCGGCCTGTGAATCTGTTTTCCGCGAAGCAGGGCACGATTTGCTTGCTGTTTTTTCTGGCAGCTTGCCTCCCGGCCTCCTATCGGAATTCTACGCGAATTTGATCGCCCTCACTCATCGCTTTGGCGGAAAAGCATTTCTGGATACCAGCGGCGAGCCGCTGAAGCGCGCTCTTTCAGCCGGACCCGATTTCGTGAAACCTAATCGCGAAGAAGCCGAATGGCTTGGAAATTCCATCTCCGATGCGAAATCCGCAGCGGCGGCAATTGCAAAATTGATCGCGGCCGGAGCAAAAAGTGCCGCCATCAGCTTGGGGCCGCACGGATTGGTGTGGCAACCGGCGAAAAGCCGCAGCGTTTTTTATGTGCTACCGTTGAAAGTGGCCGCTCGTTCCGGTGTCGGGAGCGGCGATGCCACCGTTGCCGGTTTCGTGCATGCCGCGCAGGAAGGACTGGGATCGGAAGACTCACTCAACCTCGCTGCGGCCTGTGGCGCCGCAAACTGTCTCGCCGACTTGCCCGGGCAGCTGCACGCGCGTGACGTGCATAGATTGCGTAAGCTGTGAAGATTGAGGTCGTTTCGTGAAGATGCGGAGCTGGCGGCGACATGCTGAGTGAAGAACGTAGACGCGAAATTCTGGAGGTCCTGCAAGGCGACGGCCGGGTCCTGGTGGGCGATCTTTCCAAGCGATTCAAGACTTCTCTGATTACAATTCGCAAGGATTTGGAATTTCTACATCATCGCGGGCTGTTGGAGCGCACGCACGGCGGCGCGCTTCCCCTGCGCACGGGCGCATTGAACGATCGAACGTTGCAAGAAAAAGAGCGCCTGCACCGACAGGAAAAGCTGCGCATTGCCGCTGCCGCAGTGAAGATGATTCGGTCAGGGCAGGTGATCATTCTGGACTCGGGAACAACGACCACGGCGATCGCCCGCGCATGCAGACATTTTCGCAGCCTGACGATCATCACGAATGCCGCCAACATTGCCGCGGAGCTGGCAGGCACGTCGGTGGACGTTATCTTGACCGGCGGAGTCCTAAGGAAGAATTCCTTTTCGCTGGTGGGTCCTCTTGCCGAAGAGGCTTTGCGAAAACTGAACGCCGATTTGCTTTTCCTCGCGGTAGACGGATTTGATGTGCGTTATGGGCTGACGACACCGAATCTCTTGGAGGCGCGCGTGAACCGCGCGATGGCGGATGCTGCGCGCCGCACCGTGGTGGTTTGCGATTCTAGCAAATTCGGCCGCCGGAGCCTCTCCCTGATCATGCCCGCGAGTTCGGTCCACGAAACGATTACGGATCGCAAGATTTCTCGGCATGACTTGAAAGCATTGCGCGAAATGAAAGTGGAAGTGACCTTGGTTTGAGTTTCTTTTCTGTGACGGCTCGGAGAAGCGTGTACATGCTAGGCCCGAACAAAGGTGTGCAGAGTTTCGCCACGCTCGCGGAAATTCTCTCGCAGCCAGAAATTTGGCGGCAATGCCTGAGCGAACTGGAGAGTAGCGGCGCAATTAGAGAAATCCTCGACGAAGCCAAATCGCGCACCGAATGGACGTTCATCGGTTGCGGGTCGAGCTTCTACCTTGCCGAAGCGGCAGCCGCTTCCTGGACCATGATGACCGGACAGCGAGCCCGCGCCGTTCCGGCCTCGGAAATTCTTTTGTTTCCAGGCATGTCCGTCCGCGCCGCGGAGAACGCGCAGGCGGTCGTGATTTCGCGCTCCGGGCGAACTTCCGAAGCGGTGAAAGCCGCACAGGTGCTTTCGCAGGAACACCGCCTGCCGACGCTAGGCGTCACCTGCGCGGCGGATTCGCAACTGGAGGAAGCGTGCGACCGCACGATCCGGCTCCTGGCCGCCGATGAAAAAAGCATGGTCATGACGCGCTCCTTTTCATCGATGTTGCTGGCGCTGCAAGTCCTGGCCGGTGAGAAATCTGGAAAAACGGAAATTGCATCCAGCCTGGGGCGCCTGGCGGATCATTTTGCGGGTCGCGTTCGAGCGCTCTCGGCGCAGGTCGAAGAGTTTGTGTCGGAGCACTCCTTTGCCGACTACGTTTTTCTCGGGCAAGGACCCTTCCACTCCCTAGCGCGTGAAGCCTCCCTGAAAATTACCGAGATGTCGTGTTCCTACAGCCAGGCGTTTCACACACTTGAATTCCGCCACGGCCCGAAAGCGGTCGTCAGCCCGGCGACTTGCCTCACGTTTTTCCTCAGCGAAGCAGGCTTGCAGGCCGAAAGCGAAGTGCGGGCCGAAATGCACCACCTCGGGGGCCTAACGATTGCGATTTGCAATCGCGCCAACGACGCCATTCGCCGCTCGAGCGATTTCATCTTCGAGCTGGGCTTTGACGGCCCGGAGCTGGCGACCCTCGCTCCTTTCATCGTACCGGGCCAACTGCTGGCGCTCTTCACCGGCGTAAAGAAAAATCTCAACCCCGACGAACCAAAGAATCTCTCGCGCGTGGTGATACTCGATTGAATCCCTCGGAGGACAGCTTCCTTGGCCACTCTTGACGTCAGCGTTGTCGGCGAGCTCAATCTCGACATTATCTTTTACGGCTTGCCGGAAAAGCTGGAGCTCGAACGCGAGCACCTGGCCAAGGAACTCAGCATCACCCTGGGCAGCTCTTCGGCCATTTTCGCGCACAACTTGTCCTGCCTGGGCGATCGCGTGGGCTTCACCTCCTGCATTGGCAGCGACCCGCTCGGCGAGATCTGCCTCAAGCGCCTGGGCGAGAGCGGCGTCGATATCTCGCACGTCCGAAAGTTTGCCGGCAAGACCACCGGTCTGACGGCCGTCCTGCCGCAGCGCATAGAGCGCTACATCCTCACGTATCCCGGCACCATGTATGGCCTTTCCATGACCGATCTCGATCTTGGCTGTATCTTCAGTGCAAAACACCTCCATATTTCGTCGTACTTCCTACACAAAGGTTTGCGGCCTGCCATGGTCGATCCATTTCGCAAGGCCAAAGAAGCCGGGCTTACTACCTCTCTCGATACCAACGATGATCCGAACAATCGCTGGTCCCCTGATATTCAACTGGTCTTCAAATATGTGGACATCCTGCTGCCCAATGAAAACGAAGCCTGCCAGCTGGCGGGCGCGGCGGATTTCCGGCAGGCTGCAGAAATCCTCTCCAAAAACGTTCCTCTGGTGGTCATCAAGCGCGGCTCGCAAGGCGCCTACGCGCGGCGCGGTGCGGAAAAGTTCGAGGGTTTCCGCCTCCCGTCACCCCTGTCGATTTGGTGGGCGCCGGAGACAGTTTCGACGCCGGTTTTGTTCACCAATTCATCCGCGGCGCGAGTCCGGCGGATTGCCTGCAGTACGCCAACGTAATCGGCGTGCTTTCCGTGACGCGCGCCGGCGGCAGCGAAGCGTTTCGCCATGCGACGCATCGCGAAGCGTTCCAGCGCAAGCACTCCATCAGCCCGGCTGCGCGGGAGCCACGGCCCACGGCCAGGTCGTAGGGGCACGACATGTCGTGCCCATCGGCCTTCCGAGACCGAGCACTTCGTAATTGCCCGCCTATATGGGTCCACAACGCTCCCTCCTTCAAAATTCCCAAACCGCAGTGTGCCCATCTAACGTCCTTATTTTCATGCAGTTCCGCACCCCTGGCGCAACGGGCCGATCGCAACCCCTTTCCCATCAATCACTTCCACACTCTTTCCCATGCAACGGAGGTGAAGGGGGTCCTATAGATTCCTGAACGGACCGATTTTGCCCAGTTTTGCCCGTTGTTATCTTCTTTCTTTTCAGGCAAATACAAACTGCCTAATTTGTAACCTCTTTGTTTTGATAACCATACGAAATGCCGGGGGTGGGTGTACACCCCCCTGCCCCGCGCCGGGGTGAAAGCGAGCATCCCACGAAGGATGCGTGTCCTGAACGAGCACCGAAGCGAAGGATCTCTCTGTTTCCCTTGCCCCGACCTCGGGCACAAAGGGACGCGATGAATCGCGCCCCTACACAGAAAATGCAACTAGCAGGCCGAGCTCAGGGAGTTCCTTGGGCGGAGTTGTCGGCAGGGGACGAAGCCGGCGTGGCTTGCAGCAGGAGATGGTCCTGAAATTCGACGTGAAGGCGGGGCGCCGAGCCAGAGGTTCGGCCAGAGATAACGCCGTAGTCTTTGTTGTTGACGTAATCGAGGATGCGGTAAGACTTCGCCGAAAGCCCGCGGAGTTCGACGTCACCTTTCCATGTTCCTGCAGTTCCGGAGTCGGTCTTCGATTTGCCAGGGCTGGCGGGAGCGTAAAAAGCGTAGAACAGGTTGCCATCCTTCTCGATGGCGTAGGCTTCCGGGGAGTCGTAGCCGTAAACGTAGAAATCGAGGAAATTTCCTTTGGAAAGCATTTTTTCGTTGTAGAGCGCAATCCATTTTTTCCAGTGATCCATTTTTTTGTCGTTGAGAAAGACGGTCTTGAACTTAGGGCTGTAGTCAGGCCAGGTGAATTTTGTGCCGAGGACGCCGCCGGTGCCGAGCGTGGAGGCAAAGTCGCTGCCAACGTCCAGCTCATTGTTGGTGTTCGCGCCAGTGATGCGGGTCAGTTCGACGTGATCGCCGTAAATAGCGGCGCGCGGGCCGAGCAGCGCCTTGTACATCTTGATGCGACGGCGAACCTGAATGGAGCCGACCGGGTCAGCGGTAACAGCCTGGTCCAGGTAGCGGAACCAGGCAAGGCTCGGAGGCGTGCCGCACGGGCAGCTCTGCGTGATGCTGTCGGGCTTCAGGGCGCGCGTGGTCTCGAAAATGACTTTGTAGACGTCGCCCATGGCGTAGACGGAATCGTTGGGCGATTTGTGGTGATGCTTGGGGTTGTAACAGGGCGGAACGGCGTAAATATTGTCGAGCTTGTGGCCGTCGAAGTCCCAGTCGCGGACGAAGCGCTCGGTGAGCTTTTTGTAGTAGTCGCGCACTTCGGGCAGCGCGGGGCAAAGCGTCGCCAGATTGCGCGCCATGCGCGCGGGCTGCCCGTTTTTATCCAGGACGAGCCAGTCCGGATGCTCTTTCACCACGTCGGAGACAACATACTTGTGCTCTTCGTATCGGTACTTTCCGTCCTCGACGGCCAGCGGCAGCCACCAGAGCTGCATCTTGAGCCCCTGTTGGTGAAACACTTTCACCAGCTCCTGGATGGAGTCGCCGGGAAACGTGTCGGTTCGCGGCTGCCAGTCGCCGTAATTGCTGAACCAGCGGTCATCGAGCGTGGCCCAGTGGATGCTCAGCTCTTTCAGTTTCGGGATGGTGCCGGTCATTTGCTTGGGGGTCACGTTCGCTTCATAGCCCCAGCCGCACCAGCTCACGGCGTAGTTTTCGTCGTTGTTGGCGGGCTTGGCCAAGCCTTCGCGGTCGACGGCGTTGGACCAGAGGTTGAGCGGCTCGTAAAAATCTCCGGCGTAGATGGCAACAAAGGTGCGAGGCGTGGAAAAAGCGTCGCCGGGCTTCAGCGTGGTGTTGGCGGGAAAACGCACGGAAACGTCGACGGAACCGTCGGAAGTGGTCTCGACGGGAATGGAAAGAACCAGCGGAACCGTTTCCAGATGCCCGACGGCTTCGCCGACGTGCGCAGTCCAAAAGGCGACGACGGGAATGCCGCCGCCTACGCGGCCCGAATCGTCTTTAGATTCGACCGAGGCGCCAAAGGGATTTTCCTGAGAAAATTTCGCGGGCATGGGGAAGGTTTCATCTTTGCCCCATTTCAGGCTCGAACCTTGAAAAGTCCACATCTGATTGTGCGCCGCAAGAGAATCGGCCAGAGTAGCGTTGAAGCGGTGCTTCTGCAGCGCAACGCTATCGAGCGCGACGTCTTTTTGCCCGGTGTTGCGGAAGGAAGCAGAAACAAGCGCTAGACCGGGAAAGTCATCGTAAAACTCGAGCGAGAGTGTTTCGTCGAGCGCCAGGCTGCGGCTGCAGGCGTGAACGTCAATGTGTTTCCCGGTCTTGCCCAGCTTCCCCTGGGCGTCGCCAACTTGAGCATGCGCGATGTCCAATGAAAAATCGGTCACGGGACGGTGCGCAGCGGTCAGGAGCTGGCCCGGCTCCGTGCCGGGATCATCCAGAGTGGAAAGCGCATTCTTGCCTACGAGGCTGGCTTTCAAGTAGCCGTTTGGGGAGAGTACAAACTCCGCGGCAGACGTCTGGATGCGCAGCTCATTGGCGTTGGGAATTACGCGGATGGTTGAGGCCGGCGCTGGCTGGGCTTGCGAAGCGGAAGGAATTTGCTGTTGCTTGCAGCCGGAGAACGCCAGAAGAGCCGCGACAGAGATCGGGATGACGGAAAATCTCAGCTTTGATTTTTGGCGCGACGCACTCATGGTCTGCTTCCTTCCGGCTTTCCTTTGAATTGCGAGAAGATCTTTTGCGCATTCTTGTTGTAAACCTTTTCGAGGACGCCGTCCGGCAATTCCATTCCGTAAATATGCCAGCGGCCTTGTTCCGGATAGCCCCAGTAGTCAAAATATTCGTCGGCGGTTTCCAACCATCGAAAATAGTTGGCGTACATCTTTTCGTCCGGATCGCTGTCCGTTCCAAATAGGATGCGCTCCTGGTAGTTCAAGAAGAGCTTGCGTGCGCGCCGCGGCTGCCTTCCTAGTTCAGCCTCACGGGCGCCCAACTCCACATACATGTTTGGATACTGGTCCAGCCATGCGGAGACGGCGTCCAAATTCTCCGGCCAGTTGGCGACATGAAGAGCAATGAAAGTCGTGCGTGGATGCTTGGCAATAACATGATTCCGCTGCTCCAGCAGGGTCAGCTTGGAGGGAAACTGTGGGCCGAAGAAGCTCCAAGTGGGATTGTGCATCAACTCTTCATATCGTTCGTTGTACTCATCGGTGGGCAGAAAAAAAGCCTCTGGGTCGCTTGTATGGATGGCCACTGGAATGCCCAGTTTGCCACACTCCTCCCAAACGGGATCGAGACGCGGATCGTCCACGGGGAGCAGTTTGCCGGACTTGTCCTTGACGCCGAGGCCCAAGTCTTTGAGCACTTTCAACCCGCGCGCGCCACGGCGCACGGCATCGTCCAATTGCTCGACCATTTCCTGACTGAAATTGGGATCATTCACTTAGCTCCAGTCGAACTGTGTGAAGACCAGAAACCGATCGGGATACTGCTTGACCATCTTATCGATGACGGATTGAAGTTTGTCTCCCCACATTCCGGTCAGAATCACGACCTGATTCACGTTGGCTTGATCCATCACCCGGACGACGTCGGCAGGAGGAACCTGATCGCCGTGGTTTGTGGTGGCATCATTCACATGGTTGTGCACGTCGATCACGGGGAATCGGGCGCGAGGCACATCGTGCGCAGCCACGTGCAGCATCGGACGCGGCTCGAAATCTTTCAGTAGCACGGTCATTCGCTTGGCGGCATTCGGATCTTCTTGGTGCTGGATACTCCACCCGGGTTCCTGGCTTTGTCCGGCGAACTTCAAGAAAAATAGTCCTGTCAGAGCGAGAGCAATCAAAATGGCGGTTGATCGAGTCAATCGGCGAAGCGAAGGCAAGGGTACGGCTCCTTGGGTAAACGTCCCAGCCAGACCCCAGCGATCGGTAGGAACGCACTCCGAAGGAAGTCTACGCGCACAATCGGGTGGCCGGTACCAATTTACGCGCGCGTCGACGAGTAACGGCTTGCCAAGCAAGCCTCGCGCGATCCAGTCCTTGAGTTGGCGGATGTGCGGCTTCATTCGGTCCTGAAAAATTACGCCGAGCTTTACCCCCGCTTGTTTTGTTACTTCGATCAAGGCGTCAGCACTCTTGGTGCTGATGTCAATCGGCTTTTCCGTCAGAAGGTGCAAACCGTGTTTGGCAGCGGCGATGCCCTGGTTGGCGTGGAGACCTGAAGGACTGCCGATGATCACCAAGTCCATCGGGCGGTGCGTCAGGAAAGCGCTGAGTTCCAGATACGGCGTTCCGCCGTGCTCGCGGCAGAGACGGTGGACTTTTTCGGAGTTGCTTCCGCAGATTGCGGCAATTTCTACGCCGGGGATGGCGCGGGCGGCGCGCGCATGAGTTTCGGTAATGCTGCCGCCGCCGATAAGCCCAACGCGAAAATTCATGGGAGTGAGAGTACCAGCGCAACGCCGCAGCGAAAGCCGTTTCAGCGGCTTCGTAGTCTCCGGTCTGCCGATTTCCGGAGAGATCAGAATGCGGTAGCGAAAGGTTACACTATCGCCCGACGCCAGCGAAAGATTCGATTTGGCAAAAGCGGCTCGAACGGCACTAGAATGAGAGCGCAGGCGCGAACAGCAGGACGCCGATGCCAGACAACGGGATAACACAGAGTCGAGTTTTGCGGCTGGACCCGAGGGATAACGTTCTCGTCGCTCTGACGGAGCTGCGTCAGGGGGAACGCGTAAGTGTTTTGGGGAACGAATACGTTTTGTTGTCGGACGTGCGGGCAAAGCATAAATTTGTCATGCAAGACGTTGCAGCCGACGGTGAAATCATCATGTACGGCGTGCTGGTAGGCCGAGCGGTGAAGACTCTGCGTCGCGGAGAATTGCTTTCCACAAGCAACATTAGTCACGCAGCCGCGGGGTTTCACGAAACCGAAAAAGTGGGGCGCCGTTGGGTGCCCCCCGATGTCACCGCGTGGCGCAAGAAGACTTTTCTTGGCTACCACCGAACGGATGGCCAGGTGGGTGCGCGAAATTACTGGCTGGTTCTTCCCCTGGTTTTCTGCGAGAACCGCAATCTGGGCGTTTTGAAACAGGCCTTCGAGGAAGAGTTGGGCTTTGCGGCACCTCAGATCTATCGACGGCAAGTTGCGGAGCTGGTCCGGCTCTATCGAGAGGGAAAAACGGACGAACTGAGGACGTTGACTTTTGGCGAAGAAGCGCAACAGGGGAAGCCCTCCCCAAAGGTGTTTCGAAATATCGATGGCATCAAATTCTTAATGCACGAAGGCGGTTGCGGCGGGACCCGCGAAGATGCGAACAACCTCTGTGCACTGCTAGCAGGGTACATTCATCACCCGAATGTTGCCGGTGCCACGGTCCTGAGCCTGGGCTGCGAGAATGCACAGGTTCCGATTCTGCTGGAAGAAATCAAGCGCCGTGATTCGAAATTAAGCAAGCCGTTACTGGTTTTTGAACAACAGAAAAGCCCTTCCGAAGCCGCGATGATTACGAAGGCTGTTCGCGACACTTTTCTGGGCCTGATGGATGCGGACAAAATCACGCGGCAATCGGCGCCTCTGTCGCAACTCACGCTGGGATTGAAATGTGGCGGCTCGGATGGATTCTCCGGACTCTCCGCAAATCCGGCAATCGGACACACCGCCGATTTGGTCGCCGCGTTGGGTGGAAAAGGCATTCTCTCCGAGTTTCCAGAGCTGTGCGGTGTGGAACAAGAACTGATTGAGCGTTGCGCCCGGAAAGAAGTGGCATCTCGATTTGCGCAACTCATGAGGGATTACGCAGCCCGCGCCAAAGCGGTTCGATCAGGATTTGAAATGAATCCTTCGCCGGGAAATATCCGTGATGGATTACTGACCGACGCGATGAAGTCAGCCGGCGCGGCAAAGAAAGGTGGCACGTCTCCCGTTACGGCGGTGCTGGATTATCCGGAATACTCGACCGAGCCGGGACTGAACCTGCAATGCACTCCAGGAAACGACGTGGAATGCGTGACAGCGCAAGTTGGGGCAGGCGCGCATGTGGTTTTGTTCACAACGGGGCTGGGGACGCCGACCGGGAATCCGATCGCGCCGGTTGTGAAAATCTCCACGAACTCGAATCTCTCGCAGCGCATGTCCGACATCATTGATATTGATGCGGGCGGGATCATCACCGGGAAAACGAGCATTGAAGAAATGGGCGAAACGATTC
>Ga0066710_100006572_pt1 | contig 10896 bp, 7 predicted proteins | sample GraSoiAngelo_159_FD_79666 | JGI IMG/M metagenome (GOLD analysis project Ga0066710, IMG submission 79666) | Grasslands soil microbial communities from the Angelo Coastal Reserve, California, USA - 14_1009_16_40cm | ecosystem: Environmental > Terrestrial > Soil > Grasslands | place: USA...
TCGGCGTCTCGTACGGCGAGTGCGGGAGCGGCATCTCGGGCGACGGCCCGCGCCACGTCTGGTAGGAGAAGGCGGAGCGATCCATTCCGATCATCTCGTAGAACCGATCCGTGTACCCACCCTTCCCCGGTACCAGGAAGATTGCCGAGCCCTGGTGTGCGGTGAGGCGCTGCCCGTCGACGAGGAATTCGTTGCGCTTCGCTTCGCCGCCGAAGATCGGGTGATTGTCGATGACGAGGCAGCGCCCGCCCTGGTATTTCTGGAAGAAGATCGCGGCGGCGAGTCCGCTGATGCCGCCGCCGACGGCGACGAGGTCGTATATCTCGCCGGTGTCGATGGCGCCGGCGATGCGCGTTTCGAACGCACCGTCGCGCAGCGCGTGTCCGGCGCTCAGGACCTCCCACGTGTTCCCGTTCGCATGGCGATAGTCGCCGATGCCGCCGTAGCCGTTGAAGGCATCGGCGGGCGAGATCGTTGGCGCTGTACCGGGGAGCAGCAGTCCCGCGCCGGCGAGGAGGGCGCCGTTGAGGAAGTCGCGGCGGGAGATCGGCTCGTTGATACCAAGGCGGTTTTCGTCCACAACTCGTCTATGGCTTCAGCGAAGCGTTCGCCGCGCGCGTCTTGAATCGGACCCGGTAAGGCGCGAGCGGCACACCGTCAGCTACGTTTCGAAAGCCGTAACCGTGGGGCGTGCCGAGCTGCAGCTCGTATTCGCGCCCGGGTTCCAGCGTGACCCCGTAGCGGAACGTCGTGCTCGCTGAATCGAGGCCTTTGCCCAGCACGAAGGGGACACGGATCGAGTCGATCGCCCTCCAGGTGAATTTGGGAACGCGTTGCTGGGATTCAGGAGTAGGACCGGACGGACCAAGAAGCGGCAGCACGCTCCAGCCGTCATCCCGCACCGGCCGGTCAAACCGCACCACCAGTTCTTGAAGTCCTGGATCCACTGAATCCGATCCATTCGCGATCGACAGCGACACGATCTTCGGTCGCAGCGCGTCGTAGCGCGCCTGCATCGCGGGAACACGATCGGGCAGGGAATCGAAATACGCGATGATCCGGGGCATGAACGTCGCAAACGTGGGGTACGCGGCGCGGTCGGTCTCATATTGGCCATAGAGATTGGAAAGCTCTTCGATCCAGAACCAGCTGCCCCTGAGCAGGTCGTGATAGAAAGCGCGCAGCCGGTCGCTGTCCCCGTGGGCGATGATGTAGCGGGCCTCGGTCGCGCGATCGAGCGATTCGTTCACCATGCTCGGCCACGGGTACGATTGCAGATCCATCGAGGCCGCGACGAGCGCGTGCACGCGCGGTGCGGAGCGCTCGAACTCGGCGCGATGCGCATTGCCGAGCGGGTTGACGAAGCCGTGGCCGAACTCATGGACGAGCAACCCCGCCATTCCCGCGTCGTAGTGCGGGTACCCCGTTGAATCGGGCCGCGTATTCCCCACGATGCTATAGCATTCGCGCCGCTCGGCCGGCGGCTGCATGCACGGGCCATAGTTGCCTTCCGAGGCCACGAGCAGTGGCACCACCACGAAGATCTGATCCGACTTGATGCCGAAATACGGAGCAAACCAGGCCAGGTCGACCGCGCGCTCGAGGGGCGGCCGTATTCTGCCATTGACCGAGTCGTACAGCGTCCGATGGCTCGCGAAGAACTCGCTCGCTCGGGCTTGGATCGCAAAGCGTCGCGCCGCTTCGACGAAGCGTCGGATTTCTGTCGGGGGCGCCGGCCACCCGGAAACGGAGTCGAACGGCACGCGCTCCTTCAGCTGCGGCGGATCGCTCAACCGGATGGGGATCGCCATCACCCGCGACTGTGCCACGCCATAGCGGTCGCGCAGCCCTCGCGCCAGCGTCACCGCCTCGTGGTTGCGTTGCGGTCCGAAGAACTGCTCGATGTCGGCGCTGTACTGCGGCAGATTGGTGCGATTGAATTCGTCACTGCCGGCGAGCTTGAAGATGATCGCGATCAGCTCGACGCGGCGGTCAACGCCGATGCGGAGCTCCTTCGACTGTGCGGCTGCAGGTACGGATGAGATGAACAGCAGGAGGGTGAGAGCGGCCCCGCGAAACGACATAATCCCTCGCCAGTTTTTGTGGTACTCGTTCTACCCTCGCTTCCTCGGCTGGATGCTCGACGCGTTCGATTTTTTCCTGGTCGTCTTACGGGGAGGCGCCTCTCCGCATACGGAACGTGAACCTCTCATGGACCCGGGCTGCAACCGGCACCCCCTCAACCTGCGCGGGACGATAAGGGGCATGGCGAACCGCATCGATCGCAGCCGCCGCGAAGTCCCGATGATCCGATAAGAGCACGCGGAAGCTCTTGGGGTCAACAGTGCCGTCGTCTCGAATGACGAAATCCATCCAAACTTCGCCTGATACGTTCCTGCTGCGCAGATTTTCGGGATAGCGCAGCTGAGGCCCGCCATCCAACGGCTCCGGACACGACGGAGGAGCGAGCGGATTGGCGTCATGCACACCGCTCGTGTCCGGCCGCTGCCGGCTACGACCGGACTGACGGAACAACACTTGGATCAGCCGGCTGGCGTCATCACGGCCGACGTCGATGTACCACTTCGCCTTCTGATCACGGTCGAGCAAGAGGATTTGCGTGTGCGGCTCCCACTGGTCCTTCTTCCGGTGTCGTAGGAGGATTACTCGGCTGCCATCGCGGCCAACGAGGGGTGGTGTTTCCAAGGCAAGGTCAGAATCGCGAGGCGCCTTCGTTGTCGCCACGACGAGATGGGCGAAGTCCAGCCAAGGGTCGACTGCCTGTGGATCGAATGAAGCCGCAAATCGCAAGTCCTTGACCGTGGGCGCAAGGTTCGACGTTTCCGCCCACAATAACACGCCATTGGTCGTGTCGGCTTGTACCAGCACATTGACACTGCCCCAGGCGAGGCGGGAGATCGTCGTGTCCGGCACGAGCTGTTGCGCGTATCCGGGTGCTGCGAGCAGAGCGAGGACGAGTACCGAATGACGCATTCGCTGGATTTCTACCCCTCACGGAGCGAGGGGTCCTTGCACCGAGGACGGCCCCGTTCACGAAGTTGATGAGGGCGGGGATCACGCCGCCAAAGATCACCAGCAACAACGCGAGGTGCTGGTCGACATCCTTGAACAACCGGTAAAACGCGAGGACGAGGAAGATCAGGATGACTGCACCCAGCAGATCGCTCAGTATGCCGAGTCGGAAGAGCGTCTCGTGCGGCGATGTTGCGGGCCTTAGCGGCCGCGTCGCCCTGGACGAACAGCTTGTTGGGGATGTAGATGAGGCTCAGCGGACCACCCAAAACAAGAAGCAGATACCAAAGTCCCACCACTCTTCCTGGATTGCGGGCCGAGCCCATGTCGCCCTCCGTTGTTGAGCGGCGTGGTCTGGAGTCGCCGAGAGATACGGAAGGGCTGGAGGGGGAAGTTTCGAAGCAAGCGGGGGACGTCGGGTTCCTCTATCTCCCCTTCAGTCCGGTGTCAGTCCAAAGAGGGCTATGGAGAGCGATGCTCGCCCCGCAGGCGCGCGAGGGCTGCGCGCGCCTCTGCGACGCGGGGCTGAAGCTCGGGATCCGCAGAGCGCCAGGCGCGAGCGACCCCAGCATAATACCTCGCGGCTTCGTCACCCTCGCCCAGTCGCTCCGCCACACGGGCGCGCTCGAGCACGAGAGGCACGGGGTGATCGTACAGCCGCTCCCACACCCACGCCGCTCCCGCGTTAAGACCACGGGCAGCGAGTAGACGGAACTCCATCGTCCGACGCTGTTGCTCTCCGGGGCATAAGGAGTCGGGAAGAGAGAAGCCGCGTAGCGCCGCCGCAGTGTCACCCCGCGCGAGCGATAAGGCGGCCCGGGCGAACCCCGGCACAGGAGCCGCGAAGGGACGAGTCGCATCCGGGGCGAGGGTGCGAACCAGGGAATCTTCGTGGCGCACAAGGCGCTGCAGACGTGCGGTATCCCGTCGCGACGCCCACCACAGCGCGGCCTCCAGTGTGCGGTAGCACGGTGCCTCGAGCATCCACGGAAAAGCCGCGTGCACGCCGGCATCGCGGTCCTGAACCCCCCGAGCGAGGACGACTTCGACCGATTCCGGAGGGATCGCTCCGAGCTGCGCCAGCTGCATGAATGCCGTCATTGCCAGCCGATTTCCAACCATGACGCCCGCTTCGCGCAAATGTCCGCGGAAGACGAGCGCATTCGCGAGCAACGATTGGAAGAACCGTAGCTGATACGCGGCCAGCTGGGGGTCCTGCCCGCGGACGCTCGACTCCGCCGCTGCCACGAGCCGCCGCGCCACAGTTATCTGCGTCTCGGCACTATCCGGCCATAACCGGACCGCCTGCGCGAGGCGGCGCAGTGCCGGTAAAGGGGCGTGCTCCAGGTTGGCGCTGAACACGCGTGCTCCGGCGGGGTCTGGCTCGAGCAGTAAGCTCAGGAGGTGCATCCCTGCACCCTCGCGGTTCACAAATGGAATCGCGAGGTAGCCTCTCACATAGGCCAGCGCACCGTCCGGATCATCATCAGTCAGCGCGATCTCGATCGCATGGATGTACGGGAGCGCGAATGTTGAATCGAGAGCGATGGCCCGGTCGAACGAGCGACGTGCCCGTCTCCACGTGCTGTCCCGCCAAAAGAACCCTAGGTGGAACTGAACTTCCCCAACTTCGTGCCACACTTCGGCATCGTCGGGATAATGGAGGATCAGTTCTGTCAGAGTCGCTTCTTGCTTTCGAACGCGGCGAAAAAACTCCGGATCGTGCATTCCGGTCGACCAGGTGCGGTACGCTATCATCAGACTATCGCGCCGGCTCAAGCCCCGGTTGACGTGAGCTGCGCGCAATACAGCCTCGCCGCCGTCCTGGAAATTCCACGATCGAGCGACGCCCAAGTGACTGTACGCGAGGGCAAACGTGGAATCGAGGGCCGTCGCCCGCTCGTAGCTGGCGGCGGCCGAGTCGAGCCACAGGCGGCCGAGATACCACTCGCCCTGCAGAAACGCCTTGAGTGCGAGCAGTGACGACGTCCGCGGGAACGGGCGCCGGTGCGCCGCTGCGGTCGGGAGAAGTATTCGCAGGACACCCACGGTGAGCGAGTCAGCCAGTCGGTCGATGCGGTCCACGTGTTCCACGCGCTCGAACTCGGCAAGCGTGCGGTGGTCGGCCAAATTCAACACGCTCGCCCGCAGGCGAACCGAGTCTGGCCCCGCGCGCCCGAATGCCCCGAGAAGCACGAGCCCGGCACCCGTCCGGCGTGCAAGTCGTTCAGCCGAGAGGCGGTCCGCGGACCCTGCCAGGTGGCCCAGCGGGGGGGCAACAGTCCGGAACGGCCCGACGCGATCCAGATTGGTCGACAAGCGGTGAGCGAGCTCGTCCCGCCGCGGCTCCAGCTCACCCGCGAAGATCTCGAAAGGGGCAACAACGAGGAGATGAGGGTCGCGCGGCGCCCGATGCCATTCACCGGCGACCATAGCGACGATGACCACGGCCCCTAGCCCTGCGGCGAGCAGTAGGCGCCTTCCAACCAACCGGGAGACCGCGCCACGACGGGCGTTGGCAGCGACTGGGGAGTGAGCGACCGCAGACGAGGAGCCGTCGGCTGCCTCCGCGTCACCGGGTGTCAGGTCGGGCTCGTTGCGCAGCTGCCTCAGAAGCTCGCGCACCGCTGGATCGGGCGCGGTTCCCAATTCTTGGCGCACAAAACTCTCGTGTGACCGGCCGAACTCGAGCGCGGCCGTCAGGTCCTGCGCCGCAATGAGCGCTCGCACGAGGCCAAGCGCCGCCTTTCCACTGAGCGGGTGGACCTCGCAAAGGTGTCGCCACGACCGAACCGCGAGTTGCAAATCCCCCGCTGCGGCAGCGTGGTTGGCGAGGCTCTCGAGCGCGTCTCCCGCGCGCCGCTTTAGCATCGCCCCGGTTTCATCGACCCAGTGTTCGAACTCCACAGTCCCCGGGAGATAGAACCCGTCCAGGAATGGGCCTCTGTAGGCCGCGACGGCCCTGTTGAGATCGTCCCGCTCGAGCGCCTCCAGGAACGTGCCGATATCGCTCGTGATGACCTCCGGATTCAGCCGCACTTCGATGGTTCCGAGCAAGAGCTCCGGCGCGTTGAGATCGCGGCGCAGCGCGTAACAAACCTGTTTCAGCATGTTGCGAGCATGCTCAGTGTCACTTTCGGGCCACAGATAGGCGGTGAGCTTGTCGCGACTTATGCCCCGGCGTCCTGCAGCCGCGAGCAGCGCGAGAAGGGCGAGTGGCTTCCGTTGCTGCGCTGCGCCAATGGCGGGGACACCGTCCCGCTCGACCGACAACCCACCTAACGTCTTGAGGAGTAGCATGCTGGCTCGTCTAACCCCATTCTCACCGGCCGCTGACCGCGCTCCTCTAAGTTAGCTCGCCTCGCGCACCGAGCCACTCATGGGTGCGCCAGGACGGAGCCCGTGGGAAGATGACGCGCAATGGGCGCATCGAAGATCGCAGACGCGTGGCCATGATCGCGGTGGCGCTGGCGCTCTGCGTCGCGTCGTCGAGCACCGCGCAGCAATTCACCATGGCCGAACCGCTGCTCTCCAGTCTGAACGCTTTGGCCGACACGGCGACCGTCGAACACGCCCGTTGTTTGTTTGGTATCACCCGGCCCAACAGCGCGGTGGCGGACTCGGCTACCGAACCGGAGGTGACGCGTCGCGCCGGCCTGATCGTTTCGCTCAAGCCATGCCCATTTGGGGCGATCGCGCTGTGGCATGTGCATGTTCTCGCGCAAACGCGCGCGTCCTCACCCGAGGCGGCCTGCTTTCTTAGCCCGGGGGATATCGAAACTGGCATGCGCCGGGACGCCCCAATTGTCATGGTCGTGCACGTAGGGGCGGCCGTATGGTGCTGGTGGAGCCGAGAGGATGTCCTGGACGCAAAGCTCATCCGGCTCATTACCTCACCTCCGCCGTTCGGCCATTTGCAGCGACTCCGCGCGTCGGCATCGAAACCTTGATGGCCACGAGACTCGGAGCGAATAGCAGTCTCTGAGCGCGAACCTTGGGGTCGTGGGATCGAGCGAACGGATGTAGTCTAGAGGTTCCTTCGACCACGGCCAATGACCGCGACACGCGCTGCCGCCAGCGATCAAAACGCGACCGTCGCCGCCGGTTTCCTCGGCTGGATGCTCGACGCGTTCGATTTTTTCCTGGTCGTGATGACGCTGACGGCCATCGCGAAGGACTTCGGCAAGTCGGACGCGGCAATCGCGCTGTCGATCACGCTCACCCTCGCCTTCCGGCCCGTCGGCGCATTCATCTTTGGCCTGCTCGCCGATCGCTACGGCCGCAAGATCCCGCTGATGGTCGACCTCGTGTTTTACTCGGTGATCGAGATCCTGTCGGGCCTGGCGCCGAACTACGTCACCTTTCTCGTGCTGCGCGCCTTGTTCGGGATCGGCATGGGCGCGGAATGGGGCGTGGGCGCTTCGCTCGTCATGGAGAAGGTGCCGCCGCGACTCCGCGGCGTCATGTCGGGCCTGCTCCAACAGGGCTATGCGGCCGGCTATCTGCTGGCGGCCCTGTGTTACCTGCTCGTCTTCCCCCACTGGGGCTGGCGGCCGCTGTTCTACATCGGCGGCCTGCCGGCGCTGCTCACCCTCTTCGTGCGCGCCCGCGTGCAGGAATCGGAGGTGTGGCGCGAGACCCGTCACGAGAACTGGACGCACCTGGGACGCGCGATCGCGTCGAACTGGCGGCTCTTCCTTTATATAACGGGCCTGATGGCGCTGATGAACATGGTCTCGCACGGGACGCAGGATCTGTATCCCACCTTTCTCCAGCGGGATTGGGGGTTCGGGCCCACGGCGCGCGCCGCACTGACGGCGTTCTCCCAAGTCGGCGCGCTCGCTGGTGGCGTGCTCTGCGGTCTCTATTCCGACCGGCTGGGCCGCCGGCGCACCATCGGCCTGGCGCTCGTGGGAGCCCTGCTTGCGATCCCGCTCTGGGCGTTCGCGCCCGCCACGCCGCTGCTCGTGCTCGGCGCCTTCGTGATGCAGTTCTTTGTCCAGGGTGCGTGGGGAGTCATTCCCGCGCACATCAACGAGCTCGCGCCGGACGGCGTCCGCGGCTTCCTGCCGGGCTTCGCCTATCAGTGCGGCGTGGCGATCGCGAGCCAAATTCCCCACGTGCAGGCGCTATTCGCCGCGCATACGAGCTACGCGCAGACCATGGCACTCTCGGCAGCGCTGGTGTTCGTGGTGTGCGCGGTGGTGGCGACCTTAGGTCCCGAGCGGCGCGGCGTGGCGTTCGGGCGCCGCGTCGCTTGACGACGAGACCGCCACGCACCATCGTTCCAATGCGCTCGGGGCGCACGCGGGTCCGCGCGAAGGACTGAGTCCACCCTCCCAACGAGATCACTGCACGGCTGTCTCCGTGCTGGCCGGCTTGCGGACCGCCGGCGTTCAGCATGGAGGCTCTATGGCAGCCAAGCAGCTCCCCCCTCGTCCCAATCTCGATCAGCTCAAACGGCAGGCGAAGGAGCTTCTCCAGGCGGGCAAGGCGTCCGCCTTGCACGACGCGCAAACGATGCTCGCGCGCGAGTATGGGTTCGCGTCGTGGAACAAGCTACGCGACCACGTCGAAGCGGTGACGCTCGAGTTCGACGCAGCCGTGGTCGCGTTCCTGGAAGCAGCCACAGACGAACGCAGCGATCGCGCCGAGCGCATCCTCGCGCTGCACCCCAAGATCGCTATGGCAAATCTCCACACCGCGCTCGTCCTCGGCGACGCGAATGCCGTCAACGCTCGACTCGAGCGGGATCCCTCACTCGCCACAAAGCCCGGCGGACCGCGTGGCTGGGAGCCGATCCATTACGTCTGCTACACGTGCATGTCGCACGATTCGCCGGTGCGCGCTGCGGGGCTCGCCGCGATCGCTCGGCGGCTCATTGCTCTCGGCGCCGATCCAAACACGCGGTTTCCGTGGCTGCATCACAACGTGCGCCGGCCGGTGCTGTGGGGCGCGTCGCGCCACGCGCAGTCGCTGCCGCTGGTCGCCGCGCTGCTCGATGCCGGAGCCGATCCCAACGACGGCGTCACTCTCCCCCTCGCCGCCAGCGCGGGCGACATCCCGGTACTCGAGGCGCTGCGCGCGCATGGCACCGACGTCGATCAGGCGTGGGCCACCGACGGTGCAACCTCGCTGTATGCGATCCTCAACTGGAGTCGCACGCTCGAAGGAGTGTTGTGGCTACTCGAGCACGGCGCCGACCCGAACGCGGTGTTCGCCGAGAACGGTGAGACGCCGCTGCATGTGGTGGCGCGCTCGTGGGATGTGGCGTTGGCCGAGGCGATGGTGGCGCGGGGGGCCGACATCGAGCGCAAGCGCGCCGATGGGCGGACGCCGTACGCGGTCGCCGAGCTGAACGGGAATCGGGCGGTGGCCGACTGGCTGCTCGCGCATGGCGCGTCGCCGGAGCTGTCGGAGGTCGACCAGTTCGTCGCGGCGTGCAGTTGCGGCGACCGCACGACGGCGGAGGCGCTCCTCGCCAGGAATCCCAAACTGCGCGACGAGATCACGGACGACCACTACATCGCGTTTCACCAGGCGGCCGAGCGTAACGACGTCCGGGCGCTCGAAGCGATGCTGGCGTGTGGCTTCGACCCGAACCGTCCCGACGCGGGGATCGGGAAGACGGCGCTGCATTCGGCGGCGATGGAGGGATGGCCCGACGCGGTGCGGGTCCTCCTTGCACACGGTGCCTCAGTGCACGTGCGCGACCGCGAATTCAAGGGGCAGCCGCTGATCTGGGCAGCGGAAGGATCGCGACAGGGGCGCGAGGGGCGGGACTTCGTTGCCGTGGGACGGTTGTTGCTGGACGCCGGCTCGCCGGTCGAGTGGGAGACCACGGAGGAGCCGGCGGAAGGGCTGAGCGAGATCGTGGCGGCCTGGCGGCGGGGGTGAGCCTCGAAGCTCAGTCTTTGAGACCGGCCACCCTGCCCCGCAACACGGTGATCGAGCCTTCGAGAGGGTAAACGTCGCCGGTGGTCCCGGCAGCAGCGTGGCCACCGGCGGATGGTCAGGATCAGGATGACTGTTTGGTCCATCGTTGATCCACACATACTGCTCGCTGCCAAAGGAAACGGAGGTGACCGGCCCTGCAAACGACGCATTGCGCTTGCTCTGCGAATCCTGAAATACAACCCGCACGGTGTGGGGGTTGGTTGAGTCGCGATGGACCAGCATCAGCGACCAGTTTCCGTCGGGACGACGCACCGCATACGACGTCACCAGAAGATTGCCGTCGGCATCCAGTGACATCGGTCGTGCTGGGGAACATTTGATGGAGACCGGCGCGGTGCTGCACCCACTCCAGGTTGATCATGTGAGCGGCGAAGTACGTCGACGTACACCCTTTGATCTCGTAGGTCTCGTCGGAAACAAAATTGGACCACGAGGCCCAACCGAGACAGGTGTTCGGATGTTGGAGGCCTTCGAGGATCAAGCACGTGCGTTGGGGATCACCACACTACGGCTCGAGACGAACAAGACGCTGCAGGAAGCGATCGCGCTCTATCGCAGCGCCGGCTATCGGCAGGTGGCGGCGTTCAATGACGACCCGTACGCGACGCACTGGTTCGAGAAGCGACTGAGGCGGCGGACCACTTCCTGAGGCGATTGGCCCCGTTAGTCATCCTATCGCGCGCGGGTACGTCGTTGGGTTGGCCCCTTTCACCAGTAGCCACAACATGATTGCCAGCTCCCCGAAGAGCGCGGGCTGCGCGTACGTGAAGAACCTGCCCGCGGATTCCGGGATCATCAGGCGCGAGACACTGAGCAGCACGTAGGCGGCGCCGTTGATGATGAGCCACACGCCAATGAAGCGCGGCAGGAAACCCGATTTGTACGTCAGCAATCCCATCGGGAAGA
>Ga0066710_100006574_pt1 | contig 10896 bp, 8 predicted proteins | sample GraSoiAngelo_159_FD_79666 | JGI IMG/M metagenome (GOLD analysis project Ga0066710, IMG submission 79666) | Grasslands soil microbial communities from the Angelo Coastal Reserve, California, USA - 14_1009_16_40cm | ecosystem: Environmental > Terrestrial > Soil > Grasslands | place: USA...
GATCCCAGGCCGCCCGACGACGCGAACGAGTAGAGAAAACGAAAGCCGAAACCGAAGATCAAAAGGCCGACCGCGCCGAGGAGGAAGAAGACGAGCAGGATCCGCCGCCGCGAAAGCTCCAGCATCGTGTAGCGGGCGACTGCGCCCACGCCGTTCACACGGTCCCGTCCTTATCGGTGATGAATGAGGGCAGGTGGTCGCGCGGCATCTGGTTCGTCTCGACGAGCTGGACGAAGACATCCTCGAGGTTGCGGCCCTCGGGAACGACCTCGCTCATCGTCCCTTCCTTCAACACGCGCCCCTTCGCCATGATCGCGACCGTGTCGCACACGAGCTCGACCTCACTGAGCAGGTGGCTGTTGAGAAGGATCGCGACGCCGCTCTGCTTGAGGCGCTCGATCAGCGCGCGCACGTCGCGCCGGCCCAGCGGGTCGAGGTCGGCGGTGGGCTCGTCGAGGATCAGGAGCTTTGGCCGGCCGAGGATGGCCTGCGCGATGCCGAGACGCTGCTTCATGCCTTTCGAGTACTGGCGGATCTGCCGGCGCTCACTCTCCAGTCCGGCAAAAGCGAGCGTCTCGGGGATACGCCGCTTGCGTTCGGCGTCATCAAGCCCAAGGAGGCTGGAGAAGTAGTCGAGCACCTCGGCCGCGCGAAGAAACTTCGGAAAGTCAGGGTCTTCGGGCGCGAAGCCCAGCTGGGCGCGCGCCGCCGGATCGCCCGGCGAGGAGCCAAACACCGTGATGGCGCCGCCGTCCGGGCGCAGCAGGCCCGCAATCATCTTCACCACGCTGGTCTTGCCGGCGCCATTCGGGCCGAGCAGGCCAAAGGCCTGGCCGGCCCCGAGCTCGAGCGTCACGCCGTCCACCGCCCAAGGATCGCGGCGGCGGTAGCGCTTGCGCAGGTCTCGAACACTCACGACAGCCGCCATGGGTAGCCGCGACTATAACGGCCCAGTGACTGGTCTAGACAGGCGGCAGCGGGTGACGCTCATCTGGGTGGGCGTGGCTGTGGTCCTGTCCGGATTCCAGGGCTCGATCCTCGTCCTCGCCCTTCCCGCCATCGCCGCCGATTACCACGCCAGCATCCCCGCGCTCTCGGGCCTGGGCTCGATCCTGGCCATCGGCACCCTTGGGGCGCTGCCCCTGGCCACCCTCGCCGACCGGTTCGGACGGCGCCGCCTGATCGCCACCGGCGTGGCCGGCTTCTCGCTGGTCAACTTTGGCAGCGCTTTTGCGCCGTCGCTGGCGGACCTGGCCTTGCTGAAGCTGTTTGCGGTGTGCTTCGAGGTCGTCGTGGTCGGAGTGGCGACGGCGCTGATCGTCGAGGAGGCGCCGCCGGGACGGCGCGGCCAGGCGGTCAGCGTGCTGGCGCTGCTCTCCGGGTTTGGCACCGGCATCACTGTGATCGCGTACCCGCTGGTCGCGCCGCACTGGCGCTGGCTCTTCTACGCCAGCGGGATCGGGCTCCCGCTGGCCCCGCTCATCTGGTGGCTTTTGCCCGAGGGCCGGACCTGGCAGGGCGTGCGCGTGACCGGCTCGGCGATTCGCCTCCTGATGGAGCCGCGGTGGCGGCGCCGCATCATCGTCCTGGCGGTGATGTTCGGCCTACTCGCGGTCCTGCTCGAGCCCGCCGGCCTGCTCTACACCGTCTACGCAAGCGCCGTATTGCGCTGGACCCCGGTCGAGATCAGCCTCCTCGTGGTCGTTTCAGGAGCGGTGGGCGCGGTGTCCTATCTCGCCGGCGGCTATCTCACGGATCGCTACGGTCGCCGGGGGCCGGCGATCGCGCTGACCATCGCCACCGCGGGCGCGACCAGCCTCAGCTTTGTCACCGCGACCGTCGGTTTCTTCGTCGGCAACGTGCTCTGGAGCTGTTTCGCCAGCGCGGCCACCCCGGTCTTCGGCGCGTGGTCCGGAGAGCTGTTTCCGACACGCGCCCGGGCGACGGCCGAGGCCGCGATCGCCCTCGCAGGCGCGGTCGGGAGCATCGCGGGGCTGCAAGGGGTCGCGCTGCTGGCGGCGTCGGCGGGACTCGGCGGCGCGATCGAGCTCGGAGGCGTGGCCGCCGTCATCGGCGCGCTGCTCCTCTTCCTCTTGCCGGAGACGAAACAGCAGCCCCTACCCGAGTGAGGGAATCCCTACGATTCCAAGCCGAATGGAAACCGCACGCGCAGTGGTCATCGGCGGCGGGATCACCGGCACGAGCGTCGCCTACCACCTCGCAAAGGCGGGATGGCGCGACGTCGTCCTCCTCGAAAAGGACGAGCTGACAAGCGGGTCGACGTGCCACGCGGCGGGTCTCGTGACCCAGTTCAACCCCTCGCCGACGATGATGCGATTCCGCACCTACAGCATCGAGGTGTACCAGGAGCTCGGCGTCTTCGAGACGGTCGGCAGCCTGCGCTTCGCGTCGACCAGGGACCAGCTCATGGAGCTGCAGCGCGGAGTCAGCCGCGCCCGCGGGATCGGCCTCGACGTCGAGCTGGTTTCGGCGGAAGACGCCGCCCGATTGATGCCGGTCATCAGCAGCGACTCTCTCTACGGCGCGGTCTGGCTGCCGGGCGACGGCCACCTCGACCCGCACAGCGCGACCCACGCGCTGGCAGCCGCAGCTCGCAATCTAGGCGCGCGCGTCCTGACGCACCGCCGGGTCACGGGCATCGAGCTCTCGGCCAGAGGCGCCATCACGGCGGTCCAGACGGAAGCGGGCCGGATCGAGACCGAGGTCGTGGTCGTCGCGGGCGGGATCTGGGGACCACAGATCGCCGCCATGGCGGGCGCGTTCGTGGTCTCGACACCGGTCGACCACCAGCACGCGGCGCTGCTCGCGGTCCCCGGCCACGAGCTGCCGCACGACATGCCCTGCTTCCGCGATCCCGACAACCTGGTCTACGGCAGGGCCGAGGCGGGCGGGATGGTCCTCGGGGGCTACGAGCTGAACCCGGTCGCGCGGTGGATAGACGGTGTGCCCTGGGATCACGCCGAGATCTCACTGCCTCCCGATCAGGCACGCTTCGAGCCGCTGCTCGCCGGCGCGGCACGGCGCTTTCCCTTCGTCCACGAGGCGGGCATCGTCAAGCTTGTCTCCCATCCCGACGCGATGACGCCTGACGCCGGACCGCTCGTCGGGGCGGTGCCAGGCGCGCGCGGGCTGTACATGGCGGCAGGCCTCTCGCTCAACGGGTTTGGCGGCGCGGGTGGCATCGGCCGGTCGATCGCCGAGATCGTCACGGGCGGCGAGACCGAGCTCGACCTGTACGCCTACCGACCCTGGCGGTTTGGTCCTGCACATCGAGCCCCTCGATACGCCGCCGAGCTCGCGCGCGAGACGTACAAGTACTACTACTACCAGCGCTACCCCCTCGACAATGACGAGTGGGCCCGGCCCCGGAGGACCAGCGCCCTGCACACCCGCATGCAGGACCTCGGGGCGGTGTTTGGCGTCAAGCACGGGTGGGAGCGGCCTGACTACTTCGACCCAGGACATCCATGGCGGCGGGCGGGCGCCGACCAGCGCGCGTTCGGGTTCAAGCGTCCGCCATATTTCGACCTGCTGGCGGCGGAGCACCTGGCGTTTCGCGAGCGCGTGGGCATCATCGACATGAGCTCGTTCGGCAAGATCGAGATCACGGGCCCTGGCGCCCTGCCGCTGCTGGAACGCGTGGCCGGCAACCTGATCGACCGCCCCGCGGGTTCGGTCGTCTATACCCAGCTGCTGGAGAAGGACGGTGGCATCGCCGCCGACGTGACCATCACACGCGTGTCGGCCGACCACTTCCGGCTCGTCACCGGCGCCGGTTACGTGAACAGCGACCTCGGCTGGCTGCAGATGCAGGTGCGCGAGGGCGATCCGCCCGCCCATCTGCGCGAGTCCTCAGAGGATCTCTCCGTGATCGGTATGTGGGGACCGAAAGCCAGACAGGTGCTGGAGCGCGTAACGCGCGACGACGTGACCGAGCAGGGTTTTGCCTTCATGCGCGCCCGCGAGATCCACGTGGAGGGAATCGCGGTGTTCGCGCAGCGTGTCACCTATGTCGGCGAATTGGGTTGGGAGCTCTACGTCGAACCGGTCTGGGCGGGCCAGATTTGGGATCGCCTGATGGCAGCGGGGCATGAGTACGGGATCACGCCCGGCGGCTATCGAGTCCTCGATTCCCTGCGCATGGAGAAGGGCTATCGCTACTACGCCGCGGATATGGGCTTGCTGGACAACCCGTTCGAAGCGGGGCTGGGATTTTGCGTGCACCGCGAAAAATGGCCCGCCATCCCGCGCGATGTCACGCGCAGGCTGCGCACGCTCGCGGTGGGCGGCGACGACTACGTGCCGATCTACGGCGGCGAGGCGGTGATCAGCGACGGCCACGTCGTCGGCCGCCTTCGCAGCTGCGCCTACGGCTTCACCGTCAAGAGAAACCTCGCCTATTCCTACCTACCGATCGAGCTCAAGCCTGGCGCGCAGGTCGATGTCGAAGTCTTCGGCCGCCTGCTACGCGCGGCGGTGATGCCCGACGCGGTGCTGTCCCGGCAGGAGGCCAGACAACACGCAAGCTGAGGAAGCGGCGGCGCGCGTATCCCTCTGGAAGGATCGGCGGGTCAGCATCTCGCCGCTCTCTGGCGGCCTGACTAACGAGAACTACGTGGTGCAGGTGGACGGCGAGCGCTACGTGATGCGGGTGCCCGGCAAGTCGACAGAGCTCCTGTCGATCGACCGGGAGAACGAGGTCTACAACACCAAAGCCGCGGCGACGACGGGCATCGGTCCGAGGGTGCTCGAGCACGTGCCCGGAATCGACGTCATGGTCCTCGAGTTCATCGTCGGCTCGACGATGTCGGCGAAGACGCTCCAGTCGCCCCGGATGGCCGCCCGTATGGCGCAATCCTTTCACCGCCTGCACGGCGCGCCGAGCTTCTTGCGGGACTTCAACATGTTCCGGCTTATCGAGTACTACCTTGGCATCGTCGAGCAGCAGGGCGCGACCATTCCCGAGGGCTACAGCGATTGGCTGTCCACCGTGAGCGAGATCGAGCGGGCGGTAGACGCCGCCGCGCTGCCGCCGGCCCCGTGCCACAACGACCTCCTGTGCGAGAACTTCATCGACGACGGGACCACGCTGCGGATCGTCGACTACGAGCTGAGCGGCAACAACGACCCGTGCTTCGACCTTGGCAACACGGCACAGGAGGCGGCGTTCGACCAGGACCTGAGGGCAGCGCTGTGCGAGGCCTACTTCGGCAGACCGGATGCACGACAGCTGGCGAGGATGAACCTGTTCGCGCTCATGTCCGACGTCGGCTGGACGCTTTGGGGAGCCATCCAGGCCGGAATCTCGGGGGTCGAGTTCGACTTCCGAGGCTACTACATGGGTCGCTGGGAGCGGGCGCTCGAAGTGCTCCGCTCCGACGACCTGAGGCGCTGGATGGCGGAGGCCAGCAATTTGACGTAGGGCCCCCATGGTGCTACGTTCCGCGCCGGTATATCGGTCGCATATCGCCGCTTTGGTGGGAGAAGGGGAGTTGGCGGTCGCCGAGCCGGTTGAGGCACGGTCGCAGAGTGAGGTTGCCTACCAGCGCATCCTAGGGCGGATCGTGAGCCTGGAGATGGCGCCCGGCTCGGTGGTCAACGAGGCCCAGCTGCGCGAAGAGTTGAAGATCGGCCGCACGCCGATCCGGGAGGCCCTGCAGCGCCTGGCCAGGGAGAACCTGGTCAAGTCCATCCCTCACCGCGGCACATTCGTCACCGACGTCAACATCACCGACCTGGCCCGCATCACGGAGGTGCGCGTGGTGCTCGAGGCGCACGCGGCCAGGCTCGCCGCGGAGAAGCTGTCGACCGGGGACCGCGATTTGATCGAAGAGCTCCTCGAGCTCGTGGGCCGGGGCTACGTCACCGACCAGCGCGACCTGATGCAGCTCGACCAGCAGATCCACCGCACGATCTACAGGGCGGCGCGCAATCCCTTCCTCGAGGCCACGCTCGAGCGCTACTTCAACCTCAGTCTCCGCCTCTGGTATCTCGTGCTCGACCGCGACGTGCGCTTGCGCGAGGCGGTTGACGAGCACGTCGAGCTCCTTCATGCGATCCTCGCCGGGGAAGGCGAGCGCGCCGAAGCAATCATGCGCAGGCACGTCACCGGCTTCGAGCGCGAGATTCGCAAGGTACTGGTCGAGGGATGACCAAGATCTTTTTCGCCACCGATCTCCATGGCTCCGAGGTGTGCTGGAAGAAGTTCCTCAACGCCGCCCGCTTCTACGACGCCGACGTCCTCATCTGTGGCGGCGACATGACCGGTAAGGCGATCGTGCCCATCGTTTCTGAGAACGGGGCCTTCAGCGTCGTCCTCGGCGGGGAGCAGCAGACCGTGCCGGCCGAGCAGGTGGGCGAGGTCGAGGCCACGATCCGGCGCAAGGGTTACTACCCGCTCCGCATGAGCGTGGAGCGGCTGCACGAGCTCGACCAGAGCCCGGAGAAGCGTGCCGTGTGCTTCCAGGAGGTGATGCTCGAGGGTGTCGACCGCTGGATGAACATGGCGGCCGAGAAGCTGCGCGGATCTGGCATCCGATGCTTCGTGTGCCCGGGCAACGACGACGAGATGGAGGTGGACGATGTCGTCCGGCGCTCCGAGCTGGTCGAGCTCGGCGAGGGCCGCATGGTCGACATCGACGGGTTCGCGATGATCTCGACCGGCTGGTCGAACCCGACGCCCTGGAAGACCCACCGCGAAGACTCCGAGGAGCAGCTGGCCGAGCGGATCGAGACCATGGCCTCGCAGATCGCCGATCCCAGGCGGGCCATCTTCAATCTTCACTGCCCGCCCTTCAAGTCCGGGCTGGACGAGGCGCCGGCCATCGACGCGGACCTGAAGCTGCTGCACGGCGGCCGCGCCCTGCGACCGGTCGGCTCGACCGCGGTTCGCGAGGCGATCGAACGCCACCAGCCGCTGCTCTCCCTGCACGGCCACATTCATGAGAGCAAAGGCGCGGTGAAGATCGGCAAGACGCTGTCCATCAACCCGGGCAGCGCGTATGAGGAGGGGATGTTGATGGGGGCGATCGTCCTGCTGGATGCCAAAAAAGGCATCAAGAGCTATCAGCTGGTCAACGGATGAAGAGGTAAGGAGGAAGCACTATGGCGGACACAACGATGGGGACGGCCGCAGCCGCGAGGCCGGGCCTGTTCCTCCGCAACGCGACCGGCCTGGTCAAAGCCTGGTCGACGTTCGACGCGTTCGTTTACTCGTTCTGGTCGATCAACCTGATCACGCTCGGCCTGTACGGAATGTCTTATGTGTACTGGGTACCTGATGGACAGCTTCTCGCGGCGATCGTGATCTTCGGGGTGCTCACCACATTCCTTGTCATCACCTACGCGATGTTGGTCAGCGTCATGCCGCGAACCGGCGGTGACTACGCGTGGCAGAGTCGAGTGCTGGGTGGCGGCCTCGGCTTCGTCCTCTCGATTACCGGCTGGTGGTTCACGCTGTTCCTCTGGGCTCCGATCTACGCCAACATCCTCAACGTCCAGTTCTTTCTGCCCCTCGCCTATACCCTCAAGCTGTCGGGCGTCGCCACGTTCTTCACCAGCCAAACAGGCCTCTTCGTCAGCTGCCTGATCGTTCTCGCATTCGTCAGCGTCGTGGTCACATTGGGCATGGAAACCTATGCCCGGATCCAGAAGATCTGCTTCTGGATTGGGCTGGGCGGGCTCGTGGTCGTTTGCGGACTTTTGCTTTTCGCAAGCCAGAGCGACTTCCAGCATGCATTCAATCGCGAGGCGGCTTCGCTGTTCGGCGCCAGTGGAAACGCCTACCAATCGACTATCGATCTGGGGACCAAGGCAGGCTACACGCAGCATGACTTCGGGGCGTTCAGTCTCGGCCCGATCTTCCTGTTGATGCCCTTCCTTGCCTTCTACTTGCTGTGGCCCAACTGGGGCGCAACGCTCTATGGCGAGGTCCGCGGGGCCAAGGACATCCGCAAGCCCTTCTGGAGCATGTTCTGGGGCCTGTGGGTGACGATCGGCCTTGTGGCGCTGGTCATGATCCTCATCGTCAAGACCATGGGCTGGCAGTTCTACAACTCCGCCAACGCCGCTTACTACAACTACGCCTTCTATGGCGGCGACGCCACCCCGGTTGCCACGTGGCCTTACCCGGTGATGTTCGCCGGGTGGTTGGTGGACAACCACCTCTTCCAGGCCCTGCTCATCGTCGTCATGGGACTATGGTTCTTCGGCTGGGCGGGCACGCTGTTCCTTTCCTCGACACGAGTGATCTTCGCCGCCGCCTTCGACCGGGTTCTCCCTTCGTGGGCGGCCAACATCTCGGCCAGGCGGCGCGTGCCGTACGGCTCCCTCGTCCTGATGATCGTGCCGTCGGTCGTGATCAGCGCGATCTATTCCTATGTCCCCAAGTTCCAGAGCGTCTTCCTGGACGCCACCGCCGTTCTCGCGTTGACTTTCCTGGCCACTGTGGTCGCGGCGATCATCCTGCCCTGGCGGCGGAAGGATCTGTATGAAGCCTCGCCTGTCGCCAACTACAAGGTTGCCGGGGTGCCGACGATCACGGTTGTCGCGGTTATCACCGCGATATTCCTGCTGTTCATGCTCTACGAGTGGTCGTTTAACAGCAGTAATCTCTATGGGACCTCGTTCCAGGCAACCCTTAACTCCGTGTACTACTTCCTCGCCACGTACGTGGTGGCAATCGCCATCTACGTCGTCGCGCGAATCGTCCGCAGCAGGCAAGGTATCGACCTGCGCCGGATCCACCATGAGATACCGGTTGAATAGGATTGCAACGCCCGCCGGGCGCAAGCCCGGCGGCTAGTTTTCCAGCGATGCTCGAGTACACGCTCCGCACCTACCAGAACCCCACCCGCCTCGTCCAACGCTTGGGCGCGATCCAGGAGCTGGGCCGCGAGGCGAGCCTGCTCGGGATCCGCCGGCCGCTTCTCGTCACCGACGCCGGCGTGAAGGCGGCGGGACTCCTCGATTCCGCTCTCGAGGCGCTTCGCACCTCGGACGTAGAACCCATCGTGTTCGACAAGGTCCGCGCCAACCCCGGCGTCGAGCTCGTCGACGCGGGCGCGGCCGAGTACCGAACCCAGGGCTGCGACGGCCTCGTCGCCATCGGCGGCGGCAGCTCGATGGACACCGCCAAGGGCATCGGCGTGGTGGCCGTCCACCACGGCAGCATCGTCGACTACGAGTGGGGAGGGAGCCCCATTCGCTCCCGGATCCCGCCGATGATCGCGGTCCCGACCACGGCCGGGACCGGCAGCGAGGTCACCCTGTGGGCCGTCATTACCGACCCCAAGCGCAAGATCAAGTTCAACGTCGGCGGCACGCCTGACATCGCTGCCTGGGTCGCGGTCATCGACCCCGAGCTGACGGTGAAGCTGCCGCCGGCCGTCACCGCGGGGACCGGGATGGACGCCCTTGCCCACGCGGTCGAGTGCTTCACCATGTCGTATCACCAGCCGTTCACCGACGCGGTCGCGCTGCTGGCGATGGAATACGTCGCACGTTATCTGCGGGTCGCGTTCTCACAGGCCGGCAACCTCGAGGCGCGCTATCACATGAGCGCCGCGGCGACCCTGGCGGGGCTCGCGTACGGCACTGATTCGGCCGGCGCGGCGCACGCCATGAGCCAGACCGCGGGCGGCGTGCACGACGCTCCCCACGGCGCGCTTACGGCGCGGCTGCTCGGGCCGGTCATGGAGTACAACCACTCCGGCGAGCCGGAGCGATTCGCCCGCATGGCGGCCGCGTTCGGCCTCGACGTGCGCGGCGTGTCCACCTGGCGCGCCGCCGAGATGGCCGTCGAGTACGTCCACCAGTTGACCGTCGACGTGGACATACCGAGCATGCACGAGCTGGGGTTCAGCGAAGAGGAGATCCCCATGCTCGCGGACAAGGCCTTCGCCGACCCGCAGACGATCGGCAACCCGCGCGACGTGGACGCGGCGAACTACCGCAAAATCTACAGGCGCGCGTTCGACCTCGGCAAGCACCGCATGAATGGAGCCCGTCCATGACGATCGACGTCGCACGATCCGTGAAGAAGATGTTCATCGCGGGAGCATGGGTCGAAAGCGAGTCGGGCGAGCACTTCGACGCCGAGAGCCCGGCGACAGGCGAGGTCATCGCCGAGGTTCCGAAGGGCACACGAGCCGACGCTCAGCGCGCGGTCGAGGCAGCGCACAGGGCGCGCGCGGCCATGGCCGGGTTGAAGGGCTTCGAGCGCTCAAGACGACTGCACCGGATCGCGGAAGCAATCGAGAAGCGCCGCGACGAGATCGCGCGCCTGCTCACGCTCGACCAGGGGAAACCTCTCAAGGCCGAGGCCCTGGGCGAGGTCGACGAGTGCATCGAATACTTCCGGATCGCGGCCGAAGACCTGAAGCGCCTCGAGGGTCGCGTCCTGCCGTCGGCCAGCCCGAGCAAGCTGGTCCTAGCGCGCCACTACCCGCGCGGGGTCTACGGGATCATCACGCCCTGGAACTGGCCGCTGACGATGGCGGCCGAGCTCATCGCTCCGGCGCTCGCCGCGGGCAACACCGTGGTCTGGACGCCGGCCTCCTCCACCAGCGTGATCTCCGTTGCGCTCATGGAATGCATCGCCGAAGCCGATTTCCCCGCCGGCGCGGCGAACCTGGTCACCGGCCCTGGCGCCGAGGTCGGCGACGAACTGGCGGGTCATCCGCTCGTGGACGGCGTCGGTTTTGTCGGCTCGACCGAAACCGGCGCTTCGGTGGCGAAGCGCGCGGCAGGCAAGCACGTGATGCTCGAGCTCGGCGGCAACGGCCCGCAGGTCGTCTTCGCCGACGCCGACATCGGCAAGGCGGTGGAAGGAGCGATCGTCGGCTGCTACCTGTGCGCGGGCCAGAGCTGCACGGC
>Ga0066710_100006576_pt1 | contig 10894 bp, 8 predicted proteins | sample GraSoiAngelo_159_FD_79666 | JGI IMG/M metagenome (GOLD analysis project Ga0066710, IMG submission 79666) | Grasslands soil microbial communities from the Angelo Coastal Reserve, California, USA - 14_1009_16_40cm | ecosystem: Environmental > Terrestrial > Soil > Grasslands | place: USA...
AGGCCCACCACGCTGGCGTGGTCGATCACCACGCCCTTCGGGCGGCCGGTCGAGCCCGACGTGTAGACGACGTACGCCGCGTTCGTCGGTCGCACCGGCACCTCGGGCAGCGGGCCGCCGCCCAGCGGGCCGAGGTGGTCGCCGAGCGGGCCGAGGTCGTCGAGCGCGACCACGTCGACCGGCCGGCCGGCGTGCTGCCCGGCCCGGTCAGTGACCACGAGGGACACGTCCGCGTCGTCGAGCACGAACGCGCGCCGGTGCTCGGGGTGGTCGGGGTCGAGCGGAACGTATGTGCCGCCGGCCTTGAGGACGGCGAGGAACGCGACCACCATGTCGGGCCCGCGCGGCAGCCAGACCGCCACTCTCGTCTCCAGACCGACGCCGCGGCCGGCGAGGTGACGGGCCAGCTGTTCGGCGCGCGCGTCGAGTTCGCCGTAGCTGATGGACGCGTCGGTCGTGGCGACCGCCGGCGCGTCCGGCCGCATCCGGCTCCACCGCGACACGAGGCCGTGGATCGTGTCCTCCCGCTGGGACCGGACTGCTGTGTCAGTCACGGCGATCACCGCCCATCCGGACCTCTGCCCTGCTCTCGTTTCGGTGCTGGTCCCGGTCTGCCGCGGGCGCCTCGCCGAGCCAGCGGTACATCGCGTCGCGGAGCACGTCGACGCAGCGCAGGAAGTCCAGGTGCGCGCCGTCCAGCAGCACCCTGGTCGCGTCCGCGCACTCCTCCCACCCAGGAAATGCCACATCCGGGGGTACCACGTCGTCGCGCGTCCAGGCGACCACGGTGACCGGGCAGGGGACCTTGCGGCCGGGCTCGAACCGGTAACCACGCTGGACCTCAAGGTCGGTGCGCAGCACGCGGGCGGCCAGTTCGGCGAAGTCGGCGCGGACCGGTGCGCCGGCGGTGCCGAACAACGACGCCGTCTCGGCGACCAGGTCGACGGTGTCGAGGTCCACGAAGTTGAGCCGGCCGTACAGGCCGCGGTGCGGCGGACCCCAGGACGAGGCGATGAGGCGGGCCGGTAGCGGCAGCCCGCGCCGGTCGAGTTCGGCGATGGTGTCGAGGGCGAACGGCACCGCGCCGCAGTGCCCGGCGACGAAGTACTCCCGCTCCAGGTACGGCGTCAGCGCGTCGGCGAGGTCGGTGGCGAAGGCGGCGTGGCTGCGGTGCGGCGACTCGCGCATCCGGTTCTCCCGTCCCGGCGGCTGCAGGGCACACACCTGGACGTCGCCGAACCGTCGCGGCCACTGCCGGTACGACGAGGCGCCGACGCCGGCATAGGGAAGGCAGAACAGGATCCGGCCGGCGGGCTCGGGTGGCGGCACCAGCCAGCGCTTGGCGGCGTCGCCGGCGGTCATTCCTACGCCCACAAGCACCCCCAGCCCAAGGACCGAGACCCACCCACCGCCCGACTACGTCTCCGCCCGAGACTACGAACCCCGGCATCGCCCGTCGTGTCACCGGAACCAGGGGCCGCCCGGATATGCCGGCGCGGGCCTGGTGCAACGCCCGGCCACTCATTCGCGTGACGCGACGACCCGTCGCGCGGACCGTAGCGTCGAGCCGGAACCACGTGCCACACCTGGCTGCCCGGAGGCGAGGCCAACGTGTTGATCTGCGGTGTGAAGGTCTCGCACGACGGCGGTGTCGCGGTCTTCGACGGCGACACGCTCCTGTTCTCCATCGAGCTGGAGAAGGTCGGCAACGGGCGGCGGTACAGCCCGCTCGGCGACCTCGACCGGGTCGGGGACCTGCTGTCCGCGCACGGGATCGCGCCCGGGAGCGTCGACCAGTTCGTTCTCGACGGCTGGTGGGACGAGGCGGGCACGGGCGGCCCGAGCATCCGCACCGCGCGTGGCGGCCGGCCGCACACCGTGACCGTCGCGCCGTATGTCCACAGTGGACGGGGAAGCGCGCCGCTCGACCGGTACCTCTTCAGCACCGACGGGCTCGGTGGTCCTGGCGAGACCGGCTACGCCAGCTACTACCACGCGACCGGCCATCTCATGGGTGCCTACGCCACCAGCCCGTTCGCCCGCCGGGGCGAGGACGCGCTCGTCCTGGTCTGGGATGGCGGCATCACGCCACGCCTGTACGAGGTGCGTGCGCGCGAGCACACGGTGCGTACGGTCGCACCGCTGCTGTCCGCGATCGGCAACGTGTTCCCGCACCTGTGCGGGCGGCTCGAACCCTTCCGGGTACCGGCGGTCGCCATCGGCGCCGACGAGGCGCAGCAGCGGCAGCACCTGGAGATCGCCGGCAAGGCCATGGCGTACGCGGCGCTGGGTACCGTGCGGGAAGCCGCCTTCGGCGTGCTCGACGAGCTGCTCGTCGCACACCCGCCGATCACCGACCAGGCGTGCGTCGAGCTGAGCGAGAAGCTGGTCGTGGCCCGCGACGAGCTGCTGCCGGGCATGAGCGACGCCGACATCATCGCGACGCTGCAGGACTACCTCGGCGCGCGGCTGCTGGACAGCCTTCGGCAGGTCGTGTCCCGGCGCTTCCCGGGGTCGCGTCCCAACCTGTGCATGGGCGGCGGCTGCGCGCTGAACATCAAGTGGAACACCGCGATCCGGGCCAGCGGCCGGTTCGCCGACGTGTGGGTACCGCCGTTCCCGAACGACTCCGGCGCCGCCATCGGTACCGCCGCGTGCGAGCTGTTCCTGCGGCACCGCACGCCGGCCGTGCGGTGGGACGTGTTCCAGGGCCCGGCCCTCGGGCACGAGGTACCCGGACCGCCGTGGCGCTCGCGCCCGTGCCGCCCGGACGAGGTGGCGGAGATCCTGTACCGGGAGGGCGAGCCGGTCGTGGTGCTCGACGGCCGTGCCGAGCTCGGGCCGCGCGCGCTGGGCAGCCGCAGCATCCTCGCACCGGCCACCGCGCCGGAGATGAAGGCACGCCTCAACCAGCTGAAGGAACGCGCCTTCTACCGGCCGGTGGCGCCGATCTGTCTGGCCTCCCGGGCGGCGGAGGTCTTCGATCCCGGCACCGCGGACCCGTACATGCTCTTCGAGCACCGGCTGCGCCCCGGGTGGGCCGACCGGATACCGGCCGTCGTGCACCTCGACGGTACCGCACGGCTGCAGACGGTGGACGACGCGTCCGCCAGCAGCACCGTGCAGATCCTGCGCGGGTACGAGCGGCGCAGCGGCATCCCGGTGCTGTGCAACACCAGCGCCAACCTGTCCGGCCACGGGTTCTTCACCGACGCCGCGACGGCGGCGCGCTGGGGCCGCGTGAGGTACGTGTGGGCCGCCGGGGTGCTGCACAGTCTCGACCCGAGCGGCCTCGACTCGGGCGGCTGAGCGCCGACGAATTCAGCGGCACACGGCGTACGCCTGGCGTCCCCGCGGTCCGGCGGCCGCGCGCAGGAACCCGTGGACGGGATCGACCCCGACGGCGCAGACCTTGCCCAGCGAGTGGGCCGGTACCGCGTCGATCCGGTGCCCCTTGTCCCGCAGCCCGGAAAGGACCGCAGGGTCGAACGACTGCTCGATCGCCACCAGGCCCGGCCGGGACGCCCGCGGCGCGAACGACTGCGGGAAGTGGTCTATGTGGAAGGCCGGCAGCTCGGTCGCCGCCTGCAGGTCCAGGCCGAACTCGGCGACGGCGAGGAACGTCTGCAGCGTCCACTGGTCCTGCTGGTCGCCACCGGGGGTACCCATCGCAAGGAACGGGGCGCCGTCGCGCAGGACGACAGTGGGGCTCAGCGTGGTGCGCGGCCGCTTGCCCGGTGCGAGCGAGTTCGGGTGCCCTTCGACCAACCACATCGTCTGCGCGCGGGTACCGAGCGGGAACCCGAGGCCGGGTACCACCGGCGAGCTCTTGAGCCAGCCGCCACTGGGTACGGCGACGACCATGGTGCCCGTGCTGTCCACCGCGGCGACGGTGCACGTGTTGCCGGCCCCGGTACGGCGCGCCGCGGGACCGACGGTGGGCACGCCGCTGCGCAGCTGGACCAACCAGTCCGGATCGTCCGGCGACGACGGTTGCTGCTCGGGCCACGGGATCCACGACTTGCGGTCGCCCGGCGTACCCGGCTGGGGGTCGTCCGCGGCCCGCCCGTCGATCAGCGCGCGGCGCCGCGCCGAATAGGCCGGTGCCAGCAGTTCGGCCATCGGCACCTGGGTGTACCGCGGGTCGCCGTACCACCCCTCCCGGTCGGCGAAGGCGAGCTTCGCGGCCTCCGCGAGCGTGTGCACGTACCCGGTGCTGCCCAGGCCGGCCGCGGGCAGGTCGACGCCGTCGAGGATCGCCAGCTGCTGCAGGAAGACCGGGCCCTGCGACCACGGACCCGGCTTGCAGACGGTGTAGTCGCCGTAGGCGAGCGCGCACGGCTCCTCCACCTCGGGGCGCCAGGCCGCGAGATCGGCGGCGGACAACAGGCCGCGGTGCCGGTGGCCGGTCGCGTCGAGCACCTCGGTGGTGGACAGGAAGCGGTCGATCGACTCGGCGACGAAGCCCTGGTAGAAGGCGCGGTGCGCCGCCTCGATCTGGGCCTCCCGGTCGGCCGATGCGGCCTGCGCCTCGCGGAGTATGCGTTCGAACGTGCCCGCCATGGTCGGGTTGCGCATCCGGCATCCGGCCGGGGGCGGCGCGCCGTCCTGCAGGTAGGTGCGGCCGGACCCGGTCCACTCGCTGCGGAACAGCGGCGCCAGCAGTTCGATCGTGCGCGCCGTGGCCGGCAGCAGCGGGTACCCCTGCGTGGCGTACCCGATGGCGGGCTCCAGCACGGACGCCAGGGTCGCGGTGCCGAACTCGGCCAGCAGGCGCAGCCAGGCGCCGAACGCGCCGGGCACGCAGGCGGGCAGCACCCCGGAACCGGGTACCGCGGTGAGCCCGAGTGAGCCGAAGGCGTCGATCGTCGCCGCCTGTGGAACGGGGCCCTGGCCGCAGATGACCCGGACGGTGCCGGTGGACGGCGAGTAGACCACGATCGCCACGTCGCCGCCGGGCCCGTTGGAGTGCGGCTCGACCACCTGGAGAACGAAACCGGCGGCGACCGCCGCGTCGACGGCGGTGCCGCCACGTTCGAGGACCGCCATGCCGGTGCTCGACGCGAGCCAGTGTGTCGACGACACCGCGCCGTGGGTACCGGTCAGCTCGGGTCGGGAGGCGCTCATTGTCCGGCCACCCCGGCCGCGGTGCGCGGGTCTTGGTGCCGCGGGTCCTGGTGGCGCGGGTCTTGGTGGCGCGGCCGCGCGTGCTCAGGTGGCGGCAGGCGGCAGGCGAACCGCGCCACCTCGAACAGGATCTCGACCAGATCCTTCTCGCACTTGACCACCTCGGCCGTGTGGAACTCGTCGGGGAGCGTGTCGCGGTCGTCGGCGTACAGGCCGTTCGTGGCGACGTCCCGGGCGATCGCGACCAGGCGCCGCAGCAGTTGGGCAACCACGTGGTGCCGGGTCACCGGCAATCGTACGGTCATGAAGTAGCTGTCGTAGATCATGCCGACCATGCCGTGGTTCAGCCGGCGGACCGCCGCCTGGTTCAGCAGGGACCTGCCGTCGGGCACGAGCTTCGCGGCGACCCCGTCGTGGACGAGGTTGTGCACCCGCACCGAGTCGAGCAGCTCACCGGTGTCACCACCGGACATGGACAGCGGCGGGCGTCCCCGGAACAGTTCCCGCACCTTCGGGTAGTCCGGTGCCCAGCTGCCGCTGAACGCGCGGTGCCGCAGTCTCATGCTCGGCCGGATGAGCACGTGGTACAGGTCGCGCGGGCAGGAGCCGGTGTAGAGCAGCATGGCCGAGTGCCCGTCGACGTAGCGGCACATCGGTTCCAGGGCGGCCTGCGCCGAGGTGGCGCCGCGGTTCAGCTCGTCGAGCAGCTGACCCATCAGCCGCCAGATGATGAAGCACACCTGGTGGCCGGTGATCCACCGGAACCAGTACAGCTCCTCGGCCGCCTCGCCCGGTTCGACCGGCGGGGTCGGGGCGTCGTCCCGGCCGAGGGTACGGATGAGCTGACACGTCTCGGTGTAGCTGCGCTCCGGGTGGTCGTTGTCGCGCAGCGCGTCGGGTTCGGTGGCGGCCGGCAGCAGCAGCGGCTCCAGGCCGTAGGCGAACCCGCCGAAGTCCCACTGCCGGCCGGCTGGAAGGTCGGTGAACGGCGTGGTCCGTGCGGGTGTCATGAGGTGCCGGTGGGCATGAAGGTGAATTCGAGTTCGAGTCCGTTGACATCGAAGGCGTAGAAGCTCTGCACGCCGTTGTCGTCGGTCACCACGCCGGTGGGAGGTTGGTGGACGGTGAAGACGTACCGGCCGGACTGGTACAGCTCGATCCAGCGGCTCCGTAGTCGGGTCAGCCGGTCGGGGTCGTCGACGCTCAGGCAGACGTGCTGGAACTGAATCGTGCTCTCGGTCGGGTCGGGTGCACGGCCGCGGCGTTCGAACAGGTGCAGGCGCAGGTCGCCGAGGACCAGTTCGGTCAGCGTGTCTATTCCGGGCAGCCGGCTGCGGGTCAGTTCGGAGAACTGCTGGAGTGTCCAGGCTTGCTGGCAGCCGAGGAAGTCCTGGTACCAGGAGACACAGTTGTCCAGGTCGTTGGTCTGTATGCCGACGTGGTGGAACCGTGGGAGGACCGGTGGTGTCTGTCCCATGTGCTCATCACTCCTGGGAACCCATCAGCTGCGCGAAGCTCTTTCGGTAGAAGAGGTCCTTCCGCTCCTCCGACACCGTTGCCAGGGCCAGCTCGAAGGAACCGATCGGGTCCTTGCCCCCTTCGGGATGCGGAAAGTCGGTCGAGAACATGAGCAGCTCGTCACCGAGCTGTTCCATCAACAGGGCAACCTGTTCCGAAGAGTCGGGGGTGAACTTCAACTGCTCCCGCACGTACCGGGACGGTTTCTCGCGCAGGTCGGCGAGGCTGCTCTCGGTGCTGCTGAAGTACTTGTGCGTGCGGTCAAGACGGTCAAGCCACGCCGGTACCCATGCCGCGCCGTATTCGATGCAGCCGCCGCGCAGCGACGGGAACCGGTCGAGGACGCCGTCGAGAATGAGCGCGGTCAGAATCTTCGCCGGAAGCTCAGGCAGGGCCATGTAGTCCTTGCTGCGCATGTTCTCGTCGCCGCCGAACAGGTCGGGGCTGAGCGGACGGCCGTTGTTGTGGTAGACGGGATCGACCTGTCCGCCACTGGTACCGACATGGAGAACGAACGGGATGTCGGCATCCTGCAACCGCGCCCAGAACGGATCGAGCTCGACATGGGAGGGCGAGATACGGGTGGGCGTGATCGGCGGGATCCAGACCGCGGCACACCCGGCTTCGATCGCCTCGGCGACCAGCTGCGCGGCGGTGTCACCATCCTCAAGGGGCACGACTGCGACCGGAAGCAGTCGCTTGTCGGCGGCGCAGAACTCCACGATGCCCCGGTTGTGGGCCCGTGCCCCGCCGTTCCTGACCTCCGGGTCGGCGGCCAGGATGAACTGGTTGATCGAGTAGGTGCTGAAGACCAGTTGGGCGCCGAACCCCATGAGGTCCAGCGCGCGGCTGCGTTCCTCGGGGAACACCGCACCGAGGGCGGCCCAGCTCTTGACCGCGAAGGGATCGGCCTCCGCCCACTGCCGCAGAACCGGCTCGTCCTTGCGGAGTTCGGCGATGCCGAGGAGTTCGCGCATCTGGTCTTTCAGCGACCTCGGGCACAGATCGTCGAGCCTTTCCCGGATACCCGGGTCCGCGTAACTGGACAGCCAGTCCGGCCGCTCCATGAGGTGGCTGTCGGCGTCATAGCGTAAGCGCGTGGAAGGTTCATTCGTCATGACCCGGCCTTCCGTGATCATAAATGCCCGACTCCTCCTGCCTCGCTGGATGCTATGTGGGTCGGTCAGCGGCCCGCACGTCCCTGAAACGCGGTCCGGCAAGGCGAATCAGCTGCCCTGCGGTACCGGCGCGGTAAGGCTCTCCTCCTCCACCGGGCCCGGCTCGCTGGGCTCCGGCGGGCTCGACAGCACGCTCGACGGCGGGCTCGACCCGCCGGCCGTGCGTGCCTGCGCGCGCACCGCACGCCGCACCGTGACCACGGTCAGGCTTATGCAGACCACGAACAACGGCCAGGCCGTGAGCACCTTGGCGACGGCGAGCGCCGCCCAGTTCTGCGCGAGGAACAGCGGCAACTGCACGACCAGCTTGACTGCGAAGTAGCCCACCCAGTACCAGCCGGCCAGCCGGAAGGCACGCATGAGCGTCGGGCTGCGCCGCCACGCGGTACCCCGCCCGGTCACCAGCCCGGCGACGATGCCGACCAGCGGCCACCCGACCAGATTGGCCACCAGGAACGCGACCGGGTACACAAGGTTGAGGTAGAGCAACGGCGGGTAGAAGCCCTGCGCCACACCGCCGACGAGGTTCGCGAGGGTGAGCTGGAGCGTGACACCGGCCATGCCGTATGCGGCCTTCCGCGGCCCGGCCCGCCGGATGAGCCGGACGACCGCCACCAGCGCGCCGATGACGAGCCCCACAAGCAGCGCCGTCGCCAGGGGAAGGCCGAAGCTGCCGTAGAAGAGGACGTCCAGGACGTTGCCGATGATGACGGGGATGAACGCGGTACTGTGCGGGGCGGACCCGGCAACGGCACGCCCGTTCGACAGCGGCTTTCCGTAGGCGTCCAGCGCCTGTACCGCGACGACCCGGGTACCCGGTGGCACCGCGATCGACGTCTCGAAGCCGCGCTTGGCCACCGGGCCGCCGATCTCCCGCAACGCGTCGCGGCTCGGGCCGCCGAGCAGCTGCCACTTTGCGACCTCGGTCGCACCGTTCCAGCTCACCTGCACCTGCGACCCGTCGATGACCGCGTCCGGCGGCGAGAGCGGGTAGCCGTGCCATTCCGAGCGGTACACCCGGTAGGTGAGCTCACCGAAACCCAGCTCGAAAGCCGGCCGGCCGTTCGTGTCGAACTCGGTGACCCGTTTCGTGTCCGCCCACGACACCAGTTGGTCGCCGTTCGGCAGCGTCAGCGCATTGCCACCGAAGGCGGTGTAGATATCGGGCTCGTGCCGCAACTCCCTGACCACCGTCGCGGTCTTCGTGTCCGGGTCCAGCCGGATCGTCAACGCCCGCGCCGCATGACCGCAGCCGGGGGCGGGCGCGCCGCCGCCGTTGTCGAAGAGGGTGATGGTGCGCTCGTCCAGCATGCGGGCGTCGTGCTGGTAGCAGAACCAGCCGAGGTCGGAGCCGAGCAGGTTGGCTCCGAAGGTGGCCCCTGCGTTGGCCGGCGAGCCGAGCGTCCACACCACGTGGCCGTCGGTACGGGAGATGCGGTAGACGCTCCACGTGTTGCGTGCGGAGACCAGCAGGTCGCCGTCGGGCAGCAGGTCGATCGAGTTGCCGTGGAAGTAGTCGAATATGCCGAGCGGTCCGGGCACGGGTATATGTGACTCCCGTACCGGCACGTGGTCCAGCGCGTGCCACTCGAAGAGAACGGCACCGTCGTGCTGGAAGTCGACCTCCTGCACGACGTAGTCGTACACCACGACGGGGTACCCGAACATGGCCGTCACCACCGGCGCATAGGAACCGATCAGCGCGGTGCCCCGCGGGGTGATCCGCAGCTCGTGCAGGCTGGGCTGGTACCCGTTGCGCGACTGGATGCGGCCGACCTCGCGGTAGTGCTCGTCGAGCACGACGTAGACGCCGCGGGTCTCGACGCCGAAGGCCAACCACCCGCCGACGAAGTAGACCAGCCGCTGCTTGCCCTGCACCGTGACGACGTGGAAGTTGTGCGTGTCGGCGACGACGTCGGGCTTGTTCCAGACCACCGTGCCGTCGTTGGCGTAGATCGTCGCTCCGCCCCGACCGCCGCCCTTGGGCGCGGCGAACAGGTACCCGGATGCGGACCGCTTGGTGTCGAGCAACGGGCAGGCACCGACGGGCCGCAGATCCGGCCGGCTCTTGTAGGCCGTGGGCAGCGGGCAGTCCACGGGCGCTGCCTGTGGCGCCGGCGCCGCCAGCGCGGGCGTCTGCGGCAGCGTCACGGCGGCCAGCGCGGATGCCGCCGGCATCAGGACAAGCAGCACGGCGACCGCGCGGGAGATTCTGCGAACCATCGACGGCCCCTTCCCGAGCGCGGTCTTCGAACCCGCGCTCAAGATATGGCCGGCGGTGGGCTCTGTGATGTAACGCAAAATCCTGACAGGGCCGGCCGGTTCACGGTGTCCTCAGCCCGGCGCAGATGGTGTCGATCAGTTCGGGTGGCGCGTCCCGGAACCGGTCGTGGTGCCCGGGGAAGAGCGTGAACGTGATGTCTCCGCACTCGGCCCACCCGGCCATCTCGTCGGGGCCGTACTCGCCGTCCTCGCTCCACCCGAAGGCGGTGATGGGACAGGCGAGCCGCAGCGGGCTCGACGCGGTGTACCGGCGCCTGAGCTCGATGTCGTTGCGCAGGATCCTGACGTAGATGGACACCAGCTCGGGGTGCGGGTTCTTGCCGGCGGCGCGGATCGTCGTGGCCACCTCCGCGGCCAGTTCGGTCTCGTCCATGTCCAGCATGCGTCCGGACGGTCCGACCTGAGGCGGTACCTCCGCCGACACGAACAGCCGGGTCGGCGTCGCGCCGGCACGCTCCAGCTGGTGGGTCACCTCGTAGGCGAGAATCGCCGACCAGCAGTGGCCGAAGAACGCGAACGGCACGTCGAGGTACCGGTCCAGGCCCGCGACGATGGCGGCGGCCAGGTCGTTGAGCGTCGGCGGTGGTCGCTCGGTGAAACGGGACAGGCGACCGGGTAACTCGACCGGCAGGAACTCCACGCCGTCCCGGATGGCCGGCCAGCTGTCGAAGACGCTGGTACCGCTGCCGGCGTGCGGGACGCAGAACACCCGGGCGGCTGCCGCGGTCGAGGCTTCTCGTTGCAGCCAGACGCTCACGCCCTATGCGGACCTCTCCAGGGTGTAGTGC
>Ga0066710_100006577_pt1 | contig 10894 bp, 13 predicted proteins | sample GraSoiAngelo_159_FD_79666 | JGI IMG/M metagenome (GOLD analysis project Ga0066710, IMG submission 79666) | Grasslands soil microbial communities from the Angelo Coastal Reserve, California, USA - 14_1009_16_40cm | ecosystem: Environmental > Terrestrial > Soil > Grasslands | place: USA...
GCACGGGGCCGGTCGGGTTGGTCGAGACGAACTCGACGTTGACGCGCGTGCCTTTGCCGACGTCGTGGCGGGCGAAGCCGTCGACGCCGGCGTCGACGACGTCGCGCAGCACGTCGTGCAGCCAGGTGTCATGTAGCCGGAAGTTCACGAAGCCCGGCCCCGCCACCTCGACCGCAGCGACGTGGGGCGGCGGCTCCGAGCTCAGCCTGGCGGCGAGCGCGTTGGCCAGGTCGCGCGGGTTGCGACCGGCCTGCTTCGCCACCGCCAGCGCCACCGGGCTGCTCCAGTCACCGTGCTCGCGCTGGGCCGGGCGCTCGAGACGGATCTCGGCGGGCGGCGCCACGCCCTCCGCCTCGAGGGCGGCGCGCAACGCGTCGGTCAGGGTGTCACGCAGCACGGGAGCTCAGCCCGCTCAGCGGCGTCGGGCGGCCGCCACGAGGGCGGTGACCTTGTCGATGAGCTCGATGGGGTCGAAGGGCTTGGTGACGTAGTCGTCGGCACCGAGCTCGAAGCCGCGCTGCACGTCGGCCATCTGGGCCTTGGCCGAGAGGAGCAGCACCGGCACGTCGGCCGTGGTCGGGTCGGACTTCAGGATGCTCACCAGCTCGAGGCCGTTCATCGTCGGCATCATGATGTCGGAGATCACGACGTCGGGTCGCTCGGCTCTGACCATCTCGACACCCTCCCGGCCGTCGCCGGCGCTGATGACGTTGAACCCCTCGAGCTCGAAGTTGACGCGCAGGAGCTTGACGATGACCGGATCGTCGTCGATGACCAGCACCGTCATCGGGGGCACCCAACGATCGTACCGGGAGCGGTCCGGTCGCCTGGGATCAGGCGGCGGCGATCAGCCCGCTACGCTCGGACGGTTCCCGCCCTCGTAGCTCAGGGGATAGAGCACCGGCCTCCGGAGCCGGGTGCGCAGGTTCGAATCCTGCCGGGGGCGCTCGCAAGAGCCTGGGACTCTGTTTTCGAACCGATCGTCCCGAACGGTCCCCGGTGCTCGATACCTTCCTGTGGCCCGGGAGCGCTTGCTCCGCTCGCCAATCCGGCGACCCGAGCGCGCAGACCGCCGTGGTGCTCTCGCGCTCATTGCGGTTGGCGCGGTTCTCGGTGCGCATTCTTTGCCCGGTACGGAACTGGGGATGGGCATGTCGCGTCGAGACTCGACGAGAGTCAGAGTCGTTCTCTCGTTGCGGGCCGGTTGCCAATAGCTCTAATCAGAAGGCGTGACGACGACCACGCGCGCCCGCCGAGGTCTTCGCCTGGAATACCTCACCATCGGCTGGAACGCGGTGGAGGCAGCGGTGGCACTGACGGCAGGCATCGCAGCCGGGTCGATCGCGCTCATCGGCTTCGGGCTGGACTCGATCGTCGAGGTCTTCGCCGCATGCGTCGTTGTCTGGCAAATGCGCGGGGCGCTGTCCGCGGAGCGGGACCGCATGGCCCTGCGGCTCATCGCGGTGTCCTTCTACCTGCTTGCCGCGTACGTCACCGTGGACGCACTGCGTGACTTGATCGGTGGTTCCGCCGCTCGCGAATCGACCGTCGGCATCGTCATGGCCGTGCTCTCGCTCGTCGCAATGCAGTGGCTCGCGCGCGCGAAGCGGCGCACGGGCGAAGCGCTGCACAGCCACACCCTTGTCGCCGACGCGAGCGAGACGGCGTTGTGCGCCTACCTGTCGGCGATCCTGCTCGGCGGCCTTGTCCTCAACGCCACCGTGGGTTGGGGCTGGGCCGATCCCGTCGCGGCCATCGGGATCGCCACCCTGGCCGTCCGCGAGGGCCGGGAGGCATGGCGCGGCGACCGCTGTTGTGCGACCGACTCTCCCTAACCATCGGCGACCTCGACCGACGGTTTGCAGCGTCAGACCCGTCGGAGTAGGCCATGCGCGTGGCTCAATGAGAGGGATACCGCGTGGGTTTCTACCAGGAACAGCTACTCCCGCGATTTCAGGACAAGGTCATGGCGCGCAAGCCGAACCGACCTGTGCGCGCCCGCGTGTGTGAGGGCCTGGAGGGCGCAGTCGTCGAGGTTGGCTTCGGGACCGCGCTGAACGCGCCCTACTACCCGGCTGAGGTGACGAAGGTTGTCGCCATCGAACCGTCCCGCGTGTGTATGCGCATCGCTGAACCGCGGATCGCCGAGTCGTCGGTTCCTGTCGAGTACGGCGGCCTGACAGGCGAGCGTCTCGACCTGCCGTCGGGTGAGTTCGACGCGGCGCTCTCGACGTGGACGCTGTGCACCATCCCGAACCTGGATGCGGCGCTGGCCGAGATGCGACGCGTCTTGAAGCCCGGCGGCTCCTTCCACTTCGTGGAGCACGGTCATTCGCCCGACGAGAAGGTCGCGCGTTGGCAAGACCGTTTGCAGCCATTGAACGGGCGTCTCGCGGGTGGGTGCCACCTGAATCGGCACATCTCCGAGGACATCGAGCGCGCCGGGTTCGAGATCGAGAAGATCGAGACGTACTACCTCAAGGGCGAGCCGAAGCCGATGGGCTACACCTACGAGGGCCGAGCGCTCAGCCGCTAGCCCGCTCGGCGTAACGGTCAGGCTCCCCCTCGAACCGCCCCCGGCAGCGATCCGAGCAGAAGTACACGGTGCGCCCCGCGTGCTGCGTCGAGGCCGGGGCGTTGGCGGCGCGCACCTGCATCCCGCAGACGGGGTCGTATGCGTGGCCCCGGCCGCCCCCGAGCCGGTTGCGATGGCGATACAGCCAGTAGAGATACGCGAAGACGCCGACGAAGCCGATGTTGAGAAACGTGGTGTAGTTCCACTGGAAGCTGGTCTGGACGATCTCGAGGGGACGGGACTCGGGGATGAGTCCGGTGATGGCGAACAGGCCCTCGACCACGAGCCCTGCGGCGGCCATCACCACCCAGAACCACACCAGCAGCCTGAGCGTCAGGCGTCCGCCGTAGTACTTCCGGTAGATGAGCAGGAGCGGCAGCGTGATCAGGTCGGCGAAGATGAAGCTGATCACGCCGCCGAAGCTGATCCCGCCCTTCCACAGCGCGGCGGCGAGGGCCACGTTGCCCACCGAGCACACGAAGCTGATGACGGCAATGAGGGGCCCGACCACAGCGTTCTCCACCGAGGTCCACGCGCCGTGACCATGCAGGAACACGAGGTTCCACAAATGGTTGGGGACGAGCACGCTAAGGAAGCCGGCGATCACATAGCCGACCACCAGCTCGCGGCGCAGCATGGTGAGATCGGCCATGGCGTAGCTGGCCGCGTCGGCCCACGCCGCCTTGGACCTCAGCTTCTGTCGCCAGGGCTCGCGGTCGAGCTCGGCTTGCTCTTCCTCGCTCACGCCGGCCATGGCCCGGTGCTCGTTCGCGCCGCCACCCGCGAGGTGCCGGCGAGCGGCCGCCGCCCGGCGAGCTCCGATGACGATCCCGCCGGTGAGCGCCAGCAGCGCGATCATGATCGGGCCGCCGACAAACTCGGCCAGCGCGAACTGCCAGCCCATCAGCACCACGAGCACGATGCCCAGCTCGACGACGAGGTTCGTCGAGGCGAACATGAAGATCATGGCGTCGACGAAGTCGGCGCCCTTGTCAAACAGCGACTTCGCCATGGCCGTCGCCGCATATGAACATGAGGACGAGATCATCCCGAGTCCGCTGGCTCGGGCGACGGCGGCGGGGCGGTGATCGCCCATCACCCGCTCCATCTGCTCGTGGGAGACGAAGGCCTGCACCGCCCCGGACAGGCCGAAGCCGAGCACGAGCGGCCACAGCGTTTCCCAGAACATGAAGAAGCCCTCGCGCAGGCTGCGCCCAACGTCGACAACCGTGCTGGCCGCGAGGACGTTGGTCACGGTCCGATCCTCGGGCCGGCGTCGGGGCTGATGCGCAGGAGGTCACGCAGGCAGTGCTCCAGCAGTTCGTGGGGGAAGCCCTCGGCCAGTCGGTAACACACCGAACGGCCGACTTTGCGACCACGGACCAGCCCCGCCATACGCAGCACCTTGAGCGCGTAGCTCGCTGCGTCCTCCGAGACCTCAACGGTGGCGGCAACGTCGCCGACGCAGAGCTCATCCACTGCGCCCAGGGCGAACAAGATCCGCGCTCGGGTCCCGTCCGCGAGCAGCGCCAGCAGCTCGGCGAGGCGTTGGCCTTGCTCCGGATCGATCAGTTGGCGGCGCGCGGTCTTCACTGCCCGCGGGTCGGCCCAACGTTGTTCTGTCGGCGTGGTGGAGATGCACAACCTCCCGGACCGCAATATCGTACAACCGTATACCCGTGCGGGTATCATGAGGTTGCCCGAGGACCTGGCGTCTCGCGAAGCTCAGGGCGCCTCAGCTCGGGTAGTTCGCGTCAGACTTCGTGTGTGCGCAAGCTCCACGAGCGTCCGGCGGTCGATCGGCGGCCTCTCGAACTCTGGTGGACATGTCACGATGAGCTAGCGCTGTTCGGCCGGCTGGCGGTGGCGCTGAGCGCGTGCGCGATCGGCTTTGCCATCGTCGGTCTTCCCCACGTGCCGCTGATGTGGCCGATACACCACCTCGGCCTCGTCGATCCGACCTGCGGCCTGACTTGCGGCGTCGTCGCGATCGACCGGGGCGACACGGCTCGGGCCTGGGCGTTCAATCCCGCCAGCTTCCTGGTTGTCGCGGCGACGGCGGCGCTATTGGTCCGCCTCACCTTCGGACATCTGACTGGACGCTGCTCAGCGTTCGGGTTCGGCCCAGTTGGAGTTTCTGGAGTGTCGGTCGCGCTGGCGTTCGTCGTGCTCTGGGTGAACCAGCAACGCCACGCCGGCCTGATCATCCATCAGTTGCGCTGAGCTGCTACGTCGGCCTCCGTGTCGATCAACCGGCTGGGCCCGTCAACTCTGTCGCACGAGGCGAGCGCGTTCAACGCGTGCAGATGGTTCGCATCAGCTGGCCCGGTCCGCCGAAGGCCGCCAGAGTGGCGCTCACCGACCAGACCAGGGTTCCGCCGCCGAGGGCGCTCGTGGCCAGCCGGCCGCGATGGAGGGGACGCATCGGTGGCTCGACGCCGTTCTCCAACTGGCTCACCCGCGCCTCGAGCGCCTCGTCGCCACCGATGGCGGCGGCAGCGTCGAGGTCGGCCCACTCGGGGCCAGCGACGACCTTGTAGAGCGCACCGGCGAGGGGCTTGCGCCCATTGGCCTCTACCGCCCGCCGGTCGGCTGCGAGCTCGCGGCCGGCGAGATAGCGATGGTGGAGGTCGCCGAGCACTGGCAGATACAGCGGGAGCACCCGCGTGAGGGAGACCTTGGCGGGGTCGAGGTTGATGACGTGGTAGCGCTCGTGGGCGAGCACGGCGTCGAGCCCCGCGTCGTCGACCGTCTCGAGCAGGCCCCGGCTGACCGCGACGCGGGGGCACAGATAGCCCCAGGTGAACGAGCACGACTCGGCGGCGTCGACCAGATCGACCCGCCCCGCCAGCCCCGCGCCCACTGCGGCCTGTGAAAGCCGGGCAGGCAACGGCTCGATGGTCAGTCGCCGCACCCGCCGGCCGAGCCGTCCGGTGGCGATCAGTTGGCGGCGCAAGACCCGATTGGCCCGAACCGCGCCCACCGCGAGCAACGCGATCAAGACCAGGGCGGGCACCGTTCCCGGTGCCGTAAGCGCATGCGTGCCTCGTGTGCTCATCCGGTAGATCACCACGCCGATGACACAACAGCCCAGAAAGCCGATGACGATCGAGGCCCGGACCACCAGCACCAACAGCAAGAGAAACGAGCGGTTGGCCGTGTCCAGGCGCACGCTCAATCCTCGCGGAGCAACTTCTCCAGGCGGCGTCGCAGCTTGGGGTCGGCGCGGCTCTCGGCGACGAAGTGGGCCAGGGCCGCGGCCCCGAAGTCGCGCATGACGTCACGCACGGCGATCCCGGCCGCGTCGCTGACGAGCGCCTCGTAGGCCCAGCCGCGCTTGGCCGGGCTGCGCCCCAGCAACTCCTTTTCGGCGAGACGACTCATCACCGTCATCACCGTCGTGTAGGCGAGTGGCTGGGCACGTCCCTCGTTGAGGTGCTCGAGCACCTGGCGCGGCGTCACCGGTTCCTTGTTCGTCCACACCGCTCGCATCACCTCGGCCTCGAGGGGGCCCAGGAGTTTCTCGAGGTCGTCACCCACTGCCATCGCGCTCCAGTATCTACTACGAGCAGGTCGTAGGCAAGGCTTGACAACTACGAGCCTGTAGTAGACCCTACAGGCGAGTAGTAGACGACCTGGACGAGGGAGGGCAACGACGATGGAGTCCGTGTTGCGAGCGGGATCGGCATTGGTGTGCGGGCTGTGCATGGTGCCGTGCCTGGTGATGATGATTCGGGGTGCCATGCGCAGCCGCGGCCACGAGTCGGCGGACGCGCAGGCTGCGCCGTCCCGAGATGGGCAGGGTTCGCTGCCCCCCGGAACTGAAACGGCGCCGATGGGTCGGTCACAGTGATGATCAGTGGCTCGACCGTGCTCGTGGTCGCGATGGTCGTGATGATGGCGGTGATGTGCGGCGGGATGGTGTTCGGCGCAGGGCTGGCGCTGCGCCGTCGCAGCCATCGTGAACGCGAACGCTGAGCGAGCGCGGACATGGACCGGCCACTCGTTGTGAGAACCCGTGAAGACCCGGTCGGTGCGGACCGCTGCGCCGTTGCAAACGTGGCGCGACCGTCCGGGTCGCACGGGCCTGCGAGGCAGCGAGCGCGTCGGCCGATCTCCGGAGGGCTCGCCGTTCGGCCCGTCGTAGAGTTCGCGTAATGGTCGAACGCGACTCGGTCGATCTCGATGACCTCGCCCGGTTGAGCGGCGAGTCAGTCGACGCGATTCGACATTGGCGGGATCTGGGCCTACTGATCGGAGCCGACGTCTCCGAGAACGTCGAGCGCGCTCGCCTCATCCGCTTCGCCGAACGACGGGGCATTCCGCCCGACGAAGTCGCCCGCATCAGCGCCGATCAGGGGGACATGCTCGCATCCTTCACCCGTTGGGCACTGCAGTCCGGGCGAGGCTCGCTCTACACGCGCCGCGAGGCGGCCGAGCGCTGCGGGCTCGACACCGACCTCGTCGACCAGATCTGGGCCGCCGCCGGCCTGCTCGACCAACCCGGCGCCTACGAGGAGGACCTCGAGGCGCTGCAGCTGGTCGCCACCGCACTGAAGTTCGGGCTGCCCGTCGATGTGCTCCTCCAGTTGCTGCGGGTGTTCGCCGACTCCCTCGGGCGCGTCTCCGACGCCGCCACCCGCGTCTTCCATCTCCACGTCCACGAACAGTTCCGGGTGCAAGGCCTCCACGGTGCCGAGCTGCTGGCTGCCACCCAGTCCATCGCCGATCCGCTCACCGGACTCATCGAACCGGCCGTCATGTACTTCCACCGCAAGAGCTGGGAACGCGCCAACCGCGAGGACCTGTTGCTGCACCTCAGGGAGGAGTCCACGGCGCCCGGCGAGCTCGTGCGCGCGATGTTGTTCGTCGACTTGTCCAGTTACACACCCCTCACCGAAGCCATGGGCGACGCCGCAGCTGCCAGCGTGGTCGGCCAGTTCTCGGACATCGTCCGCGAGGCTGCCGCCGCCCACGACGGCCAGATCGTCAAACAGATCGGCGACGAGTTCATGCTCGCCTTCCCCACGGCGCGCACCGCGGTCGGCTTTGGCATCGGCATCCGAGCCCGCGCACACGCCCAGCCGAACTTCCCCGGCCTGCGAATCGGCGCGCACTGTGGCCCCGTCCTGTTTCGAGAAGGCGACTACTACGGAGCAACCGTCAACCTCGCGGCCAGAGTCACGTCGGCGGCGGCACGGGACCAATTCCTCATCACTGAAGCTCTCCGCGGGCAGATCGCCGGCTCTGGGATCGACACGACGACCGTCGGTAGCCGCTCACTTAAGGGCATCAGTGGCGACGTCGAGCTCTACGAGGTCGAGCCCTCCGACCGACACGAGCGGCTGATCGATCCGGTCTGCGGCATGGCACTCGACCTCAGCGTTGGCGGCGCCGTGCATCTCGACTGGGAGGGCACCGACGTGTGGCTCTGCTCGGAAAACTGCCGGGATCGGTTCCTGGACGCACCGGACCGCTACTCACACACAGCGAGTGGTTGAAAGCGTACCGGCCGAGACCTGCCGGAACTCGCCGTAGATTGGTACAATTCGGACAGCGCTCCGACGAACTCCTCCGCACGGAGCAATAACAGGCGCCGCCGAGCATGGGCTCGAAGATGATGCTCGCCGCGCTACCGCTTGCGGGGTGCGGGCGGGGTGGTGACGATGTTGCGACGCCGCGATGGACGGACCGCGATCCGAAGCGGAGATCTGGGGTTGTGCATGGACGCAAGTCGTGACCAGTACCGAGCGATTGCATCGAGGTACGACCGCAAACTTCAAATCCGCCTAGGTGAGCGAACGCGGCGGCAAGCGTTTGCAGACTTCGACCTCCGGGCCGGAGACACCGTCCTCGACATCGGATGCGGCACCGGGCTGAGCTTTCCCCTGATCGAGAAGGCCATCGGTCCCTCCGGGAAGCTCATAGGTATCGAGCCGAGTCCGGAGATGCTGGCCGCGGCTCAGCAGCGGGCGGACGCGAGCGGCTGGAAGAACGTCAAGTTCATCGAGGCGTCGGCCGACGATGCCGACACCTCGGAACGAGCCGACGCGCTCATCATCTTCCGAGTCCACGAGATCCTTCGGTCGCAGTCAGCGCTGGAGCACCTGCTCCAGTTGGTCAAGCCGGGGGCACGGTTGCTCGTGGTAGGGGTCAAATGGGCGCCGTGGTGGGCGCTTCCGGTCAATCTCGTGATCTGGAGGCAGACCAAAAGTGTCACCACCTCGCACGAAGGGTTCCAACGCCCTTGGGACATCCTCGCCGATCTCGTCCCGAACTTGAGTGTGCGCTCGGTCAATGTTGGTGCAGAGTTCATCGCCCGTGGCACTACGGCGGCATGACGGCGCGAGCCGACGCGAATGTCGTTGGACCCGACGAGGGGCTGTCGTTCGACCTTGGCTTCATGCAGCTGCGGATTCTGTTGTCCGTCGGGATACTGGCCATTCAGCCAGGAGGATCTGTGCCTGGTCGCCAGGACTCACGCCAGCGCCGGTTCACGCCGAGTAGTCGGAGTCTTCCTCTCCTTCACACTCCGTGAGATAATCGAGGAGTTCTGCGACGGCTTGACCGAATTGCCGGTTCGAAAGCCGTCCGATTAGGGGCGCTCTGTGATGTCGCGAGACATCGGAGACACGGGGCGGGCTTACAGCATCGGCTGGTAGTCCTTGGTTCTCGATCTGGAGATCGATCCGTATTTGCGGCTACCCAGGCTGCCGTTCGGCAAGATCGTGGGATGCCTGGCGACATCTCGATAGACGAGTCGTACGACGACTACCCCCGCATCGAGGAGGCGTTCCAGCGCCGGCTCGACGAGACACTGAGGCCTCGGGGGCCTGAGAGCCTGTGGGAACTCTTCAGAAGGCTCGAACCGGCCGCCGGAGCCGCCGCAGTCGACGTTGGGTGTGGCGAAGGTGCTGACGCAATCGAGCTCGCGCGGCGGTTCGGCGTGGGGGTCACCGGCCTCGACCCTGTGCAACGACACGTGGACCTCGGACGAAAGAAGGCGGACGATGCCGGCGTCACCGGCCAGGTCAGGTTTGTGCTTGGCACGGCGGAGCAGATCCCGCTCGACGACGGTGCCGTCGACCTGATCTGGTCGAAGGAAGCGCTCATGTACGCCGAACTCGACGCCGCGTTCACTGAGTTCCGGCGTGTTCTCCGCCCAGGAGGTCGCGGGTTCGTGTACCAGGTGTTCACAGGCCCGCACATGACGGAGGCCGAGGCCACGGAGTTCTGGCGGTCCGGTGCCGCCGCGAACAGCGTCCGTCCCGACGACATGGAGCGCGCCATCAGGGCCGCGCATCTGTCGCTGACCGAACGGATTGACTTCGGGAGCGAGTGGGGCGAGTCCGCTCAAGAGCGATCGGGCGCGCCTGGGCGACGGCTGCTGCACGCGGCGCGGCTGCTGCGCGCCCCTGCTCGCTACATCGACGAGTTTGGAGAAACCGCGTACCGGATCATGCTGGGCGACTGCCTCTGGCACATCTACCGGATGATCGGGAAGCTCCACGGCGCGGTGTTCATTTTCCGAGCCCCTGCGGCATGAAGTACGGCTGAGTCAGAATCGTTCTCTCGTTGCGGGCCGGTTGCCATTGGTCTAATCAGAAGGCGTGACGACGACCACGCGCGCCCGCCGGTGCGCGGCGCGCGACCGACGCGTCGGCGGACGATGTTGAACCCGCTGGATCGCAACACCTACCTGGCGCGCGTCGCACGACACGCGAGCCGTCCCACGAACGAGCCGCGAGGCACTGATGGTCTCGGCTCACGAGGCCACACCGAAGACCGAAGTCAGTAGCTCTTGACCCGCGGCGGGCGCCCGCACTTCCAGGATCGTCGAGTCGACGCCGAGCCGGATCGTGAAGTCGATCCAGGAGCAGCACTCGACCTCTGCGGAAGCGAGGCGCGCCGCCTCTGCGGCGAGCTCCCGACCGCTCGGAAACTCCAAGCGCAGGCCGTCGTCGAGCGCCTCCCGTGTGACCACTTGCGCCAGGAGCCGCTGCCAGTCATCGACACGTTGCGCGACATCGTCATCACCGGTGAGCGTGCAGGCGATCACCGCCTCCGTCGGCATCGGCGCCTTCACAAAGGCGACCGGTGAAGCGGCGGGTGCGGCCGCTTCGATGGTGCCGCACGCGCAGGTGCCATCACAGGGTCCGGCGTGTGGCTCGGCCCGGAGCCGGGCGGCGATCAGTTGCAGCTCATTGGCGAAGGCAACCAGCTCGTCGGTACGCCGGGCGAGGTCGAAGATCTTCGCATCGACGAGTTTGGAGAAACCGCGTACCGGATCATGCTGGGCGACTGCCTCTGGCACATCTA
>Ga0066710_100006578_pt1 | contig 10893 bp, 8 predicted proteins | sample GraSoiAngelo_159_FD_79666 | JGI IMG/M metagenome (GOLD analysis project Ga0066710, IMG submission 79666) | Grasslands soil microbial communities from the Angelo Coastal Reserve, California, USA - 14_1009_16_40cm | ecosystem: Environmental > Terrestrial > Soil > Grasslands | place: USA...
ACGTCCGTTCGCCGACCGACCCGTCCAGCTCGATCGTCATGACCGACGCCGGGTTCACCTGGGCCACGCGCTGGTAGAACGTCGCCGGATGCGGCGCGTAGCCGTACAAGAAATATGACGGGACCGCAGCCGGATCGATCTCGATGTGCACATCGGGATGCGCAAAGAGCGCCTTGATTTCGGATCCGAAGACGAAGCGCCGCCCGTCGCGGTAATAGAACAGCGGCTTCTTCCCCGCGCGGTCCCGCGCGAGCACGAGACGGCCGGCACGCTCGTCCCACACCGCGATGGCAAACATGCCGTCGAGATCCTCGACGAACGCCGGCCCGCGCTCTTCGTAGAGATGGACGATGACCTCGGTGTCGGCGAGGGTCCGGAAAGTGTGGCCGCGTGCGATCAGACGCTCGCGCAGCTCGTGGAAGTTGTAGATCTCGCCGTTGAAGACGACCCGCACGGTGCCGTCTTCGTTTGCCATCGGCTGATTGGCGGCGGCGCTGAGGTCGATGATGCGCAGGCGGCGGAACCCGAGGCCGGCGCGGCCGGCGGCCGACAGGTACACGCCTTGATCGTCGGGCCCGCGGTGCACCAGCCGATCGCGCATCGCAACGATCGTCTCGGCGCGCACCGGCGCGCCGTCGAACGTCAGTTCGCCGCAAATGCCACACATCTTTTACTTTGCGGTGGGGCCCCACCCCCACCGCCTGTGCCTTCGCGGCTTACGCCGCTCGGCTTTGCTATCGGCGACTTTCCGCTTAGTCAGCATAAACATCCGAGCGCTATTGTGTCTGCTTACTGAATCGGCATTTCAAGAGTGCGTACACGGCATCGATGCCGTCCGTCCACCGGATCTTCTTCCCTTCGTCGATGCGGCGCGGGTTGTAGCGCACCGGCACCTCGACGATGCGGCGGCCGGCGCGGAGGAGCTTGGCGGTGAGCTCCGGCTCGAAATCGAATCCGACGCAGCGCAGCCGGATCCCGTTCAGCGCCTCGCGCCTGAACACTTTGTAGGCCGTCTCCATGTCGCTGAGCCGCGCGCCGAAGAGGATGTTCGCGAACCACGTCAGGCCCTTGTTGGCGATGCGCGTCTTGAGCGGAATCGGTCCGGTCGGCCGAAGGAACCGCGATCCGTAGACGACGTCGGTGCGTCCCGCGAGAATCGGCGCGAGCAGGCCGCCGTATTCCTGCGGGTCGAGCTCGAGGTCGGCGTCCTGGATCAGCATGACGTCGCCGGTCGCGTACTTCAGCCCGATGCGGACGGCCCCACCCTTGCCGACGTTGATCGGATTGTCGTAGGTCTTGATGCGCGGATCGGACGCCCAGTGGCTCGCGTCGATCAACCGGCGCGTGCCGTCGCTCGACCCGTCGTTGGCGATGATGATCTCCTTCTCGATGTCGCCGAGGTCGACGGCGCGCACGCGCTCGACGAGCTCGCTGATCGTCTGCTCTTCGTTGTAGACCGGGATGATGATCGAGAGCTTCACAGCGCAGAGAAGGCCGAGAGGATGACCTCGAGCGGGATCGCCAGAAGGCCGGCCACCGCCACCGCGCGCCAGACGAGCGATCGATTCCGGAGCAGGCCGTCGACGCCTGCGACCGCGATCAGAATCGCGAACGGGATGATGACGAGTTGCCGCCGAACAATGTAGCGCTCATTGGCCAGCACCGCGGCAACCGGCGACGTCAGCAAGCCCGCGATCAGCAGGATGTCCATCGGCGTGCGACGCTTCAGCAACTGGTAGACGCCGGCCGGAAGGAACAGCGCGAGCGCGACCGGCAACACGCCGAAGATGTATACAGGATCGAAATAGTCCCAGTAGATGGAAATCCGTTCCTGGACGTTGTTGTAGTTGAGAAAGTCCTTGGCGCCCTGCAAGGGATTCAGATGCGACGCGTCGTAGAGCCCGTACCGGTTGATGTACGTCGCATACATGTCGGGATGCCATGCAAGCCAGATCAGCGCCGGAAGGGTGGACAGAACGAAAGCGAACACGATAGTCGCCCACGCGCGATGGCCGCCTCGCCATCCGGCGAGCGCGATCGTCATGGCGAGGTAGAGCGGCATCAGCACGATCGCCGGTCGCGCGCTGTAGCAGCCGATTCCGAGCGCGAGACCGCCGGCCAACAATGCGAGCAACTGTCCACCGCGCTCGAACGCGGCGACGGCGAGCAGCCAGAACAGCACGAACGGCAGGATCGCCAGTGCTTGCGGCGCCGAGTGTGCGTACATGAAATGGGCGGGCGTGAGTGCGATCAGAGCGGCCGCGAGCAGACCCAACCCGAACGACGACCACTGGCGAGCCGCCGCCACTCCGATGAGTCCCATGTCCGCCAGGACCAGCGCTGCCCCAGCGAGCTGGGAGTGATCGCCGAGCATCTACGGCCCGGCCCTCACGATGACGACGGCTCTTCCACCGGACGGATCGGTGACGATCTTGGCGATTCGCGACTGCCCGGTCTCCAGGGATGGCTCGAGCAGTGGATCCTTGCCGCCAAAGACAATCACACTTCCTGCCGGCAACTGCGAGACGCTGTCGGGCCCGGCGAAGTATCGCGTTCGAGCCCAGAGATCGAGGCGGCTATGCTTGAGCATCTGAAATCGCCAGCGATAGCCGCCTACGTTCATGTACTCCATGTTGGTGCTCAAATACACCGCTGGCACGGGCTCGGCGCTGTCCCTCGACACGACGTACTCTGCGACCTGACTCGTCTCGAACGGATCGAACCAGCCGACGACGCGCGCGCGATAGTCGGTCGTGTAATCGCGATAGAAGACGGCAAAGTGCAACGGCACCGCAAGACACAGCGCCATCGCCAGGGCCCTTGCGGCCGTGCGCCGATCCGCCATCAGTGATGCGGCGCCTTCGACGCAGATCACGGTCGCGAACGGAAGCACGAAGAGCTCGCGATCCGCGCAGTAGCGCTCGTTGAGCAGCGTCGCGGCCACCGGCGCCGTGACGAAGCCAAGCAGGATCAGGCGGCTCGAGATCTCGGATCGTCTCGTCCACAGCGCGACCACACCGCACGGGACGAACGCCATGGCCGGCAGCAGGAAGAGTCCGGCCCGCCGGGTCGAGTCCATCAGATTGGCGCCGCCCGCCAGAAAGAGATACGCCGGATTGAAGTAGTCCCAATAGACCGAGAGTCGTGAGACCGCGTTCGACGAGCGCGGCAAACCGGCCGACAGTCCGAACGGCCCCTGCGGGTCGATGAGAGCGTAGCGTGCGAGCGTATCGTGGAGCATCGCGGGATGGTTGATGCTCCAGAGGACGAAGAGCGACAGTGGCAGCGCGAAGCCGGCGACAGGAGCGAGGATCGCCGCGATCCGCCGCTCCCCAGCCATCCAGATCACGGCGACCGTCAGCAGCACGTACAGCGGCATCATCACCCAGGCGGCAATGTAGCTGTAGAAACCGGCGCCGAGCAGCAGGCCGGCGACGAACAGCAGCCGAACGTCTCGGCGCTGAAAAAAGGTCACGAGGCACAGCAGCCACGCAAGGGTGAACGGAACCGAGCAGATGTAGTCGGCTGCCACCCGGCTCATGATGAAGTGGGCTGGCGCCAGGGCCAGGAGAGTCGCGGCAAGCGCCGCCTGCCACACCTTCGCGAACAGTCTGCGCGCGAGCACGAAGACGAGCACCACGTCGAGTACGCCGATGAGGGCAGACGGCAGCCGGATAGACCACTCCGTCAACGGCGCGACCTTGAGCGTCAGCGCGATGAGATAGAAGAGCATCGGCTGAAACCACACATTGGTGCTGTTGTTGCTAATGAGCGGATCCGTCATCGTCAGGAACAGCGGCAGGCGCTGCCCATTCAAATCGCGTCCGCTTGAAGCCAGAGCGGCCGCCTGGGTTGCGAACTTCACTTCGTCGCCACTAACATGAGGCGGAATCTCGTCGAGGGCGCGGAAGTACAGGGTGGCAGTCAGGACCGCGATGAGGGCACACAGCAACCACGGACGACTTCGCATGGTCATCGAATCAGCGCGGTCACGCTCGTGATCGACATGCCTCCAGCGTCGTGAACCGCGCGCAGATACCGCGCGCCGTTTTCGCGAGTTGCGGCGTGACGATGCTCATCGGCGCCATCTTCCTCGTTCGTCCGCCACACCCTTGGGGTTGGGAAGGGATCGACCAGTATCATCAGCTCGCGCTGGCGCTCGCTCGCGGCGAGCCGTTCCAGACGATGGAAGTACCGTGGGGATACGCGTACTTTCTGGCGGCGTTCTACCGAATGTTCGGCGACCGGCCGCTCGCACCGCTCGTGGTCCAGGTGCTCTTGAACGGCCTGATTCCACTGCTCGTGTTCCTGGCGGCGCGGGTTTGGTTCGATCGGCGCATCGCGACGCTGGCGGCCATCGTCTCGGTCGGATCGTTCAATACGATCTACGCGTCGACGCAGGCGTCCGACGCCGTCTGCACCGTGCTGTTCATGGCCGCGGTGCTGGCGTTCGTTGAAGCCCGTCACGGCGACCGGCCGATCCTGTTGGCCGCTGCGGGTCTCTTGTGCGGCCTCGCGACGCAGTTCCGCCCGAACCTCGTGCTCCTGCCAGGTCTGCTCGCGATCGTCGCGCTGGTCTGCGGCCGCTCCGGACGGCGCGTGGCGGCGGCGCTGCTGGTCACGCTCCCGGCCTGTGTCGCGCTGGCGCCCTGGATCGCGCGCAACTACCGGCTCACAGGGATCTTTCTGCCGACCAGCGTTCACGGCGGCGCACAGCTCTGGTACGGCACGCTGCAGACGGGGGCGTACCGCAACAGCCGGGCGTACAATCCGCGCCGCATCTTCGAAGCGCCCAGCTTTCCGTACACGAGCCTGTCCGAGGCACCGCTCGTCGTCGAGGCCCGGAGCATGGGCTGTGTCGATCGCCTTGACGCCGCGACGATTCACTACTGGTCCGATTTAGACCCTGTGGAGCGAACAGTCGAAGCCGCGGCGGATGACCACGGTCGCCTGCACTTCGATCTGCCCGCGCCGGGTCGCGCCACTGCCGTCTACTACTACTTCAGCGCACGATCGCGGCCCGATGGTCGTTCCTCGACGACGCCCGAGCTCGGCGCCGCAGCGCCGTTCGTGTTCTTCGTCAGCCCGCATCATCTGGAGGATCTCGATCGCCACGGCGACCTGCTCGACTTCTTCGACATCGTCCGAACCGCGCGGCACGAAACCTGGAACGAGCCGCTCCCCTTTCGCGATCGCCTGGCGGATGCGGGAATCACCACGGCGGCCTCGGCTGTCACGGCCTTGCTCGAGGGGCGGGGATTGGAGGAACCGATCGTACGAGGCGTCGAAGGACGCGCGGATCGACTTGTCATCTCCTTCCGCGACGGTTCGTCGATTGAGGTCCCACGGATGTGGCAGGGGCTCGTCACCGATCTTCACGTCGACGACGGAATCGCCGCGGCTCTGCTCACTTCGAGCCGCTCGCTGGTGGAGCTCAGAGAACGGCGCCAGCACCCAGCGAGTTCGCGAAATCGCTGCACGGGGATCGAAGGGGTCGTGATCAACGAGATCTACTACCGCCGTGAACCTCAGATGATGCGACGCTATCTGGCGCTGGCGTTGGACAACATCAGGCGGGATCGCACCGCGTTCGTTATCGCATCGGTGTACCGGGCTGTCCGTCAATTCGTGGTGTTCGGGAGCGACGATGTCCAGACCGTTCAGCAGTTTCAACGAAGCGGTGTCGTGTACCGTATGGCAACGGTCGTGTCGACGATCTACCTGCTCGCGTTCGTGGCCGGCGTGCTCGTCGGCTGGCGGCGCTTTGCGCCTTGGGTGCCGCTGGCATTCGTCCTGTACGTGACCGTCACCATCGCGCCGGTGCTCACGAACATGCGATACACGATCACGATCCAGCCGATCATGTTCATGTTCATCGCGGTCGCGATCGCCACCGCTATCGACGGGCTGCAGGCAGCGGCGGCGGCAGCAGCCGCTCGCACAGAAAGCCGAACAGCACGTCGGCCTTGACCTCGTTGGCGTTGCCGAGCGCGTGGGCTCGCACGGCCGGCATCTGCGACGGGCGGCGGTGCATGAACGTCTCGTAGCTGCTGATCACCGGCGTGCCCTCGCCGAGCACGCTCAAGTAGAAGCGATCGATCGCCCGCGTGCCCCCGTCGTAGAAGAAATCGGATTCGGGCTGGGTTCCGCAGATGTCTGGCGCGTCGTTCACGAAGAACGCGACGCGAAAGCGCCCTTGACGCTGCAGATCCTGGAATCCTCGAACGGCCGCCACCCAAGGTGGATAGTCCGGCTGACGCTGCAGGGCCGGGACCGTCTCGGGATTCGGCTTCATCCCGAACACGCATCGCTTCGCGCTCACCTCTGCGTCAGTCAGGCGTTCGTACGGCGTCAGCCGCTGCTCGTCGCGCGTCGACACGTCGGCGGTCTGGAGCAGCGCCTCCTCGGTGCCGAGATGATCAAGTCGCTCCTTGTACTCGTCCGATTTCGAGAGCCGCCAGGCGAGCGTGAGGACAACCCTCTTGTAGAGCTCAAGCGAATACATGTGCCGACGCGCGAACGACAGCATCTTCGCAACGCCGACCCGGACGATGCCGGGGTCGATGGGCCGACGATTGTCGACCAGGTCATTTTCGAAGAATCCGACGACGACGAGATCCGGCTTGAAGCGATCGCCGACTTCGAGGAGTTGTGCGAGCTCTTGGCTGGTGTTGTAGCCTGGAACGGCCGCGTTCCACACCTGCCAGTCGATCTTCGGGTTCCACGCCTTGAGCCGCTGCTCGAGCAGGTACGGGTACGTGTGCTCGTAGACCGATCCATGCCCGAACGTGACCGAGTCGCCGAGAACGAGAATGCGAAAGGTGTTCGGCGTTTTGTCGAGCGGATACTCCCGATTGTCCCGCAGCTCGAGGCTGTTGATGTGGACCGGCACGCCGGCGAACCAGCCGTCGTAATTCGGCGCGAGCCGCTGGCCGCGGACCGGATCGGTCAGAAAGAAGCCTGGCGTGCCCTTTCGCGGCTCCCACGTCGCGCGGACCCACCCTTCGATCGCCCCGACGACGACGACGATGGACGCGAGGAACGCCGGAAGACTGACGGTCACGAGCTTCCGCCCGTGCGAGAGGCTCAGAGCCAACCGCGCCGCCAGTACGCGAAGATCGCAATGTACTCCTGGACGATGCCACGGACCTGGTCGAACGACGCGCCCCGCCCGTGATCGTAGAACTGGCTCTGTGGCGGCGGACTTGGCACGACGCGGACGGCGGGCGCGACCTTGCGCCAGACGAGCGTTGCGCGCTGCATATGGTACGGCGACGTCACGAGCAGAATGGACGTCCAGTGATGATCCCGCAGAATCTCGTCGACAAACGTGACGTTCTGGTAGGTGTTCGTCGCGCGCTGTTCGAGCACGATCGCGCCGGAGGGAATCCCCTGCGCGATCGCGAGATCGCGCATGACCTCCGCCTCGTGAAAGCTGTACACGTATCCGGACGAGAGGATCATGTACGGCGCATCACCGGCCTTGTACAGATCGACGGCTTGTTTGAGCCGCTCCTGCGCGCCGCCGCCCGCTTTGCCCGATTCACCGACGCCCCCCGCGAAGACGACAATCGCGTCGGCCGGCCGTGCCGGCTCGGCCATCTTCAGCGGCGCCGCGATCAGCCACACCAGGTTCGTGTAGAACACGAGCCCGTACAGCGCGACCAACCCGAGCAGCACCTCCGTCGCATGCGTGCGCGTTCGTCGATAGACACGGCGCAAGGTTTCGTCCCACCGCCGCTGCGACGCCTGGCGTGTGTCGACGGCTTCCTCAATCAGACGATTCATGGCAGCCAGCCTGCTCTGCCAACTGTTTTCGTGCGCGACGGCGATGCGGCGCGCCGCGTCCGAGGCCGACGATCCGTTCAGCGCCCGGCGAATCGCAGCCGAGAACGCCTCGGGGTCGGCCGCGACGTCGACGATGTCGCCGTGCTGCTGGTTGAAGCGGCGAATCTCCGGCAAATCGGTCGCGACGACGGGGATACCCATGACGAGGTACTCGTTGAGCTTCGTGGGATAGACGTTCGCGGTGTACTCGGTCAGCCGATACGGCACGATGCCGACGTCGAATCCCTTCACGTAGCGCGAGACCTCGGAGTGGGGCCGCTGGCCCAGGAGGGACACATTCGTGCATCGCTCGAGCGCCGACACGTCCGTCTGCGCGGGCCCGATGAAGGCGAACGTGGCGTCGGGCATCCGACCCGCAACCGCGGCGACCAGATCCTGGTCGACCCACTGATGTACGCCGCCGACATACCCCACGATTGGCCGTTTCAGCGCGCACAGGTCGGCCGGCGGCGGCTCGCCGTCGTCGCGCACGCGCTCGAAGCGCTCGAAGCTGACGCCGAACGGGAACAAGTGCACCCGTTGGCTGATACGCGCCGCGCGCGCGCGCAGTTTCTCCGACGTCACGAAGACGAGATCCGCTTCCCTGAACAGCCGGTCTTCGCTGGGCACGATCCGCTTCGCGCCGGGCGAGCTCGACGAGAGATCGTCGATGCAGTAGTAGATCGTCAGCAGCGGATCGAGCTCGCGCATGACGTCGAGCGCGAGCGGCGTGGGTAGGAACGTCCAGATGAGTGGCCGATAGAAGGCGGTCGCGCGCATCCAGCGGCGCAGCGCCCGCAGCATCAGGAATCGATTGAGCCAGCCGGCGATCCGCGAGTACGGCAGCGGCACGAGCAGCGGCGAATAGACGAACAGGTTCGGCCGCTCTTGGCGGAACCCCTTCGTCCCGCGCCACCAGTTGCGGATCCGCCGTCGGACGCGCGGCAAGTCGTGCCGGTTCGGCGCGCGCACGCCCGTGTTCTCGACAAACAGGACGCGGTGGCCGTCGGACGCCAGCGTCGACATGATTTCCTGGTGGCCCTGCCAGATGAAATCCCAGTCGATCGACGAGATACAGAGGACGTCGGCGCGGTGGATGATCGCGTTACGCCTCCTTCGCAAGAGATCGAAGCACCCGTGCCGGATTGCCCGCCACGATGACGCCCGGCGGCACGTTCTTCGTCACGACGCTTCCCGCGCCGACCATCGCGCCCTCGCCGATCTCGACGCCGCACAAAATGGTCGACCCGGAGCCAATGGACGCGCCGCGCCGCACGGTCGTGCGGACCACGTGCCAGTCCGTCTCGGTCTGCAGGTGGCCGGATTCGGTGACCGCGCGAGGATATCGATCGTTGATGAACACCACGCCGTGCCCGACGAACACGTCGTCCTCGATCTCCACCCCTTCGCAGATGAACGAGTGGCTCGACACTTTGACGCGGCGGCCGATGCGCGCGCCCTTCTGGATTTCAACAAACGCACCGACCTTCGACTCGTCGCCGATCTCACACCCATAGAGGTTGACGAACTCGAAAATCCTCACGTCGCGTCCCAGCTTCACGTCAGCGGCAATCGATTGAAATCTCATAGGCATGATCAGATCATCCACCCGTCGCGTCCGGGCGATCGCAGCGGTTCGCGAGCGCTTGATAGGCCGACAACCACGCGGGCGCAGTCCGCTGGACCGCGTAACGAGCCACGACCGTCTCGCGCGCCGCCGCGCCGAGCCGCGCCGCTCGGGCGCCATCGGTCAGGATGGATCGAATGGCCTCCGCCAGTCCCTCGACATCGTCGGGGGCGACCAACAGACCGCTGACATCGTGCTCGATGAGCGTGTCGGTTGAGCCTGGCAGGCGCGAGGCCACGCAGGGCAGCGCCGACGACATCGCCTCGAGCAGCGCGATGGGCAGTCCTTCCCGGATCGACGGCAGCACGTACATGTCGACGGCACGATAGTACTTCTCTATCGTGCGCGTTGTCTCGACGAAGAAGGTGCGATCGCCGAGACGGTCGACGCCGGCGCGTGCGCGTATCGTGTCGGCGAGATCGGCCTCGATTTCCTGATAGCGGCCGCGGGTCGCGCCCAGGAAGACGAGCGCCGACGGCACGCGCGCGGCGACGCGGGACCAGGCGCCGTAGAGGACGTCCGGACGCTTGTCCCGCGAGAAGAAGCCGACAAAGAGCACGAGCGGAATCGCCGGCGGGAGGCCGAGTTCGGCTCGCAGCGCGACGCGCTCGGCTACCGCCGCCGGCTTGAAGCGTTCGACGTCGACCGCGTTTGCGACCTGCCGCAAGCGCGACGCGGGCAGGCCTGCATCGAGGTACGCGCGCGACAGCGCCGGGCTGACACTGAGGTAGAGATCGGCGTTCACGTACGCCCAATACGCAAGCGGCCCCATCGCGCGGGCGCTCTTCGGCTCGTCGTGGACACCAGTCTGCAACGTGAGCACGAATGATTTGCCGAACAACCGGCTCAACGCGACCAGCAGAATCGCCTTCCGCGAGAACCCGTGCAGGTTGACCACGTCGATCCGACGCGCGACCTCGAGAAACGCCACGATGATTCTGAACGGCGCCGCGAGCCGTGACCCGCGGCTGCGCATGTTCACGAACACGCGCCGGACCGGCACGCCGTCTTCGTTCGATCGCGCTGGGAGCGACGGATCGATCGAGGTCGTCAGCACCGTGAAGCGGGCCGCCTGCTGAAGCGCACGAACGACCAGGCGCGCCTGAAGGCCGCCGCCGCTGAGCTCCGGGTAGTACGCGCCCGTCACCATCAGGACGGATGGACGCACTGGGCAAGAATCTCCGCAAATGCCGCACTGGTTCGGCGGATGTCATACCGCTGCGAGACGTCGGCATGGACAGGGGACGGTGTCAGACGCCCCTCACGGTGAGCGACGATCAACGATTCGACCACTGCCGCGATCGATGGCTCATCGTCGGGCGCGACCACCGGATAGCCGAGCGATCGGATGAGGTCGGCGGACGGGCCACGAAGCGGCGTCAGGCCGAGGATGGGCCTGAGCATCGGCAGGTACTCCACGAGCTTGCTCGGCAGAAACA
>Ga0066710_100006579_pt1 | contig 10892 bp, 10 predicted proteins | sample GraSoiAngelo_159_FD_79666 | JGI IMG/M metagenome (GOLD analysis project Ga0066710, IMG submission 79666) | Grasslands soil microbial communities from the Angelo Coastal Reserve, California, USA - 14_1009_16_40cm | ecosystem: Environmental > Terrestrial > Soil > Grasslands | place: USA...
CCGATGAACAAGCGCGCACCTTCATCGCTCACAAAATTCGAGCTGTCCAGCTTGTAGCTGCCCACGCGCGCTACCACGTTCATGACGCGGTTCCGTGTGTGAGTGCTGGAGAGAAGTGAGCCAAATTCCGCCACGACTTCGCGAACATCCAGATCAAGCAGGCGGTATTCGACATAATACGGACGCACGGGCTGCTCGATGTTCGGGATTTTCAATTCCAACCGCGCCTTAGAGCGGGCCATTTCGTCACGCATCGCTTGGAGCGTGTGATCGTTATCTTGCTGAGCCTGTGCCCCCGCTGCCGTCCCACAGCTCAACGCTGCCAAAAGAAAAGTCATTCCCACGATACTTAATGCGCGAATCAAATCTGGCCTCCCGTCTTGACCACGTCATGCGCGGGCGGCGGCAGGATCGGCGGCCGGTCCGTGGAACTTTCTTTTTTCTGTACTTCCAATTCCGAGGTAAGAATCGCGGGCGATGCGGCAGCCACAGGAACAGAGCCCGATTCCGCACCGCAATAGCCGTTGAACACTTCCGGCGTGTCGCCGGTGGCCACAATCTTCGTCAGCGCAGCCAGCGGCGTGCCGACGATGTCCACTCCGCGCACCAGTTCGTCGGGCCCCCCGTCGGGAAAAACCTTGTAAACGACCAGCGGCAGCACCTGGAAGGCCTGCGGCTGCCCGCGCCCGGTAAAAGTGAATCCGCCGGCGATATCGTCGATCAGCAGACCATACGGCTTGCCTTGCGCTTTGATCAGTTCGATCAGTTCTGCTCGAAGCTGCGCGTTGGTGAGCGTCTTGCTGCTTTGCACGATTAAGTTGCCTTGCCGCGAAACCGGCGTGGCGCCGAGCTGTCTTCGGCCATGTCCATTGGAATGCGGAAAACCCACGAGTGGCGAACGCGACATTTCAAAGTTTTTCAGCACGCCGTGATCCACCAGAGTGACGCGCTGTGCCGGCACCCCCTCATCATCGAACTGGTAGTAGCCCAGAAGATCCTGCGTTCCGAGTCTCCTCATCGTAGTATCGTCGGTGATGCTCAGAAATTCCGGCAGAATCTGTTCTCCGACTTTTTTCGAGAAGGTCTGCCCTTCGGTTACGTCTTTTTGCCGGTGCCCTTCGGCGCGGTGGCCGAAGACTTCGTGGAAAAAGACCGCGGCGGCGCGGCCCGTCAAGAGCGCCGGGCCTACGGTCGGATCGTTGATCGGCGCCGCGACCAGCCCTTCCAATTCCTTGCGCATGGTCGCTTCCGCGACATAGACGGCTTTGTCGTCAGGTGCATCTTTCGGGTCTACCCAATCAAAATTGTAATAGCGGTCGATGTCCATTCCATCGGGAGCTTTCCCCTGGATGAAAAGCTCCAGCCGGTAGCGGATCTGCCCGAATTGCAGTTGTGTGCCTTCGCTGGTGACTTGAAAAACGTTTTGCGCTTGTGCGCTGAAGGTCACGATGGAATTGATGATGGCGGCGGATTCGCGAAAGGCCTTGGTATACGCGCGCACGTTTGCTTCCCAGGGTTTGCGGTCCACGGCGATGGAAACTTGCGGTCCGATGTAGCTGCGCGGCGCTTCGCGCGAAAAATCGGGCGCGCTGCCCTCCGCGGTTTCCACCTTGACTTCCTTTCCCGTCTTGATCTTGATGAGCGCCTCTTCAGCGGCACGATATTGTTTGTCCGTTTCCAGCCAGATTGCACGGCGGAGGACTTGCGGATCGTCGTCCAGCGGCACGGTGACGCCCGGCCCGCCGCTCTGCATTTGCCGCTCGCCCACTTTGTGGGTGTCATCCAGTTGATAGCTGCCTGTTCGAACTGAAACTTCCAGCCAGCGGTTGCGCGTTTCGTTGCTGTTGAGCAGCGCCCCATTCGAACCAGAAACGTCCACGCGCTGCGTGTCGGTAATCGTATAGCCCATGTAGTACGCTGGCAGATCTTGCGCGCTGAGGGTCTTCATCGAGCGCTCCAGCTCGGCTTGCAGCGCAGCCAGCAAGGGGGAGCGCTTTGCCTGGGCATCCGGCGGCGCGGCGGGCGCTGCCGGCGTGAAAGGTGATGCCAAATTCGCCAGCAAAGTCAGTCCATAAAGGAAAGGAATCAATGCACTGCGATTCGGATAGGTCAAAAGGTGCCTCACTCACTGTCAGACGGAACCGCGAAACACTCAGTTTACGCCATCGCATGGGGTGAACCAAGCGCGGAACACGCACGTCACCGCCGTTCAGACAACACTTCTTCGACGGCCCCGGGCCGCGAACCGTTGTATCTGGCGCGGTACGCCACCGCAAACGAAAGACCCCGGCAGAGTTAATCCACCAAGGTCCTATGCGCGCGATTACGTCAAATAATCGGATTAACCGCAGGCCTTGGGGTTATTCCGATTGCAGCCTCTCTGAACTGGCGTGCCCCCGCGTGTCAAACCGACACCCAACCCGACGCCGACTGCACCAACGACGATCCCAACCGTGCCCCACACGCCAAGATGGGCGCCCGCACCTGCCGCCGCGGCTGGCGCACCCGTGTCCGTATCCTTGCTGGAAGCCACGAGCAGGTCGAGCGTGGCCTGTTGCGGCGGCAGGGGTCCGGAATTATCTCCGCTGCGCACGCTGGTCATCTGTCCGGCTTTGACCAGCACGCAAACACCGGCCAGATTGCAGACCTTCACCAGACCTTCAAACACGATCACATTCATCGTGTTGTTCGCGTATTCCACAAAAAAATCGGTACCCACCACCCCGGCGACGCCTGCGGGCGTGCGCACTTCGAATTTCCCGTCGGGTTTGGCAATCTTTTGCGCCTGGGTTCGCAGTTTTCCGTAGGTCAGCTCCAGCTCGGTCTGTTGCGCTCCTGCGTCGTGCTTGACCACGTTGATGGATGAATCCGAGCCCACATTCAGCACCGAACCATCGTCGAGCGCAATGCGCGCGCGGGCGTTCACTTGCGTGTTGACCAGGTCTTGCCAATTCACAATTGTCTTCGCCGCGGCAGGAATAGTTTTCCCGCTGCGTGCAATGTTCACCGCCGGGATCATGCGAGAAACTTCACCGGCGCGCTGTCCCGCCGCTTGCGGGTCCGCCCAACTATCAGCAGGGAGGATGATCAACCAAGAAAGGAGCACGGCCAAACCAAGGGCACACGGAGACTTCTTCGTCATCTTGGACTCTCCTGAGAGTACTGCTTTACCTATCGTTGTTACTGGAGGGCGCGGGAAGTGTCAATCGCAAAGCCGGAAGCTTTGTCCACTCTCTACATGGCTGCATGGACACGAGCGTGCGGGTTCATTCCGCAAAATGGAAGAGGGTCGCAGCCATATCGTCTTGTTGCTCACATCCGGCCGAGAAGTTGTCCACCGCGGCGAAGACTTTTTCCAGCAACTCCCTCGGCGGAGTCAGCCGATTCTCGACGCACAACAGATACAAACGCTCCACTCCGAATTGCTCGCCATGAGTATCGTATGCATCAGTGAGCCCGTCGGTGCAGAAAAATACGGAGTCGCCTGGCTTTAGCTGGATGGTGAGATTCTCATAGTAGGCGTCCGGGAACAGCCCCGGCGGAATGCCGGAAAGCGCGAGCTGGCGGCACCCGCTTGCGGAAAGATGAAAAGGCCCGGTCATGCCTGCGCTGGCAATGTGCATCTGACGGGTGCGCGGGTCGAAGACGGCATACTGGATGGCCGCATGCCTCCGCGGTACGCCGCGAACCAGCAACCGGCGATTCATCGTGGCCAGAACGTCGCTGGGTGCGGTTCCCGTTTTATGTACGCCTCGTACCGTCCCCACAGCCAGAGCTGCATAAAGGGCCGCAGGTAATCCTTTGCCACAAACATCGCCAAGGTACAGGCCGATGTTTCCGTTTGACAACTCAAAATAATCCAGAAAGTCGCCCCCCACGGCAGCCATTGGCTGGAACTCATGCGAGATGATAACCGGGCCGGCATGCAGCGATTCCTCGGGCATCATTACGCTTTGAATCGCACGAGCCTCTTCCAGTTCCTCTTCTCTTCGTTTTTCCTGGGCTTGCAAGTCCAGCAGCGGAACAGTCGTATGCATTCGTCCGTCCGAAGGGGGAGCGTTACACCGGGAGAGGGAGTTGTTCGGTGCTAGAAAAGAGTCTAACAGAGCACGAGGTGCTGGGGCAGAAAAGCGGAGAGGATGTTGTTTCGTAATGCACGATCGGCTCGGTTCCTCTTGCAGGGGCGTTCACAGAGACTGACAATTGCGGTATGCGAGGCCTGGCCGTAATTCTTGTCGCTGCTGCCGTACTCTTCGGTGTCTACCACTACTATTTCAAGAAGATGCCGGTTACCGACGAAGGCACAGCCCCGACGCAGGCTATCAGTTTGACTGGCGTACGAAGCGATTTGCTGCAAATCGCTCAAGCGGAACGCGGCTACATCGCGTTGAACGGCCACTGTGCTTCTCTTGACGAGCTTATTTCCACGAATTCCCTCTCCGTGCCCCGCACTGGACGCGACGGATACACCTACGCGGTCGAATGCTCGGGCGGGGAATTCACGGCCAGCGCACGCCACCTGCCTGCGCCCGAGGGCTCCCCTATCCGCTACCCCAATCTGGCCATCGACGCCCACATGCAGATCGGTGAAATTGATTAATATGCTGCTAACGCGGCAATCCTAAACGGCAACCTGAGCGTGCTCTCCTCTATTGCGATTCGAGAAGGCGGAATCCGTATATTTTCATTCGTCGGCTATTCGGATTAAGTCGAATTGACATAACGATGCGAAGCGTATTGAATTGTTAAGCTGCTGCAGGAAGCACGCAACGATTTTCTTAAACCTATGAAACGATTCCGCGGGTATCTTCAAACTTCGCATCTCAATCCTCTGCTGCCTGGGCTCTTAATGACGTTCGCTCTCTCCTCGCTGGCCCACGCCCAGGCGTCGTCAAGCATCACCGGGATGGTCTCCGATCCCTCCGGCGCACCCGTGCTTGCGGTCCAGGTATCCGCGAGAAACCTCGAAACTGGAGCTGCCCGCAGCGTAACGACAAACGAAAATGGACGTTATGAGATCTTGTCACTGCCCGTGGGACGCTACGAAATCAAGGCCACCAAACCAGGTTTCGAGGACTCTCTTCGAACCGGGGTTGAACTCGCTCTCGGCCAGGAGGCGAGCATCGATTTTCACCTGCAGGTCGGTTCATTGAACTCGGAAATCAAGGTCACGGGTGATGCTCCGATGATAACTACCTCGACTCGAAACATCTCCGGCGTTGTTGGAGAACAACAGGTGAAGGAGCTCCCTCTGAACGGGCGCAGCTACGATCTGCTTCTGCCCTTGAATCCGGGCGTAGTGAATTTCACTTCGCAAAAGACCGGCGGCACGGGGATTTCGAATTCGTCCACCGCCAACAATGTCGCTGTTTCCGGCAACCGCCCTCAGCAGAATCTCTTCTTGCTCAATGGAATAGAGTACACGGGCGCGGCAGAAAACAACATGCAGCCCGGCGGGACGAGTGGGATGCTCCTGGGCGTGGAAGCCGTGCGCGAATTCAACGTGCAGCGGGAGAGCTATTCTGCGGAATTCGGCAAGCGGCCCGGCGGTCAGGTGCTCATCGCCACGCGCTCCGGAAGCAATCAGTGGCACGGCTCCGCATTTGAATTTTTGCGTAACAATGTCCTCGACGCTCCCAATTTCTTCGATCAGGGCACTGCTCCACCATTTCAACGCAATCAGTTTGGGGCGTCTCTTGGCGGACCTTTCCAGGTGGATAAGACGTTTCTGTTCGCAAACTACGAGGGCTTTCGCCAGAAACTGCACCAAACCTCTGAGGCGTTCGTTCCCAGTGCGGCCTCGCGGGCCGCGGCTGCGGCCAGCGTTCAGCCGCTCCTGAATTTGTGGCCTACACCTGTCCCCGGTGCTCGGGATTTCAATGGCATTTCAGAAGTCTTCAGCAGTCCATTGCAAACCATTGGCGAGGATTTTGGAACCACGCGGCTCGATCACCTCTTTTCGCAGGAGGATTCGCTTGCGGCCGTCTACACCGTAGATGACGGCAACGACTTTACCGCTACGCCGCTCGACCCGCTCAGCTCGGACATCGTCACCCTGCGCGAGCAGGTTCTCAGCGTGGAAGAAACACGCATATTCTCTCCGGCGTGGGTAAATACGGCACGTGTCGGCTTTTCGCGCGCTGGCTATTTTTTCACTGGCGAACCGACGCCGGGAACTCCCGCTGCTTCCGTGCCCGGTTTTCTGCTGGGCAGGCCCGTTGGCGCCGTGGTGGTCGGGGGAAGCGCGGCGTCCAATCCACAAGCCGCGATCGGCTTGGCGGGAAGCAACAACGGCAGTAATCTACGAATCGCGCGGAATTTGTTCACCTATGAAGACAGGGTCAGCCTGACACGCGGACGCCATCAGCTTAGCTTCGGCGCCTGGTTCCAGCGCTTCCAATCCAATGAGACCCTCGCCCTCAGCCAGTTCGGACAGGCTACCTTCGCGAGTCTCCAGTCCTTCCTCCAGGGAACTATCTCTACGTTTCTTTTCGATCCGGCTCCCACGGAGATGAACTGGCGCTCGCTGTTTGCCGCGTTTTATGCCGAAGACATGATTCGACTGAGCCCGCGGTTCACGCTCTCTCTCGGCTTCCGCGACGAATTCTCCACGGGATGGAATGAAGCTCACGGCCGGGCGGCGAATTACACCTTCAGCGGCGGCGTGATTTCCACGCAACCTCACATCGGAAGTTCTCTCTTTATCGTCAACAACGCCAAGTTCCTGCCGCAACCGCGCATCAGCGCTGCCTGGAGCCCATTCAATCCTAAGACGGTATTTCGTGCCGGTTTCGGGATATACAACGACCTTCAAGACGCTCTCGGTTACCGCGCGGACCAGAACGCACCTTTCAACCCAGCCTATAGCATTGCGGCGCTGCCGGTTTCGCAGTTGCCGATCGATCCTTCCGCCACGGTGCCGGCGAATGCGAAATTGGTGCCCGGAGGAGTTCAACCAGACATGAAAACTCCGACGCTGATCTCCTGGTCGTTACGGTTCGAGCGCGAGATCTCTCCGAATACCGCGCTCACGATTGGCTATGTGGGTTCCCATGGCTACCACGAATTGATCGGCGGCGACGCGAATGAGCCCACCCCTACGATTTGTCCGGCTTCTCCCTGCCCTGCTGTCTACCCGGCAAATTTTCCTGCACCCCTTGCCGGGTCGCCAATTCCGGCAGGAACGTATTACATTCCTGCGGGCACGCCGAAGGCGAATCCTTCCTTGGCAAACACCTGGACCTGGTTCTCGCGCGGCGACAGTTCTTACCAGGCGTTGCAGGCGGAAATCCGGCGACGTTTCAGCCATGGACTCACTTTTCGCAGTGTGTATACCTTTTCGAAGACCCTTGACGACGGGGACTCACTGAACCAGACAACCGCCGGAAACGCTCCCGGACTCGCTTCCAATCCATTTAACTTGTCCGCCGACAAGGGCCTCGCTACGTTCCACGTGAAACATTTGGCAGTCGTTAATACGCTTTATACCTTGCCGTTCGGGCGTGGAACAAGATTCGCAAATCACCTCAGTGAATGGGGCAACGCATTGGTGAGCGGCTGGTCGGTGGCCGGCATTTTCACGGCGCAGTCCGGTTTCCCATTCACTCCCCAGTTGAGCTACAACCCGTCCAATAATGGCGACACGCGAAATCCGGTGCGGCCTTTTCTGAACCCCAATTTCACAGGCCCCGCAATTTTAGGAAAACCCTCTCAGTGGTTTAACCCCGGCGCTTTTCTGGCACCGCCACTCAACAGCGGATTCTATGGTGATCTCGGCAGAGATACGTTCATCGGGCCGGGGCTCGCCACCTGGGATTTCTCGGTCCTGAAAGACATCGCCTTTCGGGAAGGCTTAGGCCTGCAGTTTCGTGCGGAAATCTTCAACCTCTTGAACCGCGCCAATTTCAATATGCCTAATCTGATCGTTTTCACGCCCTCCGGGATATCCGGCACTGCCGGAGCGATCACCAGCACGTCCACGACTGCGCGGCAGGTGCAATTCGGGCTGAAGCTTCATTGGTAGATGAATTTCAGGGAACTTTCCCAAACGCTCCTCCGTACCTTCTAGTGCAAACGGTTCCCACAACACACTGCGCCTGATGGGCGCATCCAGAAAAGAAGGAGCAAAGTATGGACGGAGAATTGATTGGATTGGTAGCCGTGATTCTGGGGATGGGCATTCCCCTTGGCGCGCTTTACACATATTACCGCGTTCGAAAGCTGCGCAGCGAAGAGCGCCTCGCGGCCATCGAGCGAGGAGTTGCGATTCCCATGGAGCCGGAATTGAATCAGGCGGCGCGTTCCCGCCGCATGGGCATCCTGCTGGTTAGTGGCGCCATCGGCTATATCGCCGCGTTCGGATTGATCGCCCAAATCCAGGCGAATCGCGATGTTTGGACGGCCGCGGCGCTTGGAATTATTCCGCTGGCCGTGGGCATCGGCTATTTCTTTGATTGGAAGTTGATTCATCGCGACGTCCGCGCCTGAGCACAAAGAGGTCAGCGAGCGTTCCTAAGAAAAAAGGCCGATTGGTCCTTGCGTTTCTTGTGAAGAGCCGGTCCGCATTTCATCTGATTTCGAGCGGTGTAAACGTGTCTCCGCGCTTCACCGCCAGGCGGATGGGCCGCGGCGGCCCCTTTTTCGGGACGGTTACCTCGATCCATAATTCCTCACCCGCCTTGCGCCACGAAGGATCGACAGCGTGCTCCGGCAAAAAGAAATCCACTGGCTCGCTGAGGGCCGTTACCACTTCTCCAGTGCGTGTCTTCCATCGCGTCACGCGCAATCCTGTTGGCGTGGGAGCGGGACTCGCAACGAGGTGGCCGTTCTCGGCGTGCAAATATATGTCCCTCTGCTCACTCCAAAAATTGATTTGATTGCCTTTTGGCAGTTCCGCACTGTCGTAGACGCGATCAGCATTGACGCGCAACTGCACGCTCAAATACCGGCCGCGAATCGGCAGATTGGGATCGTACACCGCTGTCCGCGTCCAAACGCGCGGAAAGCGCGCGCGGTCGATTGCATATTTCGCGGCCAGGCTTGTGACAATTGCCAACTGCAGCACCGTCAGGATGATTCCCTTTCGAGATGCACTCATTGCGGTCCTCCCGCGACTCGCGCGACCAGCTGCCGCCGCATCCGCTCCAGCGCCCATCCACCGAACAAGAACAATACTCCGAGACCAATCAGGCTCGCCGAACGGCCCAGCTTATCCATGACGTCCGAGAAATAGAAAATGATCACGGTGAGCGCAAAGCCGGCGACTCCCAGGTTGATGCGCTCGCGCCGCCGCTCCAGCAATCCCCACCCCACCATCGCTAGCGCTCCGGCTCCGGCCCAAAAATATGGGCCGAGCGAATTCCACGCAAATAGAGGCAGATTTCCACCCGTATTATCATGCGTGGCGCGGAACGTTCCGATCACCAGAACCCAGACCGCCGCGATCGCATTTGTCCACGCCGCGCTCTTTCGCAGCACGAAGGCCAGCGCCAGCGGCGCGCAAATTGCTATCGCCCAGCCGGTGATGCGCAGCATAGCTGAAATGCCCGGCCGATTCTGCCAGCCCCACCATCCCCAGTTTGCGCGCCCCTCGGTAAAAGCCAATACGCCGATGGGCAACAGGGCGATTCCGCCAATCCACGCCAGCGCCCGCCGCGCCGCAGAATCTTCTGCGCCTGTTCTTGCGCACAAGTAGGTAATCGCCATCAGCTGCAATCCTTCGGTGAGCAGCCGATTGCTGACGGCAAAACCCTCGGTACGAACTTCCCACTCTCCGGCCAGCCACGCCGGCACAAGCAGCGCCAGCAGCGCTGCTTGCGTCCAATGCCGTAAAAGAAGCCAGCCCGCCAGCGCGCCGATGGCCCACATCAGGATCCCGCTCGGCCAGTGCTCCTGCAGATTGAAAATTTGCGCCGTCAGAAAAATTCCCGCGCCAACGCAAATCGTTCCGATCGCGTAGAACGTCGTTGACAGTGCGGAGAACCGCTTCTCCGTCAGAGCCCCGGCGAGAGGAAAGACTGCCACGAGAATAAGGACCAGCGTGAAACGCCAGGCCGGTGAGAGTTCGTCCCAATGAGCGGCCACAAACAGCAAGACTCCGGCGCAAAGCAGCACGCCGCCCAGCGCCACCGCCAGCAGCACCGGCCATCGCAAACGCTCGCTCGATCCTTGCGATTCTTCGAACGTTCGAATGCGCGCCGCCGTGCCCGCATCCACGACTCCGGCGGAAATCCAACGCTCGAGCTGTTTATCAATGGGATTTGCCACTTGAAGTCCTCCTCTTCATGGATACTGCTTCAACCAGCCCGGCGCGCCGGATTCGGGAAAGAAGCGCGCCTCGCCGCGGCGCGGAAACTTACGGTGTGCGCTTCTGGTCTGCGACCAGCACGCCGGCTTCGGCGTAATTCGTCGAGGAAACATCGTGAAACGAGACGTGAATATTCTCGCGTTTGGCCTTGCCCTCCTCGATCAGCACGCTCGTGACGCGTTCCGCGATTTTCCGTTTTTGCTCCGGCGTCCGGCCCTCGACCCAGGTTATTTGCACGTGCGGCATGTGGCCTCCGTAGAACGAGCGATTCCCGATATCTTGCATGCAAAACTCAGGCATTCTATCCGGCGCAATGGTATCCGCAAAGCCCGCCGCGTCCCTGTGCTAGAATTAGCTACCCATGCATCCCGCGATTCCTCACCTGGTGGAGCTGCAACGCGTCGATCACGAGATTGCTGCCCTGCGCGCGGAGCTGGAATCGTTCCCGAAGCGCCTCCGGGGCGCGGATGCGAAGCTAAGCAGCGCACGCGCGGAAATTGCCGCCGGAAAAGAAGCGCTCGCGCAGATCAACGCCGAACGCAAGAAGTTTGAATTCGAAGGCCAGGAGTGGAAGGACCGCGCACGA
>Ga0066710_100006580_pt1 | contig 10892 bp, 13 predicted proteins | sample GraSoiAngelo_159_FD_79666 | JGI IMG/M metagenome (GOLD analysis project Ga0066710, IMG submission 79666) | Grasslands soil microbial communities from the Angelo Coastal Reserve, California, USA - 14_1009_16_40cm | ecosystem: Environmental > Terrestrial > Soil > Grasslands | place: USA...
CCGGTCACTGTCGAACGAACCTGCTCGGTGATGGCGCCTTTCGTCCGCCGGAATTGAAGCGAGGTGAGGCCATCTCCATGCACTGTCGCGTCCGCATAGGGTGAGTCCTCGTCCAAGGTGGGCCGCACGATCCAACCCAGTTTGCGATGAGGGTCCACGCCTTTGCCGATGAATTCCACGCGAGCTTGAAGGATGAAATCGCCCCTCATCCGTTTCCACAGGAAATGAAACTCATCGCGGTTCGCCCACATGTTGAACCCTGCCGCTGATATCGAATACTCCTGCGAAACGGCATCGTAAGTGGCCGAGCCGGCCAGCTCGGGTGAACCCACATCGGTGTGTCCTTCGAACTGGCCCAACGGTGCGGCCAGGAGCGGAACACTCAGAACGCCGAGGGCCGGAAGGATGGATCTCGCAAAAAAAGCGCGTGCGCGAAAATCCACGACGCCACAAGTTCTTTTCATAAAGGAATCGGGCTGAATCTAAGCCTGATCGGTCGGCGACTCAATCCTGAAGAATACAGACCCCGCGTGTCGCATTCGGTAACGGACATTCATGCGTGGTAAAGGAACGAAAGCGCATCGACCTTGTCGCCCGCCAAACACGCCAAATGACGCGAAAACTCCGTATTCTTTTCGCGTTGTTCGCGTGATTAGCGGGCAGTTTATTCGTTGTTCCATTGGCATGACGGGAAAATCGCAGGTTGTATGAGTGATGTCAACCTGCCACGGGTGCAGTGGACTTTATTCATCAATTCACCCAAGGCGTGCTCAACAGCGCTCATTAAGGGGAAAGGCGCGGAGGACGAAATCAAATTCACCCGCACCATGGACGGATCGATCAAGGCAGCACAAGAGGTGAAGCGGATTATCTGCCGATAGTGAATTTCCCGTGCAACTGGTGAAATGCGTTGTTGGGATAGTCGAACTCGCGCTCCACCCTCCACCGGTCATTTCGGCTGAGCCTCGCCCATGTGGTCATCGCGTTCGATGCCTGAGAAACGTCAAATCCATTTCCCATCAGGATTCCGATCAAATTGGTAAGTAAATAACGATCATGAAAATCATCCCAGATAAAAACGTCGGCAGACAGACCTGTGCTCACCAACGGTGGCTGCAGGCTTTCAAAAGCTTCCTGCCATTCCTTCTGATTCAGAACGCGTCTTGCTGGCCCATGCCCGACGTAACAGACTCGATGAATCTGAATCCTCGGAGTGCAACTCCCGGATCGTCTTGCAGTCAAGAGAAGCCGAATGAACTCAGAGTAACCGCCTCTGCTTGGATCAAGGTGGGGGTCGATGAACCTGAGCAGGTTCGCGTGCCTCAAGATCAGACTCAGATGCTTCAGGTATTCCTCAGTCCGACGCGCCAAATGTACCGTTTCATCGTTCGTGTGCCACCAAGCTGCTGTTTCCAGCCGTTCAATTGAACTCACCGCGCCTTCTCCTTCAAAATGTGCTGCGGTCTCTTTCCCCGTGACTATCCCCGTGAGCGGAGTCGCTTTATGCGAGGCCAGTGCTTCGCGGCACCACTCGACCTCATTCGTGGGCACGTTCGGAAGAACGGCGGTTGAGCCGACGAGCCGCTTCTGGTCAACCAACTTTCTGACAAGTTCTTTCGCCCGCTTATCCCAACGCTCGGCTCGTTTCGCCACGTAAGCTTGCCACTCGCCCTGCCGAAAGTCCCTGACCAAGCCTTGCCGCATCACCACTTCCTTTAGGCTGCTCAAACGAAGATCGCAAACCTCGGGACTTGAGTAAGTCGCAGGCTCGAAAATGTCGGGAATCAATCCGTATTCCGCCAGCATAGGTCACATCAGAACTTCGCGAAGCCCTTCCTCAAAAAAACCACCCGGCCAGTCTTTGATGAGTTCGCCGCGTTCGTTCAATGGCATCTCGCGGACGATGCTTCGCGTTCCGACTGGCTCGACGTAGAGTACCGCGACGTCGCATGGTCGGACTGCGTGTTTGCCGGGCGCAAGGGTTCCAGTGTGCGTTTCCTTCATTCGACGCATGATGCGGAGCAGCAAATGCTCGCTGTGAGACTCGATGAGGAACTTATTGGCTCGTTCCCCAAGAGCCGACTCGATGAAAACATCGCCAAGCTCGGCTTGAAGCGCCGGATGCAGGTGAAGCTCTGGTTGTTCAATCGCGACGATTTGGTTCTTCAAGGCGAATGCGCTCACCAATATAGGCAAAACCTGGCTAACCCCTTGGCCGATGTCGCGGTGGCTGACTTCTGTTTTGGATCTTATGTCCTGCAAGATGATTTCCGAGAGCACGACTGCGGACTTGGATGCGGTGAATTTCTTCAATACAGACTCGACCTCTTCAGTGATCGAAGCATTCGGCTCGGCGCGGAGTTTGCCCAACGCGTCTTCCAGCCCAGCCTGTAACTCGGGCGCGATTTTCTGAATGTTAGACAAATCTCGGACCAGCAATTCGTAACCTTTTGCCAAGCGATCCGGCCCAGCCAGCCACTGGTTTACTGCCATTAAGACGTCCGGATTGCCTCTGAGGATTTCCCATGCTTGCCCTCCTCCAGAGAACCAATTTGGGTCTTGGTCGTGCATGCCGGTCGAATGCCGAGGAGGATAACGGCGCAACGGACCAAGGTAGGTGATGCGATTCAGTCGTGCGGAAATGTTTCTACTGATGAGCTTGAAAAGCTGTTCAATTTCATACCTGAGTTTTCGAGCAATGCCCTGAGCTCCGCCTTGGTCAAAGCTATCCATGATGGCATCGGGTTGTTCGTCAGGCATCCTATACGCATATTCGTTCTCTTCCCCTTCCGGCACCAAGCCAGCCGGCAGAAAGTGCTCGGTTGAGAACGGGACTTTGCGGATATACGCTTCGATGACTTGCACGATTGCATCCAATTCGCTGAACAGTCGTGCCTTGCATTCATTGTGCTCCTGCTCCCAGCGAACCTCTGCTTCCTCGGAAGGCTGGTCGTCGAACAAGTCGAAGCGACTGGGTCCTGCTTCGTCATCAAGCAGCTTGTCGAGCGCGGCTTTCAGAATCGGATGCTCGAAATTCAAGCTAACCGAATGAAGCCTGGCATCTGGTTGGAGTTCCAATCCCATCAACTGTGAACCATCCAAATGGAGTTCAAAGGCAAGAACTCTCGGCGCGTTGCTACCGGGCTCCTTTCGGTCGTCGGTGTCCGGCAATCCAATTTGGAATCTGATGGCGGTTAGTGTGAAACCGCCAAGATAGCGGACAACGGATTCGACTGTCTTGTGCTCGTACTCGATTCCCCACTCAAAACGCCGCTTCAATTCGTGCTTATGCACATATTGGCTGAAGCCGCCCAAATCGAGCGATGCTCCGCCAATCTTAGTCTGATGCACATCCACATTCCCGTTTTCCAACGCGTGGTTTGCCAAGAGCAAGCTGTGAATCACACTCGACTTCCCGGCGCTGTTGGCACCGTAAATGAGCGTCAAAGGCCGAATGGAAATCTGCTGCGTTTCGGCGAACGCCTTGAAATTGCCGATTCTCAGTCCGCACAACCCTTTGAATGTTCCGTTCATCTTTGCTTCTTGCGGTGATTGTGAAGTTCCAGCCGGACCCGCCGCAATTCAATTCGCCTATCGCGAATTCGGAGTAACGTCAGACCGCGGGCTGCGCGAACCGAGGCGTGAATTTGTCATTCGTCCTGTCATCCTCCTATTAGCGTGGATTCGTGGAAATTCGCGGACGAACTCGCAAATTGGCCGCGCGCAACCGCTCCGCCAACCGCCGTACCCGTGGCTCGTCCTTCACGTTTTGGCTCAGGAACACGTCGTACTTGAAATCAGCGTATCGTGACACGGGATTCATGTTGGCGATGCCGGCGGAAATTCTACTAATGGCTGATCTGGCACTTCCTCTTTTCGTAGCGCGTCAAGCTTGTGCACGAGAGCGACAACTTCAGGACAAATCTCATCCCGCAAAAACGATTCAACAACGATGATAGGTGAAAGAGCGATTTTATGGGTCTGTTGAAGATACGTATTCAACTCTGAAAAGAGTTCCTTTCCAGGCACCATCGTCATGCGGCCTTCGGTGTTTGCCCATTTCTGATCGAACTCGTTCATTGCTGCTTCGGAAATTGTTACGGGGTCCAAGGTCGAACGGATTGTTCTCTCAAACTGTTGCCGAGCCGATACGATTCTCGCTTGAACCGGGTTCTTGAACCCGTCAGCGAGTCGCATCAGCAGCGCCGAAACATCTTCGCTGAATTCTGTGGGTGACGAGCCGTCGCGCTGCCTGTCCTTAAGGCGCTTCTTGATGGCTCGGTCAATTGCTTGCGGATGAAGCAAGAAGTTCTCTAACTCTTTGCGACCGTGAACCACCGCATGCCAGCAGAACCGCTCAAGTTCCCTCGTGATTTTAGTGACTTCAGGCTCACTTCGATAGTCTCGGTCGAAAATCGCAACCTTGAGCAGCTTGGCTCCCAAAGTCGCCTCCATGCCGGCGGCAAAATCTTTAACCTTCTGCGGATTAAAGCCGTCCACTGGCACTACGGCAAAATCGGACCTGTTTGCAACCGGGTCCAAGCCAAGTCGGCGAGCAAATCGGGAGAGTATCTGAAAATCTTTACCTTCAACGAATACAACACGTCTGGTTTTTGCAAGCTGAGTGAGTGTTGGGTTAAGATTTGAACCCAAGACTTGAAAAATCTCCTGGAGTTCGCGCGTGTCCTTCACGTGTCGAGCCGACTGAAACCGTTTGTTCACATTCAGCAAAGCGTGGGGCTCGACCTCCGCGATTATCTCGGCGGAATGCGTGGCAACAATGATTTGTGGGCCGAGCTCCTTGAGCAATCCAACCAACTGTCGTTGCAGATCGGAATGCAGATAGATATCGGGTTCATCGATCACGAGCGCAGTTGCATCTTTCGCCTGTAAGATGAAGGTCAGCATCTGGCACCACACTTGGAACCCAAAGCCCGCCCAAAAGATTTCCCGCGGAAATCGCTCCTCTGGGCAGAACATGCAGAGATGGGTTTTCTCGCTGCCTGGCACTAACTCGGGAGGCTGTATGTCCATTCCTGGCCACGTCTCCTGGATCGTCTTCCGAAACTCATCAAATCCCTCCGGAAAGTGGTACCAGATGTTACGGAAGTTCCTCGATGCTCCGTAGGACAACAACGCCAGTCGTGCTGCCTCCTTTTGGTAAACTGGCTCGTTGTGTTCGACTGGGCCCAACACCGGCACAAAGGCGACTTCCACATCAAAGTACCTTTTGAAATCCGACGGCGATCGTATAATCCATTGAGACGTCGGGATCATGTAGCCTCGACCGCGCTCGGGGAAGAATAGCGCCAGGCTGTTGCCATTTGAGAGACGGAATTCGACAGTAGCCGGACTTGACTCGTCGTAGTTGTAAAAGATGTTCTCAGTTGAAATTGGCAATCCCTCCAACCTCACTGGGTACGCGCGAACTTGGAGTCCTTTCGGCCCATCAATTGGATCAGAACTCTTCACGCGTGCTCGTCGTATTCCTTCAGACAGAATCCGCAGTGCCCCCAGCACGGTGGATTTCCCCGCATTGTTAGGGCCAACTAGCACATTGAAGTCGGTAAAGCTGACCGAGTAGTCGCAGAACGCCTTGTAATTCCGAAATCGTATCGAGGTGATTCGCAGCCGTTCACTCATACTTCCGCTTGAAACGTGACGCTGTTAGATTGTGAAAGCATGACGGGGCGACCAGCGTTGGTCGGATCGCGAAGCGGTACAGCGCTGTGCTCCCGCGTATTTGAAATCGTCGGCCATAGCGGAATCTCCAGCTTTGATTCCTGATGATGAAAGCACGAAGCGAGAACGTCGGCAAGCCCGGCCCTGAGCTGTTCTGCTCGCGTGCGGGAGATTATGCACGAGCAAGAGCAATGGGTTCAGTGCCCGCATGGTGAGCGGTCCTCTTCCCGCGTTGAAGCAGAATGGCTCAAGGTCACAGAATTTCGATCGGATGCACCGTCAACCAGATGTCCAGTTGTTGGAAACGGGACTTCAGGCGTGCCTTGAGGCCGATGAAGAATTGCCGGTTTTCCTCCGTGTCTTCAGAGTCCACAAATATGCGATTCAACCGGTCGCGATACTCCACGCCACCCTGGCGCCAGATACCTTCGATTGCCTGCGATTCCCATGAAACTCCGCCAAAGCGACGTTGAATTTCAATGGCGGCCTCAGCAAGAAATTCACGAGGGACCGGCCGGCCCTCGTCAAACTCCAACGGCAAGAGAATTTCGAAGCGACAGTATGCGCTCATGCGTGGCAGGACCCTCGACGGCAAAAGGAATTCCTTCCCGCGCCATCGGCGCGAGGGCCTCTTCGGGAACGGCCACTTCGCCGGTCGCCCAGGAGTGGCCTGAGAACCGCCCGATGAGGAAGCCGAGCGCTCGCTTTTGAGTCGCTTCGTCCGGGAAGCGGACAATGATCATGCCGTGAAGGTAGCGGAGCAGAACTAGACCCGCAAGCGGCGAAATGCCCGTTCAGTGATGCGCTGATAATGAGATTGGCCGCGAATTCGTATGTGTTTTGCGCGGAGCGGAGGCAATTGTAGCGCAGGCGTCGTCGCCTGCGAGTCCGGGCGGCGTCTCGTCGCCGAACGTGCGAACCAGGCGAGGACGCCCTCTCAACTCGCAGCCGAGACGGCTGCGCTACGCTAAATAGATACGCGAATTGGGAACAACGCCGAACCGCAGGCCGCGTTTATCCAGGCGTGACTTCGTCAGCCGCCCCGTTATCCTTCGATTAGCGTGGATTCGCGGAAATTCGCGGATGAACCCAGATGATCGATATGAACAGAATGACTTGCTCCTCATACGCCGGAGCTGCCCGTATCGCTCTTGCCACGCTGGTCTGTTTATTTCCGCTGGCGTCGAACGCTGCGGATTCGATGCCCGCGCGAACGCCCATCATCCGCGCGGGCGATTTCAACGGCAACTTCGTGGCGGAGTGGAGCCAATTCGGTCACTTCCAGAAATTCACGCGCGCGACGTAGGTCGAATCTTACTGCCAAGGTTTTGGCCATGCAAAAGTGCGGTTACTGCGGCCGGGAAAATCAGGATGATGCTCGGAATTGTGCGGAATGCGGGACTGAGTTGACGGGCGAGACCGAGATTCACGAGTCTGCTGTAGCGGCAAACGAAACGCCGTCCCCGATCAACCTGGAGGAGATCGAAGGCGCCTTCAACACTCATGAGGGCTTCTCGCGGCCCTGTTGGACCGTGATTCTCAAGGCGATGCGCCACTATCACACCCCCGAAGCAAGACTGGCCGTGTGGACCGATGTGGTTTCTCAATGGGCGAGCCGCTGGGAAGACGAGCTGGGAAACGACTACTGGACGACCAGCTCAGGTGCCTGCTTCCTTGTGTCGGCATTCGACGGCGAAACCGCCGAGCGCCTCCTGCAAAAGGCGAACTGGCTGGCGGAGAAAATCAGAAGCGTCCTCGGTCCGCTCGCGTGGGAGGACCGGCCGCACATCCTCCTTGTTCACGTGGCAGACGAGCTGTTGGCCCGACGTTTTGACCAAGCCGTTGCCGCGCCGGAAAAGGAAACCGAAACCGAGCACATAGCTGCGAAGCGTGCTCCATTTTGGATGTTGATTTGTAGCCAGGATGAAACGGTCATGATCCACGACATCGAGCCCGCACTGGTGTGGAGTTCTCTCGACCATCTTCCTCTGCCGCGCTGGTTGCAGTGTGGCATTAGTACCCAACTCCGGTGCGTCATTGATTCGACCAGGACCGGGCGAGCGCGGGAGCTATTCGATGTCGATCTGGTCCCCGAGCACCGTCGCTTCTGGAACGAGACGACCATCCAAAGCTTCTGGGCGGGTACATGTGAAACGGAGTATCCGGACCGATCCAAGCTCTTTTACGACTTGAGCAACATTCTCGTTCAACTCCTCACTGAAAAGACGAAAAGCCTCGTCGATTATTTGCGTTGCGCCCACCACTATGATTCAGGTGAGACCGCCGCACAGGTCTGTTTCAAAACCGGTCTTGGTGAACTGGCGGGCACATTTCTTGGGCCAGGCCACTGGACTCCCGATCCTCTGGCCATCGTTGAATGCTGGGATCGCGTCCGCGAAATCAACCCGGACGAGGAGTGACATTCTGTTCTGGAGCAAACCGTGGTGACAGCATGATTTCACGTCCGGAGTTGTCCATTGCCAATGCCGATCCACTTGTAGGTGGTCAATTCCTCCAGCCCCATCGGGCCGCGGGCGCCGACTTTGTCCGTGCTGATGCCGATTTCCGCGCCCATGCCGAATTCGGCGCCGTCGGTGAAACGAGTCGAGGCATTCCAATAAACGGCCGCGGAGTCCACCTCGGCCAGGAACTTTTTTGCGCGACCCTCGTTTGTCGTGACGATGCTGTCTGAATGCGCGGTGCCGTAGTGGTTGATGTGATCGATGGCCTGCTGCAGGCCGTCCACGACGCGGACATTGAGGACGTAATCGTTGTATTCGGTGAACCAGTCTTCCTCGGTTGCGGGTTGCAGGTGACAGGTTGCGGGTTGGAGGAGGGCGCGGGTGGCGTCGTCGGCGCGCAATTGCACTTTATTTTCAGCGAGGCGGCGGTCGATGATCGGGAGGAACTGTGCGGCGATGGCTCGATCAACGAGCAGAGTTTCCATCGCGTTGCAAACGGCCGGCCGCTGGCACTTGGCGTTGATCACGATTTCCTCGGCCATCCTCAGGTCGGCGTCGGCATCGACATAGACGTGGCAGACGCCTTTGTAGTGTTTGAGGACCGGAACTTTCGAGCACTCGGCGACAGCGCGAATGAGGCCCTCACCACCGCGAGGCATGCAGAGGTCGATGTATTGCGTCAGCGCAAGCAATTCCCGGATAGCTTCGCGGTCGGTCGTCGGCACAACCTGGATCGCGTGCCGGGGAAAATTTCCGACCTCTTGCTGCGCCGCTTCGACCATGATTTCGGCGATGACGCGGTTGGAGTTCAACGCCTCTTTGCCGCCCCGGAGGATCGTCGCGCTGCCGGATTTCAGACAAAGGCCGGCGGCATCGGCGGTCACATTCGGGCGCGATTCGTAAATGATGACGACGACGCCAATGGGCGTGGAAATCTTTTGCAGCTTCAAGCCATTCGGACGGAGTCGTTCATCGAGAATCCGGCCAACCGGATCAGGGAGGGCGGCGATTTCGCGCAGTCCTTTGGCGATGGCGTCGATCCGCGGGTCATCGAACCGGAGGCGGTCGAGCATCGCAGCGGACAGACCCAGTTGCGCCGCTGTTTCCATGTCGCGCGCGTTGGCTTTCTTGAGGTCGTCGCGGTTTTGCTCCAGCGCGTCAGCCATGGCGATGAGACACTCGTTCTTTTCCGACGTCGTGAGCCTGGCCAGTTCGCGCGAGGCGGCCTTTGCCTGTTTGGCCAGTTGCGTCATTTGTTCCGTCAAGGTCACGGCCCGAAGCTAAGTACCCCGATTCATAAATACAACCACGTTTGCGACGAGGGATTTTTGGCCCAGACGAGGCGCGAGGTGCTTCCGCACGGGAACCAGCGCATACCCTTCCGGGGTCTGTAAGGAGCGAGCAACGACGTCTGGGACGAAAAGAACCGCCGCCCGGAGGGTTGCGTCGCTTTTCGGTTCTGGCGTCGTTGCTCCTCGGTCACAGCCCCACTCGGGGAATGCTTCCTCGTCGCGCCTCGCCAGAACCGAAAATCGACGCAACAAACGCGGTCGTCGTTATGAAACGGGGTACTAAGCCAAAACCGGGAAGTTGAAAGGTGGAAGTTGTGGGTCTTCCGGCCTTATCCCGACGCTTCATGGAAAGCCCCCTCGGCCTTATAACCGTGCATTGGGACCACGAGCCGTCGGGCCGTCCCGCGCCAGACGGAAAGCGCCGATAAATCGGACGCACTCCAAACGCTTCGCGCGCTTCGGAGACGCCCGGCACTCGCGAAGCGTCTGGAGTGCGTGCGTCTTCAGCGCCGCTTTCCCAAGGCAGGCTGCAATTCGATGGCCGGGTCGATTCATGGAAAGCCTCCACGACTTTGATGCCGTGCATTGGGACCATGAACCTCAAACAAGTGAGACGGCATCGCCAAGGTGCTGCCGGCATCTTGCCGGCAGTGCTTTTCTCCGATTGGTCCGCCGGCAAGATGCCGGCAGCACTCTGGGTCTCATGGATGGAATTCGCACTCTAGTCTGGCAATCCTGCTCGCTCCGCGGTTGCGCAAGTTTAAGAACGGGACAGCAGATTGAATGGAACTGAGGCACTGCTCTTCTTCGCGACACCCGCCCCATCCCGTCCTCCCCCTGCGGTTCAGGGTTTCCATATTTCGCTGTTTCAAGGCCTTTCCGCGCCGATTCCGGTGGTCCCACTCTGACAGCATTGGTCCGCCGCTGTTCTCAATTCGTCGAAAACCAGGCGTGGCATAAAGGTTGCGGGGCAAGCGGCATTGTCAAAAACGAAAATCAACGCCCGCCCTTTCACTAACGCTCCTTCACCTCGAATCAGGCCGGGTCTTGCGCTGGTGGCCCTTTTCGTTTCCCTGATGTGGTTCTTTACCGGATGGGCTTCACCGACTCGCTCAACAAATGGCGGGGCAGCCGAACCGAGTGGACCGGAGTCGCCGACCGTCGTGGACGGCGTCGCGTCGTATTATGGCAGAGAGCATCACGGCAAGAAGACAGCGAATGGAGAAATTTTTGACATGAACAAGCTGACCGCCGCACACCGTTCGCTGTCGTTTGGCTCACAAGTCAAAGTGACCAATCTTTCAAACCAGCGTTCCGTCATCGTCCGGATCAACGATCGCGGCCCCTATTATCAAGGGCGGATCATTGATTTATCGCTGGCGGCGGCGGAACGACTGGAGATGGTCAAGTCCGGCATTACCAAAGTGAAGCTGGAAGTCCTGGATGCCAAACGGTC
>Ga0066710_100006581_pt1 | contig 10891 bp, 6 predicted proteins | sample GraSoiAngelo_159_FD_79666 | JGI IMG/M metagenome (GOLD analysis project Ga0066710, IMG submission 79666) | Grasslands soil microbial communities from the Angelo Coastal Reserve, California, USA - 14_1009_16_40cm | ecosystem: Environmental > Terrestrial > Soil > Grasslands | place: USA...
AGCCGCTCGCCCAGGGCCTGCGCGGATGCCGGGCGCCTCGGCTCGACCTTTTCGGAGCGCATCAGAAACAGGAAAGCCGGCGCGCCGGCCGCAAGCGCCACAACGACCACAGCCAGAAGTTTCCGCGCTGTGGCGAGCAAAACCGCAGGTTCGTGTTCGGCAGGGGGCTTGAATCCTTCCGAGAGACCAAGAACAAATATCGAGGTCACAGAGAGAGCTGAGACCACACACCACGCGCACCAGGCGTGCAGGACGAAGCCCTCAATCGCCGTCAGGTAGAGAGATACAAGAAGCCCGAGTCCTGAGATCCCCCAGAACGCGTACCGGATGCCGGTTTTGGCGTGACCTGTCGCCAGAACTTCGCAAAAGATCAGGACGGCCAGCGCGGTGTACATGGCCGCGCCATAAACGGCGAGGGGAAGCCCCCACAGGTGCGCGTATGCGCTGGCGCGGATTGCGTCGCAGCCGCTTCCCAGGCACACCATCGGCCTTGACGGCGACGTGTAGGCCCACCAGAGGTACGCGGAGTCAAAAAGCCCGAGCAGGCTCAGCGCCAAAAGAATAGGCTTGCGCATACGACGCTATTGTACAACGCATGGGGTCACTCCGGGAGCGTTCGCGGCGCCAGGCCCAGTCAGTGGCCCATGCGTCACCCGCGTCCCCCTCTGACCATCATTGCCGTCATCTTGATGTTTCTCAATCCAGCCTTCAGGGTCTGGGGATAATTTCCGGAAAAATACATTCCGGAAAAATACATTTGACCCTACCGGATTTGCCGGATATCATCACTGCCATTAACTGGCTGATATCTTCAGTGAAAACCGCGCCCGGTACCCGTCAGCGGCTCTAGAGGAGGGTCCCATGAAACGCGCGCTGGCAGCCTTGCTGGCATTGCTTTTTGCCTGTTTAGAATTTTGGGCCTCAGACAAGCCCGGGCAGGCCCCTGGCATCTCGGCAGCGCCATCCGAAGACTTGGTGCGCGTTTACGGCGAACTCCGCTCCCTCCAGGTTGGCGAGCAGTCGGCCGTGACCGAGAACGTCGTGTGGAAGCGCGATGCCGGCACTTTCACTTTCCGCGAAGGCCGGTTGACGTTCGCCGCGCCGGTCGCGGGACGCGTCCTGGCGGCGGTCTTTGAAGGGCAGGGGACTTTTACCCTGAACCCGCCCACCCCCATCGACCAACACCAGATCGCACGGTACGCAAAGAGCCCGAAGCTTGAAGACAACTTTCGCGAGGCGGTATTTTTCTTTACCGACCAGTCGTGGGACGAGCTGCAAAAGCTCGTGCATGTCCAGCCAGGCGGTGCGTCGGCGTCGGCGGGCAAGTTTCTCGCCTCCGCCGAGAGAAAGTACCAGGAGAATTTCAACGAATGGTGGGAAAACCGGTCGAGGGGCAACCCTCCCATGCGCAACATGGCGGCGCGCATGCTCGCGGACATGACCGACCCTGAAAGCCGCGGGTTCTTCCTTGCCGACTTTAAAGGCGAGCCTCACGGCGACCTGCTCTACCAAGTCAGTTGGAACCGGGACGGTTTATTGTTGCCCGGCCTCAGCAGCGACGAGGAAGTGACGCTCCTGCACTACAACCGCGGCAACTACTTCGAGTGGTGGGCGGGATTTCACCTGGCGGAGGAATACTCGAAGTCTCCACACCCCGAACACCGAACGCTTCTCGCCCAGTGCCGTGAAGAGCACATTGACGCTGAAGTGAGCAAGAGCAACCACGTATCGGCCACCGCAGAAATGGAGTTCACCGTAACGGCAGGGCCGGCGCGCGTCCTGCCGCTCAGCCTGGAGGGGGTGCTGCGGATTTCCTCCGTCACCGACGAGACAGGGAAGAAGCTGAGCTTCATCCAGGAAGACCGAAAACTCGACAACGACACGTGGATCATTCTTCCTGAACCCGCCGCGGCCGGCCGGGTCTATAAGGTGAAAATTTCCTACGAGGAGGACTCCACGCGCGACAGCCGCATCATCCTCCAGGAAGGCTCTGGGCTCTACTTCGTCGGTGCGCGCACGTCCTGGTACCCGAGCTTCGGCGCCTTCGACGACCGCACTCATTTCAAGTTGCGCTTTCGCTCTCCGAAGAAATACAAGTTCATCGCCACTGGTCGCCGCCTGAGTTCGGAAAAGAGCGGGGACTCCCTGGAGACTGAGTGGGAATCTGAGATCCCCTACAGCGTCGTCGGCTTCAACTACGGAGACTTCGTGGACAAGACCCAGTCGGACCAGAACCTGACCGTCACCGCCTACGGCGGACGCGAGGTGCCCGACGAACTCAAGGGCGTGACAGCGTCGCTCGATATCGAGCAGCTCCGCCGGGGTTCGGGCGCGGGAGATATTGCCTCACGGTCCGGCATCATGACCGGCGGCTTCAACACCGCGAGCAGCGCCGCTTACGCCGCCGCGCAGAGTTTTCAGGCGTTCAAGCTCTACGAGTTTTATTTTGGACAGCTCCCTTTCAAATCAATCTCCGTGACCGAGCAGCCGGTCGGCTTCTTCGGGCAGAGCTGGCCGACTCTGATCTTTCTTCCTTACACCTCGCTGCTTGACGCCACCACCCGGAACAGCCTGCGGATGCAGAACAGCGCCGAGGAGCGCGAGTTCTACAACGTTGTTGCGGTCCATGAGATGTCTCACCAGTGGTGGGGACATATGGTCGGCTGGAAAACTTATCACGACCAGTGGCTTTCAGAAGGGTTCGCGGACTTTTCCGCAGCCCTCTACATCAGGAAAACCGAACCTAACAAGTTTAAGGCCTTCTGGGACCTCAGACGGAGGCATCTGCTTCAGAATAATAGCGCCGGCCACCCCCCGGTTGAGGTGGGGCCGCTTTGGCTCAGTTACCAGACCAACTCCTATCTGGAACCAAGAAATTCACAGGTCCTGATTTACGAAAAGGGCGCCTATGTCTTGGAGATGCTCCGGGCGCTCATGGAGGATCCGAAGTCCCAGAACCCCGATGCGCTTTTCATCGCCATGATGCGCGACTTCGTGACGACCTACGCGGCGAAGAACCCTTCCACGGAAGACTTTCGCCGGGTGGTCGAAAAGCATACCCGCGACAGCATGGACTGGTTCTTCAACGAGTGGGTGTACGGCACGGAAATCCCGCATTACGATTTCAGCTACCAGCTCAGGGAAGGAGGCAACAACCAGACCCTTCTCCATGTCACGCTGACGCAGTCGAAGGTTTCGGATTCGTTCGCCATGAGAGTGCCCATTTACATTTTCCTCGAGGGGCAGCCGCGGCGGTTGGGGTTCCTTTCGATGCGCGGCCCGACCACCTTCGAGCGTGAAATACCCCTGCCGGTCCATCCGGAGAAAGTGACCCTCGACGAGTACCACAGCATCCTCTCGACGGTGCGCCAGTAAACAGGGCCTCAAAGCTCCTCGAGGCTACTCGATTCGGGGAGCGGGCGGCGGCCCGGAAATCTTGTGCAGGAGCTCCTCGCGGGTCCTCTCCTGAAGCCGTCCCATCAATTTCCGTTCGGCTTCCGCGTCCCCTTTGCGCCCCATCTCCTCATAGGCGATCGAAAGTCGGTAGTGGGCGTCGGTCTGACTCGGGTCGAGCCGGATGGCCCGTTTCAAGGCGGCGACGGCGCGCGGATACTCCTTCTGCCGCGTGTAAATGATGCCGAGATCAAGATAGGCCACGCGAATGTCCCGGTGCAGCCTCAGGGCTTCACTCAGCAGGCGCGTCGCGGCCGCGAGTTCGCCTTGGCGGTAGAAGACGTCGCCCAGGTAAGCCTTCGCCAGGGCGTGCTCAGGATCGTTCTTGAGTTCCTCGAGGAACTCGCCTTTCGCTTCTTCGAACTTTTTCTGTTTCCAGTGGAGGTATCCCAGGGCGAAGTGGACATTGGGCTGGCTGGGGCTCATCTCGGCGACAGCCCGGAATTCGTTGATCGCCTGTGAACTCCGGCCGAGGCCGTCGAGCGCCTCTCCCAGCAGCATATGCGTGGCAGGCGACTGTGGCGCCTCCTTCTCGAGTCTTGCAAATAATTTGAGGACTTTCTCGTACTCCCCGCCCCAGAGGTAGCTTTCGGCCAAGACGTACAGGAGTTGCGTGTTCCCGGGCTGCTCGCGGGCCACACTCTCGAGCTGGTCTGCGGCGTCGCGATACTTTCCCGTCGCGTAATAGGCCATACCCAGCAGGCCACTGGCCTGCAGGCTCGTAGGCTCGAGTTCCAGCGCCTTTTTGAGCGGCGGAATGGCCGCATGGAAATCACCCTTCTTGAAATATGCGAGCCCGAGGTTAATCTGTGTTGCAGTGAGGCGGGGACTGAGGACGAGAGCTTTTTTGTAATTTGCGATAGCTTCTTCGTACCGGCCTTCGCGGGCGAGGACGACGCCAAGGCTGCTCAGCGCGCGGACGTCGGCAGGGCTTTGTCGGAGGATGGCGCGATATTTTTCTTCCGCCTGCTCGAGTCTCCCCCGGGACTCCAGTTCCTGCGCTTCCCGGAAGGCGGATTCAATCTCCGGCGACTGCGCTCGCAGGGCGGTCGCGACCAGCATCGCGAGGCAGACGCTCAACTTCGAATATCCCCTGCGCCGCAAGGCGCCACCTCCGCGTCCATCTTAGACCAAGCAACGCCGCGTTCCAATTTGCCGGAGTCCGTTTCATGTCGGGAGAGTGTTAAACAAGATCGATTTTCTCGGAGAGCCAGGATATCACTATAGGGGTTGGCAGTGCGCCCGAAAAAGGGCTTGACACGTCCTTCACCTTGGACGGATTATAACGCTACCCAAGCGTCGGGCAGTGAGGTGCGAGGACTGTCTGCGGGCGCGTCCGTCCACAGCGACACCCTCTCGAGTCCATCCCAGCAACTTCAAGGAGGAAACCGATGTTGCGGCATCGCGCTATTCGACTTTCCTGTCTCATCCTTTTGGGTTCCTTCCTCCTGAGCGTCGCTTCCTTTGCTCAGGACAAGGCCACCATCGTAGGAACAATTACTGACCCTACGGGCGCCGTCGTGCCCGGCGTGAAGGTCACGGTGACCAACACGGGGACAATGGTCAGCCGCGTGGTTGAGACCAACAGCGCGGGAAACTATATCGCGCCTGAGCTGCCGATCGGGAAGTCCTCGGTCCGGGCTGAGTTCAAGGGGTTCAAGGCTTACGAACGGACCGGTATCGTCCTGAACGTCAACGATAATTTGCGCGTGGACATTCAGATGGAAGTCGGAGAGGTGACGCAAAGCGTGACTGTTTCGGAAGTAGCTGTCGTCGTGCAGACCGAGTCAGGCGAGGTCAGCGACGTCATCTCCGGCCAGCAGGTGACCCAACTGGCGATCAACGGAAGAAACTTTTTCCAACTGGCCACGCTGATCCCCGGCGCCTCTTCACTCATGCCGGACTTTAACCTCCCCATCCCTGTCGGTTCCTCGGGAGCCATCTCCTTCAATGGAATGCGTCCCGACCACAACATGTGGATGATCGATGGAGGCGAAAACTATGACCGCGGATGCGGCGGCTGTGTCACCGTGATGCCCTCCATGGACGCCATTGCGGAGTTCCGCGTACAAACCTCAAACTACGGCCCGGACTTTGGGCTCGGGTCTTCGGCGACCGTCAACATGGCCTTGAAGTCCGGGGCTCGGGACTTTCACGGAGGGGCTTACGAATTTGTGCGGAACGACCGACTGGACGCCTTCAACTTCTTCGCCAACAAGTCGAACGCGCTGAAAAAGCCCCCTTTGAAGTATAACAACTTCGGCTGGAACCTGGGCGGGCCGCTCTACGTCCCCGGAAAATACAACACGGACAAGCGCAAGACGTTTTTCTTCTTCAACGAGGAGTGGCGCAGGCTGCGCCAGGGGACTCAATTCTTTGCTCCGGCGATCCCCGCGGCAGAGCGCACCGGCAACTTCTCGGGCGAATTGACGGGCCAGACGGACGCCAACGGCAACGACAAGGGGGCCATCTTCGTGCCCCAGCCCCGTCCCGGTCAGACTTTGCCTCCGGGGCTGGTAGCAGGTCAGCCTTTCCCCGGCAACATCATCCCATCCCCGATGCAGGACAACAATGCCGTCGCGCTCGGCGCGCCGAACTTTATCTTCCCCTTGCCCACTACCGCGGGCGGGAAGTTTGCCGCTGCCCCGAGCGTTCCTATCAACGTCCGCGAGGAAATCGTCCGCGTTGACCAGACCCTCACGGACAAGATCCAGTTGATGGGGCACTTTATTAACGACGCAGTCGTCCAACAGACCCCCAACACGCTCTGGTGGGGTCCCACTTACCCGACCGTAGGGACGCTCTTCGGCAACCCGGCCAAGCACGCCGTCTTGAAGATGACCTGGACGATCAACCCGACGTTCCTCAACGAGCTCTCGGCCGACTACGACGGCAACCGGATTCACCTCGTGCCGACCGGGAATTTTGCTTTGCCGAGCGGCGTCTCGAACCTCGGCAACATCTTTCCGGGCAACAACCTGAACCGCATCCCGGACATCAACCTGTCTGGCCAGCGCTTTGGCGTGAACTATGCCGTCGGACCGTTCCCCTGGGACAACTCGAACGACAACATGACCTACCGGGATGACCTCACCAAGATGACGGGCAAGCATGCCCTGAAGTTCGGCGGTTTCCTGATGCGGAGCCGCAAGAAGCAGGATCTCTTCGGGGAAACCCAAGGCGCTTTTACATTTAACGGGGGCTTTACGGCAGCCCCCTATGCGGGAGGGTCGTCTGGGAATGAGTTCGCCGACTTTCTGCTGGGCCGCGCCTTCCAGTACAACGAACTCGCCTTGCAAGACCGCGGGCACTGGCGATTCTGGAGCTACGGATTGTATCTCGCCGATAGCTGGCGAGTCATTCCGCGGCTGACGCTCCAACTCGGCCTGAGGTGGGAAGCCCTGCCGCACACCTATGAAAGGTACGACCGGCAGTCCAACTTCTTCCCTTCGCTTTTTGACCCTGCTAATTCCCAGAGTCCGGACCCGGCTACCGGAAACATGGACCCCAACGGCCCTGGCTTCCAGACCGTCAGTGGGGTTCCGCTCGATTCCGTCATCCCGGGCATTCGGTTCTACATGAACGGTATCGGGATCGCGGGCAAAAACGGCATCGCGAGGGGCCTGGTGGACAATCACTACGACACCATCGGACCCCGCCTGGGCTTTGCCTATGACCTCTTCGGCAACGGGAAGACCATTCTTCGGGGAGGCTACGGAGAGTTCTTCGAGCGGATTCAGGGTAATGACGTGTACAACATGGCGCCTAACCCGCCGTTCTCCTATAGTCCGACGATTTTCGATACCACCCTGACGAATACCGGCGGGAGCCAGCCCATACCGCCGGCGGGACTCACGGCGCTCGACAAGAGATACCTCGCGCCCACGACCCATCAGTGGAGCTTCGGAGTTCAGCGCGAATTGCTCCCGCAGGCCGTCCTTTCCGTGGAATACGTGGGAAGCGGCGGGACACACCAGCGCATCCAGCGTGACCTCAATCAGCCGTTCATGAACAACCCGCTGCGGGGAACCACCTCGCCCAGCAACATTCGACCCTACCCCGGTTTCGCCAGCATCACCTACGGAGAGGACTCAACTTCTTCGAACTATAACTCGCTCCAGGTGAACCTGCGGATAAACAACTACCACGGGCTTGCGTTCCAGACCGCGTACACCTGGTCGCACTCGATTGACTTGGGCGGAACGGGCGATTTCGCCTCGGTCATGAACGCTTACGACCTTAGGGCGGACCGCGGCAATTCGGACTTCGATCGCAGGCACATGCTGATCTTCAACTACGTCTACGACCTTCCGTTCTTCAAGGGGTCGTCGGGGATGTTGAAGCATGGCTTGGCTGGATGGCAAATTTCCGGCATCAGCACCTTCCAGACAGGGACTCCCTTTTCCGTTGGGTTCCCCGGTGATCCGTCAGGCACGGGCAATGGTGTTCGGGCTAACCTGATCGGGAACCCCAACAACGGGGAGAAGTCGGCTGACGCTTACTTCAACACGTCGGCCTTTGCTGGAGTGGACAAAGTCGGCGTGAACGGGTCCACCGGCTTTGGCGACTCGGGGAGGAACGTGGTCTGGGGCGCGGGACGGAATCAGTGGGACTTCTCCCTTTTCAAAAACTTCACTGGCATCCCCCTTCACGGCACGGAGGGCGGGACGGTCCAGTTCCGCGCCGAATTCTTCAATTCTTTCAACCACACTCAGTTCTCGAGTTACTTCACGTCTTTCGGCGCGCCGTCGACAGGGTTCGGCGGGGCTAACGGAGCTCATGACGCTCGCGTCATCGAGTTGGGCCTGAAGCTTATGTTTTAGCCATTCCTCCACGACTTTGCTGGCATTTTGGGGCGGCCGAGAGATTGGGTCGCCCTTTCTTCTTTGTATATAATCAGGGGCTGATTTGGGCCGCGGTGGCCAGGCACGCAGGGGACGCCACTCTGCTTCTGCCATGCATCCCTGAAGTCGCTCCCTGCCGGAGCCATCCCAAGCGGCTGCCAACGCCGTTTATTCCAGGGCCGCATGGGACCTTAGAAGAATCTCAGATCGCAAGTCCACGAAAAGGACCCTCCAACGCCCCAGCCAGCGGCTGGATTTTTTCCCTGTGCCTTCCGTTTCCTCTTTGGCATTTGAGCGGGATGTGCTAGCCTCTGGTGCAGGGAACATGCAAGGACCCTCCGACTTGTCGCGCGTTGAATTTCCCTCCGGTCGAAACAAGAAATTTCTACACAGGGCCGGTAAGATTCGCCGGACTTGCGGGTCAGCCCTGTATGACTTCGGCTATAACTCGTTTGAGACTGCGTTGATACGGCCATTTTGGCCTGGCAACGTTCTTGCTGGAGTGTACTAAAATGATCGAGGTAAGACAGCCCTGCTGCCGCGCGGGGGCGTGCAGGATCGCAAGTTGCGGGTCGGTCAATTGAAATCGCGGCTGGAACTAACCAGGGCATAGAGGCGAAGTAGCGCATTTGAAATTTCTTAAAGTGCGTGAATTCGGTCCTCCGACAGTTACCCAAATTCCTCATTGGGTTCCCTTGAACGATTTAAGTTTTCAAGCGTGTTCGCATGGCCCGACTTCAATCGGGGCCGCTCGCGCCGCGGCTGGCGCACACTCAGTCCTTGACCGGGCAAGACTTCCGGCTGATGTCGGCGTGACAGACCTGCTTGAGCTGCCGCTGGATTGGAGCCCGAATAAGCTCCCCAGAACGCTCCTCGAGCCGACTATCTTCGCTGGAGAGTCAGGCGTCCAGAGGGGCACGAAACATCAAGCGAAGTCCGTCGAGATACACTCTTCAGATGCTCTTCAGGTTGGCAGGAAATCATTCACGATGTCGTGGGCTTTGGAGAAGGGTGGCAATCGGTGCCCGAGGGGGGCTCCGAATTACGACGATTGCTCCCGAGCACACGGCAGGACGAGGGCCAGCGGGCTCCGAGGACGCTCACCAGCCCGTCAGCCATCCGTCCATCCGGCAGCAGGCGCGGGCGGGAGTGCTGGTAGCACTTTCGCAACCGGCAGGCAGAAATTCTTTTTGTTTGCGGGACCGCGCTTCAGCCGTGTGCCTCAAGGGGCCGCTTGCCATCGTCAGAGCGGCGTAGTTAATTGACGCTCGTGTCGCAAAGCGCCAGCAGGATCAGTTGGATCAGGGCGGAAGATTGTTTGCGCGCCCTCCAGGCCTGATTCTTTGCGGAGGCATTCCTTGATGACGACCAGCCAGACTCGGAGATCCGATCGATTGATGCTGACCATCCCATTGAAGGTTCAAGGGGTGGACGCCGACGGACAGGAGTTCGAAATTCCCGCGCGCACCGTCATTCTCAACCGCCATGGGGCCCACGTCAAAATCCCGCGCAAGCTCCGAGCTGGCCAGACGGTCCGCCTGGTGAACCTCGTAACGAGCAGCAAAGCCGAGTTCCGTATCGTCCGGCCGGTCTCGACGCCGTCGGAGAACGGAGGGGACTACGGCGTCGAATGCACCGAACCGGATGGGGACATCTGGCAAATCGAGTTTGCGCCGCTCGAGAACGGGGAGGCCGCCGACGCCAGGGCGTTGCTCGAATGCCAGATCTGCCGCAAGGTTTACCTGGCCCACCTCACGCTCGGCGAGCTTGAGACCCTCCGGACTTACGGCGTCGTCGGCAAGAGCTGCGCGGCCTGCCGAACCGAGACCCCGCTCCGGTATGCTGATTTCGGGACGGTGAAACTGGACACTGTGGACGAGGGATGGAAAACGCTCTTCTCCGGTTTTTCCCGCCAGCGGCGGCACCGGCGCGTCTGCCTGCAACTCCCCCTGGGCATTCGCGATGGCAAAGGCGGGGTTGAAGTCTCCAAGACTGAGAATGTTTCAAAAGGCGGGTTCTGCTTCACCAGCGAAAAGGAATACCATGCGGGCCAAGGTGTGACCGTCGTCTTTCGCGGCGGCACTTTCAGCCGGAACGTCGAAGTCCCCGCCCAAATCGTCTGGCAGCAGCGGTTCGAGAAGAACAACCGGAAAATTTACGGCATCCAGTGCGAGCGCCTGATCGCTCCCCGCGAAACCGCCAGGTTTTAGCTCTCTCGAGCCGAAAGGCCCGTCTTACGAATCGAAACATTTTCGCAGGCGGTGATACGAATTGGTCGCTTCCCTCCGCCGGCACGTGAACATTCTCTTCCGGTTCGTTATCCCGCCAGAATACACCTGCTAATTCCCGGCTGACTTGCCAAACGCTATTCCCCGTTGCTCGGGCCCTGCCCAAATCACCACCGCGCCGACAAGGAGGACCGCGGCGGCAACCATGCTCATCGATTGGGCGTAACTGAAATGCTCCCCCAGGGCGGCCTCGACCGTCCCTATGCTCGAGGCGCACAGGACCCCCAGTTGATACGCAAAACCCGGGAAGAAGCCGCGCAGCTCGTTCGGGGAAAGTTCGTTGAGGTGCGCGGGAATCACTCCCCA
>Ga0066710_100006582_pt1 | contig 10891 bp, 9 predicted proteins | sample GraSoiAngelo_159_FD_79666 | JGI IMG/M metagenome (GOLD analysis project Ga0066710, IMG submission 79666) | Grasslands soil microbial communities from the Angelo Coastal Reserve, California, USA - 14_1009_16_40cm | ecosystem: Environmental > Terrestrial > Soil > Grasslands | place: USA...
GTCGTCGGGGTCTGCTACACCGGCTCGATGGGCGGGAAGCTGATGTTCGAGCACGCCGCCGGGATCCCCACGAAAACGCTCGAGGCCGAGGTGCAGAACCGCGCCGCCGGGCACCAGCACGAGCCGGGCGAGGAGGCAGACTCCGCCGCGGCAGCGCCCCACGTCGATCCGCCTGGGACGCCGGCGCACAAACACTAGAGAGACACGTGCGGCGTGCGGGGTGCGGGGTGCGGAGTTGCACTGCGGGCGTCGAAGCGCGCGGCCTCGCCCTTAAGCGCCGCATTCCGCACTCCGCACTCCGCACGTTGTTGTTCATCACCGCCTGCACCCCCGTCACCACACGGCCGGATTTCGCGCCGTACCCCGAGGCGCTGCGCGCCGTGATCAATGCGCCACCGGATCGCGTGACGACGGACGCCCAGGCGTGGCTCGCGGCCGAAAGCATCGCCGTGCGTCACGTGAGCGCGCGGGACGCCTTCCTCGAGACGGCGGAGCTCGCCGGCTCGGTCAAGCTCCGGCTCTGGGCCGATCCTGATGTCCCGGGCAAGTCACGCGTCACGATCGAGGCCGTCTACCGGCCACGCGAGGACCCGTCCCGCGAGCCGCGCGACCTGGAGCGCCCCACGCCGGCAGGCTCGGACGGGCAGAAGCTCGCGCAGCGGCTGCTGGCGGCCCTCACGGAAAAGTTCGGCGAGACGAAGTACTGAGTTACTGCGGAGAGGCCCCCGCCCCCGCCCCGACCCACCCCCGCACCCACTGCTCCATCTGCGCGAGATCGAGCGCGGCGTCGCGACAGGGGCCGTTGGGCAGCTGCATCGTGAGACCGAGCACCGGGAGCTTCCCGGCGACGTCACGCAGGCCGGTCATCATGTCCCGCTCGCAGGCGACCGCCACCACGGCCCGCGGCCGCCGCTCCCGAATCACCCGGCGCGCCAGTTGGCCGCGCGTCGCCACGAACACCGGCACCTCGTAGCGCCCGGCGATCGCCAGTACGCCGTCGAGCGCCTGCTTGGACAGGCAGCGCGGGATGAGCACGAGCAGCTCTCCCTTCCCTACCTTCCGTCCGCGGCGTACGGCCAGCGTGTTGTAGACGTCAATCGCGGCGTGCTCCACCCAGTCGCGCTTCCCGAATGCGCGGGAGAGCGCCGAGGTGTAGTTCATCAGCCGCAGGTAGGGTCCACGCTCGAGCAGGCGCTCGGGCAGGAGGTTCGTGCCGCTATAGAAGGAGAGGACGGCGAGCCCGAACCACAGCCAGGCGAGGGCCGCCGCGGCCCCCAGGGCGATCCACGAGATCGCCGGCAGGGCCGGGGCCAGCGCGGCGAGCCGCGGGGCCACGATGTAGAGCAGCAGGGCCGTGGCCCCCGCGAGCCCGGCGAGCGTGAGCCCCGCGAACCGGAAGAAGAGCACCGGTGGCGCCGAGAAGTCGCCGCCCGCGGGCAGCGGCCGCCCGTTCCATTCGTCCCACTCGTGACCCAGCCGCCGATCGACCTCGATGTGAATAAGCTGTGCGCGGGGAGGCGGGGGAGGTGCTGTCGGCGGAGCTGAAGCGGCCGTGGCCATAGACGATGGAAGGTAGCGCGGCGAACTTCCTCACACCAGACACCTGATCCCTGCGCCTTGCTGCCGAACCTGCTCACCGACGCCCGCATCCGCGCCGCCTACGCCGAGGGCGCCGGCATTTATCGCATCGTGCCGTCGGCCGTGGCGATCCCGCGCGACGTCGACGAGCTGGCGGCCCTGGTGCGCTGGGCAGCGGCGACCCGGACCCCGCTCGTCCCTCGCGGCGCCGGGAGCGGGATGCCGGGCGGCAACGTCGGCAGCGGAGTGGTCGTGGACCTGACACGGGGATTCCCGCAGCTCGCCCTCGACCCCGAGCGCCGGCTCGCCCGCGCCGGGGCATCGGTCACCTGGGCCGCGCTGAACGACGCCTCCCGGCCGTACGGCCTACGCCTGCCTCCCGATCCCTCGTCCGGCGCCTTCGCAACCAGCGGTGGGATGGTCGCGACCAACGCGGCAGGGCCACGCTCGGTGCGGTACGGCAGTGTCCGGAGGTGGGTGGAGGCTGTGGAGGTTGTGGAGGCAGACGGCACCGTGCGGACCGTGCGACGAGGAGCGGGGAGCGGGGAGCGATTCGCGCTGACCGCTGACAGCCGACGGCTGATCGCCGAGCGGTTTCCCAGGACGCGCAAGAATTCCAGCGGCTACGCGCTGGACCGGTTCGCCGAGTCGGGCGACGAGCTCGACCTGCTCGTCGGCTCGGAGGGCACGCTCGCGATCGTCACGGCCGTCCATTGGCGGCTCGATCCTATCCCCGCCGATCTCGCCGGCGCCGCCCTCGGCTTCAGCGACTTGGGCGCGCTTGGCGAGGCCGTCCCGTTCCTCGTTTCGCTCAACCCGTCGGCGCTTGAGTTATTGGACGCCTCCTTTCTACGTCTCATTCCAAACGCTCCTCTTCATGCCGTTCTGCTGTTGATCGAGTTCGAGCGCGAAACGGCGGCCGCGGCGCGCGGCGTGGTGGGAGACGCGGTCCGGGGACTCAAGCACCAGGTCGTCCACGTCGAGACCGCGCTGGACCGCGCCGGGCTCGACAGGCTGTGGGAGGTGCGGCGGCTCGCCTCGCCCGCCCTCGCGCGCCTGCCCACCACCCAACGGTCGTTGCAGGTGATCGAGGACGGGTGCGTGCCACTCGAGCGTCTTGGGGAGTACATCGCCGGGCTGCGCGCGGCCGCGGAGCGCCGCGGCGTGCCCGTCGCGATCTTCGGGCATGCCGGCGACGGGCACGTCCACGTCAACGCCCTGCCGGATACGACCAGCTCGGGATGGCGCGCGGCGCTCGAGCGCCTGTTCGCCGACGGCACCGACCTGCTCGTCCGGCTCGGCGGCGTACCGGCGGGGGAGCACGGCGTGGGGCGGCTGCGCGCGGGACTGCTCGAGCGCGTCTATGGTGCCGAGGTGATGGCGCTGTTCCGCGCCGTGAAGCACGCCTACGACCCGCTCTCGATCCTGAATCCGGGTGTTATTATTCCCGCGGCCGATTGGACGCCGCTCGCCGCGCTGAAGGTGGGCGAGGGAGCTGCCCCGATTCCCGACGACATCGCAACGCGTTTGCGGGACATAGAGCGAAACGCCGCTTGGGGAACCCCCAAGGCGGCGCTCGCAACCCCGAACCCCTAGCCCCGAGCCTCTAGGCCCTGATGGAGATCTTCCGCGCTCCCCGCGTCACCCTGCTCGCCCGCCCGCAGTTCGTCGAGCCTCAGCACCTGAAGGTCCAGTGGCGCGGCGCCTCGACCGACGGTGAGCGGATCGCGGAGTACGCCGGCCGGCTGTGCTACATGAGCCAGCACAACCCGGTGAACCGGACTACGGCCGAGTACCTCGAGAACATCAAGAAGCAGGGTCACGGGTCGGTGCTGGAGCATTCCGTGTACGTTCTGCTGATCGAGGGGATTTCGCGCTCCTGCTCGCACGAGCTGGTGCGCCACCGCGCCGGCTTCGGGTACTCGCAGATCTCGCAGCGCTACGTGGACGAATCGCACGCGGCGTTCGTCATGCCGCCCGCGACCATCGGCGACGCCGCGCTCGAGGCCGAATGGGAGCGCCAGGTGACGGAAGCGCAGGCGGCGTACGTGCGCGGGGTGGAAGGACTGATGCAGCGGTACGAGTGGGTGACCGACAAGGTGCACCGGCGGAAGATGGCTCGCGAGGCGGCGCGGAGCGTCCTGCCCAACGCGACGGAGGTGAAGATCGTCGTCTCGGGAAACGCGCGCGCGTGGCGCACCATGCTCGAGCTCCGCTGCGGCGAAGGCGCGGAGCTCGAGATCCGTCGCTTGGGCGTCGCCGTGTTGCGACTCTTGCAAACGGAAGGCGGTGCGCTCTTCTCCGACTTCGAGATCTACGTCGCCGACGACAAACAGGAAGCGGCGCGCGTCGCGTATCACAAGGTGTGACGAAAAAAAATTCCAACTTCCCTATTGCGCATCCCGCCGGCATTTCTTATTGTGATACTGGACAACGCGTTGCCGCTGTTCGAGACCACACGACCGCAGCGGCCTTTTTTGTAGGAGGTATCCCGAGACCACATGCGAATAGGTCTCGCGTACAACGAGAAACCCGACCCCGCGCTGGCGTCCGACGAGTACGCCGAATGGGACGACCCATCCACCATCGATGCGGTCGAGCAGGCTCTCGGTCTCTTCGGCAGCGTCGTCCGCCTCGAAGCCGACGCGTTCTTCCCACAGGCACTCTCCCTCGCCCGCCCCGACATCGTCTTCAACATTGCCGAGGGGACGCGCGGTCCGAGCCGCGAGTCGCACGTCCCGGCGATCTGCGAGTACCTGCAGGTCCCGTACACCGGCAGCGACCCGCTCGCCCTCGGGCTCGCGCTTCACAAGGGACGCACCAAGGAGATCCTCGCCTACCGCGGCGTGCCGACCGCGCCGTTCCGCGTCGTGACCTGCGCCGCCGACCTGCACCGCCTCCCGCTCCCGTTCCCGCTGTTCGTAAAACCGGTCGCGGAGGGATCAGGTAAAGGCATATTCGCCAATAATTTATGCGACTCGCCCGCGCGCCTGGCGGAGCGGGTCCTCTTCCTCTTGGAGCGCTACGAGCAGCCGGTGCTCGTGGAGACCTACCTCCCCGGGACGGAATTCACAGTGGCGATCCTCGGCAACGGCGCCGAGGCGCGCTGCCTCCCGATCGTCGGTCTCGATTTCGGAGTGCTACCCCAGGGCGCCGCGCCGGTCTACGGCTACGAGGCGAAGTGGGTGTGGGACACGCCCGAGCGCCCGCTCGACCTCTTCGAATGCCCGGCCCGCGTGCCCGCCCCGCTGTACCGCGAGATCGAGCGCGTGTCGCTCGACGCGTATCACGCCCTCGACTGCCGCGACTGGTGCCGCGTCGACGTGCGCGTCGATCGTTTCGGGGTGCCGAACATCGTCGAGTTGAATCCCCTGCCGGGGATCATCCCCGATCCCGCGATGAACTCCTGCTTCCCGAAAGCCGCGCGCGCGGCCGGCTACAGCTACGACGAGCTCATCCACGAAGTCGTCCAGATTGCGTGGAAGCGGATCACCGGAGCCGACGTCGGGGTCATGCCTCTGCCCGACCAGTCGCCCATCCCCGCGTGAGGGTCGTCATCCTGTACGACCCGGGAGCCGAGGACTGGACGGCCGAGGACGTCGCGGGTGTGATGCAGGCGGTCGATGATATCGCCCGGATTGTCGACGCGTTGGGACACCAACCGCAACGCGTGCCCGTGCGGCACGACATGCGTTGGTTCGGCGCGTGCCGCCGCGCCGACCTCGTGTTCAACCTGTGCGAGGGCGTGCACGGCGTGGCCCAGTGGGAGGACCACGTCGTCGCCACGCTCGAGTTCGCCGGCATCCCGTTCACCGGCTGCGGCCTGTGGACCCTCGCGGCGTGCCGGCGCAAGGCGGTGTGCAACACGCTGCTCGCCCACGCCGGCCTGCCGGTGCCGCGCTGGACGGTGGCGCACGGCCGGATCGAGGACGACTTCCCCCTTCCCGCCATCGTCAAACCGGCCGCCGAGGACGCGAGCACCGGTCTCGACCGCCACTCGGTCGTCGGCGATCGCAAGAGCCTGCGGGCCCGCGTCGCGGCGATGACCGAGCGGTTCGACGAGGTCCTGGTCCAGGAGTACGTGCCCGGGCGCGAGTTCAACGTCGGGTTTGTGGGCGATCGCACGCTGCCCATCGCCGAGATCGACTTCACGAACATGCCGGCGGGGAGCTGGCCGATCCTGACGTACGCCGCGAAGTGGGACACCGGGTCGGCGGAGGATCTCGGCAGCCGGCCGATGTGCCCCGCGCCGATCCCGCAGCGCCTGGCCGACCGGCTCACGCGTGTGGCGGAGGCGGCGTGGCGCGCGATGCAGGGAACAGGCTACGGGCGGGTGGACCTCCGGGTCGACGCGGCCGGCCGCCCGTGGGTCCTCGAGGTCAACCCCAATCCCGATCTCACCGACGCGGCCGGCCTGTCGCGCATGGCGCAGGCCGCGGGGTGGGAGTACCCGGAGCTGGTGCGCCGCATCGCCGAGGCGGCGCTGCGGGAAGCGCAGGGCGCCAAGGCCGCCCGTGAGCTGCTCGCTGCGCCCCGTCGGTCGCGCGCATCGCGCACAGCTTGAGCGGCTGACGCGGGCGACGGGCCTCTTCCGCAAGGACGAGGTCGCCACCGCGGTCGAGCTGCTCGACGAGAGCGTGGATGGCAGCGCCGACTATCGCTTCGTCGGCGCGTTCGACGACAGCGGGAAGAACGAGCTGACCGGCTACGCCTGCTGGGGTCCGACGCCGGGAACGACGGGGACGTGCGACCTCTACTGGATCGCCGTCGATCCCGAGTGGCAAGGCCGGGGCATCGGGACGCAGCTGGTGCGCGAGGTGGAGCGCCGGCTACGGGCAGAGGGCTGTCGGCTGGTGGTGGTCGAGACGTCATCGCGCGCGGACTACGGGCCGACCCGCCGGTTCTACGAGCGACGCGGCTATACCAGGGCCGCCGCGATCCCGGGATACTACGCTCCCGGTGACGACCTGGTGATCTACACCAAGGACCTGACGGATGCAGAATTGGCAAGAGCTCCTTCGTAAAAAGGGCATCGCGTCCCTCGAGGCGCTGGCCGCGCGGTTCGGGCCGGAGCACATCGACGACATCGCGCGGCTCCGCCAGGCCGTCGACAACTTCGAGTTCCGGATCTCGCCCGCGATGGTGGACTTGATCCGGTCGCCGGGCGACCCCATCTGGCGCCAGTACGTCCCCACCCTGCAGGAGCTCGAGGTCCGGGACGGGATCGTCGACTCCCTCAACGAGGACGCGGACTCGCCGGTCCCGAATATCACGCACCGCTACCCCGATCGGGCGCTGTTCCTCGTGTCCCCCGTGTGCGCGGCCTACTGCCGCTTCTGCACCCGGCGGCGCAAAGTGGGCGATCCCGAGAAGATCCCCCTGTCGCAGCTCGAGTCGGCGTTCCGGTACTTGGAAGAGCATCGGGAGATCCGCGACGTCATCATGTCGGGAGGCGATCCACTGCTCCTCTCGGACCGCCGTATCGACGACATTTGCCGGCGCTTGCGCGGGATCCCGCATCTCGAGATCATCCGGATCGGGAGCCGGGTGCCGTGCCACCTCCCCGAGCGGATCACGCCGCAACTGTGCGACATCCTGAAGAAGTACCACCCGCTCTACATCAACACGCATTTCAACCACCCGGACGAGCTGACGCCCGCCGCGGTCGAGGCGCTGGGCCGCTTGGCCGACGCCGGCATCCCGCTCGGCTGCCAGACGGTGCTCCTGAAGGGTGTGAACGACGACGCCGAGGTGATGAAGGAGCTGATGCAGAAGCTGCTCGCCGCGCGGGTGCGGCCCTACTACATCTACATGTGCGACCAGGTCGCGGGGGCCGAGCACTTCCGCACGTCGATCGAGAAGGGGCTCGAGATCGTGAAGGCGTTGCGCGGCTGGACCTCCGGGCTGGCGGTGCCGCACTTCGTGATCGACGCCCCCGGCGGCGGCGGCAAGATCCCCCTGCTCCCCGAGTACGTCGTGAAGCTCACCGACCGCGAGGTCGTGTTGCGGAACTACGCGGGGAAGATCTATCGCTACAAGCAGCCCAAGACCGATGCGCCGAAGCCCGCGAAGAAGGGCATCCCGGCGCTGGAGCCGGTGCTGGCGGGCTGACGGACCTCACCCTCGACCTCGTCGCGGGGCTGTATCGGGAGCACGCCGCCGCCCTCCGCGCCGTGCGCGCGACGCAAATGCGGTTGTACGCCCAGCGCAGCGACGCGCGCCTCGAGCGCTTCGCCCCCTACCGCTGGCTCAGCGGCGCCCTGCGGCGCGCGCGCCTGCCGGCCCACTACAAGCACCGGTTCCAGCCACGGTTCGACGATATCGAAGCGGAGGTCACTTACCTCCTCGTGCGGGCGGTCCGGCCGGCCGTCGTCCTCGAGGTCGCGCCCTACTATGGGTGGTCCACGACGTGGTTGCTCCAGGCCCTGCGCGATAACGGCTCCGGCCGACTGCACTCCTACGACCTGGTGGACTACAGCCGCTGGACCGTGCCGCCCGACCTAGCGCGGGGGCGCTGGCTGTTCACCCAGGGCGACATCCGGGACGCGGTGGATCGGCTCCCCCCCCTCCCGGAGATCGGCTACCTGTTCCTCGACGCCACACACACCGTCGAGTTCGCCCGGTGGTACCTGGAGGCGCTGTTCCCCCGGCTCGCCCCGGGGACCGTGGTCGGCGTGCACGACATCTTCCGGGGGCCGGACCTCGCGCCGATGCCGGAGAGCGCCGTGCTGCTCGCGTGGCTCGAGCAGAGGGGGGTATCGTGCTTCACGGCGGCGCCCGGGCGCGCGCCGGAGGCGTACGACCGGATCGTGGCGCTGAAGCGGGAGCTCGGGCTGGCGGAGGCAATCCACGACTCCGCGGTCAACCCGATGGCGTTTTTCCGGCTGCCGTAGGCGCTTGACCGAATCGGGGAGGGGTGTATATTTATGACGTCAAGCGCATAGAAATACACCACCGATCCGAGGCGCTCCACATGCCGTCGCACCGTTGCCACGCGAATTCGCTGTGCACTATCGTCGCGCCCTCTCGAGGGAGCGCCCGGGCGAAATAGCGTGTCCAGACCACCGCGACCGATCCCCGAGCCCGCTCCCGCCGAGCGGGCTTTTCGTTGTCCGCCAGGTCCCGAGGAGCACGACGCCTGCGGCGTGGGCTTCGTGGCGCACGCCGCCGGCGAGCGCTCACACGCCGTGCTGGGCATGGCGCTTACCGCCGTCGCCCGCCTGGCCCACCGCGGCGCCGCCTCCAACGACCACTCGGGCGACGGGGCAGGAGTCCTGACGCAGATCCCGTGGCGGCTCCTGGGCGGCGAGGGTGCTCTGGGGATGTTCTTCCTGCCTCCCACCAGCCCCGCTCGCGAGCGGGCCGTCGCGTTGATCGAGCGGGCCCTCCACGAGCTGGGGATGCCCGTGCTCCGCTGGCGGGACGTGCCCGTGGACCCCACCGCCCTCGGCCCGCTCGCGCGCGCGAGCCGCCCCGCGGTGCTGCAGGCAATCCTCGCGGCGCCCTCCACTTCCCCGGCCCTCGATGAAGAAGCGTGGGAGCGTCGCCTCTACGTCGCGCGCAGAGTCATCGAGCAGCGCGCCGAAGGCGAGGGCGTCGCGCCCTTGTTCGTGTGCTCCCTCTCCTGCCGCACCGTCGTCTACAAGGCCCTGCTCACGGGGACCGAGCTGCCGGCGTTCTTCCCGGACCTGCGCTCACCGCTCTACGAGACGGCGATCGCGGTCTTCCACCAGCGCTATTCGACCAACACGCTGCCGAGCTGGCCGCTCGCCCAGCCGTTCCACCTGCTGGCGCACAACGGCGAGATCAACACGCTGTGGGGCAACCGCAACGCGATGCGGGCGCGGGATCCGGTGCTCGCGTCGCCGGTGTGGAGGACGGACGTCGAGCTCCTGACACCCACGATCTGGGCCGAGGGCAGCGACTCGGCGAGCCTCGACAACGCGCTCGAGCTGCTGGTCCGCTCCGGGCGAGGACCCGTCCATGCCTTGATGATGCTGCTCCCGGAGGCCTGGGAGCGCGCCGCCGATCTCGATCCGGCGCTCCGGGGCTTCTACGAGTTCCACGCGCCCCTGATGGAGCCGTGGGACGGCCCGGCTGCCCTCGCCTTCAGCGACGGCGTGATCGCGGGCTCGGCGCTCGACCGGAACGGCCTGCGGCCCTGCCGCTACAAGATCACAAAAAGCCGCCTGGTGGTGGCGTGCTCCGAGGTCGGCGTGGTCGATCTCGACCCCGCCGACGTCGTCGAGAGCGGGCGGCTGGGGCCGGGCGAGCTGTTGGTGGTGGACACCGCGCGTGACGTCGTGCTGCACAGCGCCGAGGCGAAGACCGAGGTGGCGGGCCGCTACCCCTACGCGCAGTGGGCGCGCCGGATCACCAGCGATTTGGCGGCCGTGGTGGCCGCTCCCGACCTCGCGCTGCCGGCGCCGGACCTGGTGCGGCGGCAGCGCGCGTTTGGATACGGCTTCGAGGACCTGCGCCTCGTGCTCGAGCCGATGGCCAGCGCGGGCCAGGACGCTATCTGGAGCATGGGGGACGACACGCCGATCGCGCCGTTGTCGCGCACCGGGCCGAGCGTCTACACCTACCTGCGCCAGCGCTTTGCCCAGGTCACGAACCCGGCGATCGACCCGCTGCGCGAGTCGGGCGTGATGTCGCTGGTGATGTACCTCGGGCGCCGCGGCTCGCTCTTGAGGCAGCGCCCCACCGCGCACCCGCTACTGCGCGTCGAGCATCCGATCCTGCTCGACGACGAGATGGCGGCGCTGCGCAACGCCGCCGGATTCCTGGTCGCCACCCTGAGCGCGACGTGGGAGGCGGCGACGGGACCCGACGGACTGGCCCCGGCGCTCGACCGCCTGTGCCGCGAGGCGACGCGCGCCGTACGGCGGGGCGTTACGGTGCTCGTCGTCAGCGACCGGGAGGCCGACGCCGCGAGCGCCGCGATCCCCATGCTGCTCGCGACCGGTGCTGTGCACCAACGCCTGCTGCGGGAGGGGCTCCGCACCAAGGTGGCGCTCGTCGCCGAAGCGGGAGACGCGTGGGACGTGCATCACTTCGCGACGTTGTTCGGATACGGCGCCGAGGCGGTGCACCCATGGCTCGCCCTGCAGTCGGCGGGCGGCGAAGCCGGCGCCAAGTACCGGGCGGCCGCGGAGCATGGCCTGCTGAAGATTCTCTCCAAGATGGGAATCTCCACCCTCCGGTCCTATGCCGGCGCTCAGCTGTTCGAGGCGCTCGGCTTGGGCGGCGCGCTCGTCGACCGGTGCCTGACGGGCACCGCCTCGGTGATCGGCGGCATCGGATTTTCCGA
>Ga0066710_100006583_pt1 | contig 10891 bp, 6 predicted proteins | sample GraSoiAngelo_159_FD_79666 | JGI IMG/M metagenome (GOLD analysis project Ga0066710, IMG submission 79666) | Grasslands soil microbial communities from the Angelo Coastal Reserve, California, USA - 14_1009_16_40cm | ecosystem: Environmental > Terrestrial > Soil > Grasslands | place: USA...
ATCCGAGATGCCCATTCGCGATCAGTTGTATTCCTTGTTTTACCCATGAAGCCCTGCTACACTCTTAACAAGGCTGATTAACGCCTTGGTTAATGGCACCATCCCTGCCAGGTGGCATCATCGTGCCAAGCTGCACGAAAGGACGTCATGTCCCATGACAATTTTAGCACGAACCGGTCAGCCGGAATGCTGCTGCCGCAGACTATGTATCGAGGGCTGTATGTACGAATCGCGAAGAAACTCGGGGTCGATCCTTCTTATGTCAGTCGAGTTGCTCGCGGGGAACGATTCTCTGATCCGGTAGAGAGTGCTCTGCGCCAGGAAGTCCATCAGATCACCAAGAAACTGGGCGGACGGTTGCCGGTTCCCGAACATAGACCTGCCCACCGTGGCCAGAAGCGGCTAAGATCTCTGGTGAAGCGGCATCGCAATTCGATCCAACGAGATTGGCTGCACCACAGCCAGTCAGACCCGGGTCATCGGCGCCTGAAGTTGTCTGCCCAGAAGCGAACGTCGCCTGTCCTGCCTCTAGTGGATGAAGCTTTGAGATCGATGAAGTTCACGCCTAAAGAAATGGCGCACATGAACATGAGGGCCGCGACACAGCATGGCAGGCTCCGGCGGGCTCAAGGTTACACGACGACGGGTCTGGTAGAGGACTACAACCTTATTCGACGTTGCGTTTCCGCTTTGGCGGAAAAGAACTTGAATCAGTTGGAAGCTCATCTTCTGTTGCATGATCTCTCGCAACTCAGCGAAGTGTTTGATATTCAATTGCAACACGCGCTGCGGAAATTTCTGGCAAGAGCCTGAACTGGAATCCAAACAGTCGGCGATTCTGCGCGGCGGTTGGCCGACTTGGCTTGAGACGAGCCTGCGGGACGCCGATGCTACTTTCCGCTCTCAATGGTTAGCAGCGCGACGGGAAAATTTCCCAGCAGGAATGACGCTCGAAGGAATCCCGAGTCTCCCGCTTTTTCTGGACGCAGGAGCTCTGCGGTCAATGCGTTGCGGTATCTTGATTTTGAAAGCTCAGGCGGCAGTTCTATCCGGGTGTCCTCCCACAAACCAGACTGAGCAGGCGAAGTTGCTCCGTTAACGAGCAAGCGTGCACACATTCGAGGCACCGCAACGATCGCGGCTGAACTTCCCTCCCTGCGGGCGAACGCGACGAGATGGTTAGCTTTCGCGCCCAGAACGGCTAATGGGAGGTAGTCTCCTCGGTGAAACAGAGATGCATGTTGCTTGCGCAGATTCAGAGTTTTCCAGGTCACATAGAACTTAGCCCGGCCATCGTTGTCGTCTTTCTCCAGACTATCGGCCAGCTCTCGAGCCAGTGCCTTTACTCGCTCAAACGAGTCTGCGCCCGCCATCACTTCCTCCAAGCAACGCTGCCGGCGAGCGTAATCGACCGCGCGGCGATTGTCGGGATCGACCAGGCTGAAATCCCAGAGTTCATTGCCCTGGTAGATGTCAGGCACTCCGGGAGCTGTGAGCTTGATGAGAACTTGGGAAAGGCTGTTAAATCTCCCGAGTCTGGCGACATAGCGTTGAAACGGTACGAAGTCTTCGAGAAAAGACTTTGCGCTGCTTGATGACAGTATTGCTTTCACGAATCCAGCCACGGCGGCTTCATATTCGGAGTTCGGATTCGCCCAACTAGTTCTTTGCTTGGCTTCGCGCACCGCCTTCAACATGTACTGGTTGATTCGGTCGCAAAATTTCGGGTCTGCTGTTGTTTCCTGCGGCGGCCATGTCCCAATCAGCGTCTGGTAGAGCAGGTATTCGTCGTTTCTTGAGGGAGCTTCGGAGCCGTCCACCATCCGCTTTTTATCTGCGTTCATCTCCCGCCAGCGGCGGACGTTTCTTCGCCAGAGAGCTGGAATTTCAGAAAGTACATTAATACGGGCGCGAACATCCTCGGAACGCTTGGTATCGTGCGTGGTTGTGTCCAGAAGGCTGTGAGGCCAGGCTTTCGCGCGTTGCTGGAATTCACGATGGAACTCTTCCGGCGAGACACCGAATTTTTTGGGATCGCCTCCCACCTCGTTTAGTGACACGAGACGGTTATAACGATAGAAGCTGGTGTCCTCCATACCTTTTGCCATGACGGCACTAGTGAACTGTTGGAACTTCATGGCGAATCGAATGACGGATTGCCGGTAAGAGCCCGTCTGCCCCGCTCCCTTTTGCGTGAGTAGAACTTCTCGAATGAAATCAAAGACGGTGACATCGGCGATCGCACTTTGCCTCTTGGCCGATTGGACCGCTTCTTCGATGTAGTTGCGATCGGTATCGGAAACATGATTTTCGGTGACATAGGTGCGATAAACGGGAAAATTGGCAACGATTTCGCTTAGCGAATCTCGCAGGCTGTTCAGGGTGAAGTCGCAAGTGTGACGCTCGGCAAGAGCGATACGGCTGAGAATGTTGGCCAGCACATTCAGCTCGCTGGCCAGTGCGCTGTGCATCACGATTTTCTTGGATTCATAGAGCAAGGTGTGAAAATCGCATCGGTGGCCAAGGAAAGCGCGATAAACACGGTCCATCCTCGAAACGGATTCGGAATCGACAAACAGCCCATTCACCAGGTTAGAAAAGTCATAACCGGTGGTGCCGTAAATTGGCCAGTTTTCCGGGAGCCGCTCCCCATTGGCAAGAATTTTTTCAATGACGACATAGACTGGCTTCGAATTGCATTCTTTGTTCAGTGATGGACAGTCCTGCTGGCATTGCAATCGTTGGAAATATTGCGCTGGATTGTAGAGGCCATCGGGATGATCGATGCGCAGGCCATCGACTTGGCCGTCGCGGATGAGTTGCAGAATAAAATGATGCGTGACTTCAAAGACCGCTTCATTCTCCATTCGTAAACCGGCAAGGTCGTTGATGTCAAAAAAGCGGCGATAATTGATGTCGTCGGCGGCCACCCGCCAGTAGGCCAACCGATAGGCCTGAGTTTTGATCAGCTCATGCAAAGCATCGAAACTGCTGGGATCGCCGGGCGTGCCATTGATTTTGCGCACGTTCTCATCGATGAATTGGGATGTCTCAGAAGAACGCTGGCACAAAGCCGCCAGCCGGCGCTTATGAATCTCTTTATCGCGGATGCGTTCAGCTCTTTTTTCCGCAGCAGTTTCCTGGCGGCCCGGCAGATGGTTGAAGGCCGAAATCAGACTCTGTAACTCCAAGAAGTCGGCATGAGAAGCGCCCAGATTGTGTTCCAAATGTTCCAGACCAGGTGTGAGTACGCGAGGATATTCTCTGGGATCCACCGGGAAACGGTGCTGATGATAGAAGATGCTGAATTCACCCTTCTCTTTATCAAAAGTCAACTTCAGTTCGCCAAGATCGAGGATGCTGCCGTACTGATCTCCCAGAACCGGAACCAAAACTTTTCCTTGTAATTCATCTTTCAGCGGCTGCCAGTCGATATCGAAGAATTCGGCATAACCGGAGGCCTCACCATTTTCCAGCACGTCCAGCCACCAGGCGTTGTCGCTTCCCATCACGCCCATGTGATTGGGGACGATGTCGAGAATGTGCCCCATGCCGTGTTGGCGCAGCGCGGCCACGAACTTTTCGAAGTCTTCCGTGCTGCCGATTTCAGGATTCAACAAGTTGTGATCGATGATGTCGTACCCATGCGTGCTCCCCGGCCGCGCTCTGAGATAAGGAGAGGCATAACAATGAGTGATTCCCAAGGCGGCCAGATAGGGAACCAACTGGGCCGCATCGGCAAAAGTAAAATCGCGGTTGAATTGCAGACGATACGTGGCCAGCGGAATTTGCGGCGAGCTCATGAATGAAGAAACCATGCGACAGACCAAGGGTGCATCTTGCCTCTATCTAGCTTCTCAATAATGTCTTCGACAGTCGAGTAGATCACGCAGCCTACTGCAGCCGCAGGCGGCGTTACGGGATTCGGACTGAGATTTGCTATCAAGCGTAGTGTCACTTCGTCGACAAGTTTCCAGTCTACTGCCAGGCTGTTGTTTTCTCCGAGCGTGAAACGGGCGGATCGCCCACTCAGATTGCGTAGATGAGGAACAATCGTCTCACGTCTGACCGCCAGTAGATCATGATAGAAGGCAAGCCAAGATTGGTGAGTGGGCTCACCCAATGACCTCCAATCCAACTTCGAACTTGTGAAAGTGGTTTCCGCGTTAGGATCCGGTATCGAAGCCCTGGTATTGAGCGAACTGAATCTTTCAAATCGGGCGAATTCACTGCGTCGTCCCTCAGTCACTGCCGCGGCTAATTCGCCTTCAAAATCGCAAAAGAACAAAAACGGAGTATCCGCTCCGAATTCCTCTCCCATAAAAAGCAGAGGTGGCGACGGCGCCAACAACAGAATTGCCAGCGCAGCCTTCAGTGCTTGCGGTTCCGCGAGTTTTAGGATTCGTTCCCCGTAGGCACGGTTTCCCACCTGGTCATGATTTTGCAGAAATGAGACAAAGGAAGTCGGCGGCAAATCGCGGGAAAGCTCCCCACGTGAAGCGTTGTTTCGAAGTCGGGAGCGCTCTCCCTGGTAGCTGAAACCTTCCGCGAGGCATCGTCCCAAGTGCCGGATCGGCTGTTCTGAGTAGTCGCAGTAATAGCCGTCAATCTCGCCGGTGATCAGCACGTGGAGAGCGTGATGGATATCATCATTCCATTGCGCGTCGTACAGTCTCGGCGTATTGCGTTGATCGACTTCCGACTTAGCGCCGGCGTCCCGCCGACTCCCAACAGGCGCCAGATAATGGGCGGCGTTCTGATCGTTCTCGAGCACCAGATGGGTGAATCGATGAGCGCCAAACCTTGCGCGAACGGTTTCCGCCAACTCGGTAAGTATGTCTGGCTTCGAGTCATCCACGATGGCGTGCGCGGCGTCAAAACGCAGGCCATCGAAGTGATACTCTTCCAGCCAGTAAAGCGCATTGTGAATGAAGAAATCGCGGACGGCGCGACTACCGGGACCGTCGAAATTGATAGCATCGCCCCACGGCGTGCGATGGCGAGCGGTAAAAAACTCGGGAGCGTAGGCGCGCAGGTAATTCCCTTCGGGCCCGAAGTGGTTGTACACCACATCCAAAAACAGCATTAGGCCCTTGCCGTGAGCGGCCTGAATCAGCCGCTTCAGATCGTCGGGATGGCCATAGCAGTTGTCCGGGGCAAAGGGCAACACGCCGTCGTATCCCCAGTTGCGCGCTCCGGGGAAATCGGCGATTGGCATTAGCTCAATGGCGGTGATTCCGAGATCGGCTAGGTAATCGAGACGTTGTTCTGCTGCATCGAACGTGCCTTCCGGAGTGAAGGTTCCAACATGCAGTTCGTAAATGACAGCTTCTTCCCAGGGACGTCCACGCCACTTTTCATCCTGCCAGTCGAAAGCGGCGGGATCGATTACCTGGCTCGGTCCATGAACATCGGAACGCTGAAAACGCGAGGCTGGATCTGGGACCTTGGTCTGGCCATCGATTTGAAACTGGTATCGGCTACCTGCAGGGGTGTTGGTGACAAGTTCGAACCACCCGTCTTCAAGTTTGGAAAGGGCTCGCGTCTCCTGATTGGCGAGGCAGAGGTCGACTCGCTGCGCTTTCGGAGCCCAGAGACGGAATCGTACGTTTCGGTCATCGAGGCACTCCGCCCCGAAGGGCATCGGATGTTTACGCCTCATGCCGGCGCTCCACCGCCCGCACGTGGCCGGGTTCCCGCCCCACTAGCAAAGCCAGAGAGCGGGCCTGTAATTGATAGCTTGAACCAGGTTCGTAGAGACGTCCCGGGCTATCTGAGGTTGGGGAGGAGGTATCCACCAATCCCACCCAGCCAACGCCCGTAGGTGGCGCGGGAAGGAGAAAAGGTATGGGCTCGTGATGAGCATTCATGAGAAGCAGGAAATCCTGATCGGTGACGGGCTCTCCACGCTCGGCCTGTTCCTCGAGTTTTCCCGAGAGGAAAACTCCGAGACAGCGCGCTGATTCGTTATTCCATTCGTCGTCGGTCATTTCGCGGCCGTCGGGCATCAGCCAATGGATGTCTTTGATTCCCGCGCCTTTGATCGATCTTCCCTGAAAGAAATTCCGGCGCTGGAATACTGGATGACTCTTGCGCAGCGCGATCATCCTCTGGGTAAAGGCCAGGAGCTCCTGATCGGCTTCACTTACGTTCCAATTAATCCAACTGAGTTCATTATCCTGGCAATAAGCATTGTTGTTTCCATTTTGTGTGTGTCCGATCGCGTCTCCTGACAGCATCATGGGTACGCCTTGTGAGAGAAATAACGTCGCGAGGAAATTGCGTTTTTGTTGAGCTCGCAGCGCGTTCACCGCCGGATCGTCGGTTGGGCCTTCGACTCCGCAGTTCCAACTGCGATTGTTATCCGTGCCATCTCGATTGTCTTCGCCATTAGCCTCGTTATGCTTCTCGTTGTAGCTGACCAGATCGTGCAGCGTGAAGCCGTCGTGAGCGGTTACGAAGTTAATGCTGGCATAGGGACGGCGCCCGCTCCGAGCATAGAGATCGCTTGATCCGGTGATACGATACGCGAGTTCGCCGATGATGCCACCGTCCCCTTTCCAATAGGAACGTATAGCGTCGCGATAACGGTCGTTCCATTCTGCCCAGCCGACGGGAAATTTTCCGACCTGATAGCCGCCCTCGCCCAAATCCCAGGGCTCGGCGATCAGCTTTACCTGGGACAAAATTGGATCCTGATGAATGATGTCGAGAAATGCGCCGAGGCGATCCACTTCGTGCAGTTCGCGGGCGAGAGTCGCAGCCAGATCGAAACGGAAGCCGTCCACGTGCATTTCGAGAACCCAGTAACGCAGGCTGTCCATGATGAGCTGGAGCACACGGGGATGCCGCATGTTCAGAGTATTTCCCGTGCCGGTGTAGTCGCGGTAGTAGCGAGCATCATCTGGCATCAGGCGGTAATAGACAGAATTGTCGATGCCGCGAAAGGACAATGTAGGACCCAGGTGGTTGCCTTCCGCCGTGTGGTTGTAGACCACGTCGAGAATAACCTCGATGCCGGCGGAATGCAGCGTCTTCACCATGGTCTTGAACTCACTGACCGTTCCAGAGGCGGAATAGCGAGGCTCGGGAGCAAAAAATCCGATGGTGTTGTAGCCCCAGTAGTTCCGCAAACCCTTCTCGATGAGTACGCGGTCATCCACGAAACAATGGACTGGCATCAGCTCAACCGCGGTAATGCCTAAGCGTTTCAGATAATTAATTACCGGGGCTGTAGCCAATCCGGCATAGGTTCCCCGCAGAGCAGGCGGAACTTCTGGATGCAATTTGGTGAAACCTTTGACGTGTACTTCGTAAATCACACTCTGGTGCCAGGGAATACGTGGAGGCTGGTCTGCTCCCCATGTGAAAGAAGGATCGATCACTATGCCTTTGAGCATCCCGGGAGCGCTGTCCCGGCGATCGAAAGACAAATCTTCTTTGGCGTGACCAATACGGTAGCCGAAGTGGGAATCGCTCCACTTCAAATCATTCTTGACTTGCTTGGCGTAAGGATCCAACAGGAGTTTATGGTGGTTGAAACGCTGTCCGTGCGAGGGATCGTAAGGACCATGGACACGGTAACCGTACAACAGTCCGGGACGCGCTTCCGGTAAGTAGCAATGCCAAACCTGGTCAGTCTGCTCCTTCAAGGTAATGCAATGAATTTCCCGCCGGCCGCCGCTGTCGAACAGGCACAGCTCGACCTTCTCGGCGTGTTCGGAGAAGAGGGCGAAATTGACTCCTTCTCCATCCCAAGTGGCTCCTAGCGGGTAGGGTTTACCCGGCCAGACGATCGGCTTAGTCTGGTGCAACACTCGAAAACCTCACAGGAAAACTTAGCCGCGGCGGTAGCCTTGGCTGTTGAATGGTCCCAACCAGCAGCAAACCGGTAACTCTAATGGAAGGGCGGCAGACGCGCTATCCGGTACTCACAGTACGCCGGGCCATGCGCTATCTGTAGCTCCGACGAACCCTCGGAATCCCGCGCGGTAGAACCGCGGCGTACTGGACCTCACTGGGGTCCCTACATGTCAATCCCGATTCCTTTTGAGAGTGCCCCTTCGTAAACTTTGAAAGGCGGGAGTCAGCCTCGATGCGAGCTCGGCCGGGCAGCAACATGGCGCTTTTAGTCAAATCGGCGGCGAGCGGTTGGGCAATATCCCTGGTGTTGTTGGTTACAGCTTCGATTTGCAGGAGCGCTCAACTGCCGGCGCAATCTGGAACAATTGAAACCCTCTCCTCGAATGTCCAGCCGCTGGTATCGCCTGAATTACGAAAGACCGCGTGGGAGATCCTGGCAACGGCTGCTGCAGATAACAAAGTAGCCCGGCGCCAGAACGTGATTGTAGCCTTGTCTACCATCGGGCCGTGGTCCAAAGGTGTGGGCCTTGTCGAGTCATTACTCCGCGACAAAGATTCTGATGTAAGAGCACTCGCCGCAGCCGCCGTAGCCGAGATGAATTCACGCCGCTCAATCCCTGCTTTGCGAAGAGTTTTGGACGATGAGTCGGCGGTAGTCAGGTTTGCCGCGGCAAAATCACTTTGGCAGCTTGGCGATCATAGCGGCCGGGAGATTCTGACGGATGTTCTTCAGGGTGATAGCTCTCCGTCGGATGGAGTGATCAAGACCAACCTCCGAGACGCCAACAAGAAGCTGCACAGCCCGAGAGAATTGGCTTTCGCTGGAATCAATGCGGCTTCCGGTCTGCTCGGTCCATTTTCATTCGGAGTAACTATGGCCGAACAGCTTGCCACGGATAAGTCTGCTTCGGCGCGCGCGGTGTCAGCGTCGCTGCTTGCATCTGATCGCGATCCCGCCTCGGTGCGCCAGCTGCAGGACGCCTTGCTGGACAAGAACGCAGCGGTACGGGCAGCCGCGGCGAAAGCGCTTGGGCACCATGCTTGCCGGTCCGTGGTGGAGAATTTGCACAACTTGCTCGCTGAAAACAAGGATGAAGTCAAATACATGGCTGCCGCAGCCATATTACGGATTTCCGCCAATGCAGGCCGCCGTCATGAAGCATGTGAAAATCCGGGTCCCGCGCCTGCGGTAGCGCAGAGTGTCCCGCAACCAGCCGGTAAGACCAACTGAGACTGGGAAGTCCGCGCTGAACCCACTAGCCTCCCGATAGATTCCCTCAAACTCTCCGCTCTAAGCCTGTACCCCGACGTGAATTCCTGCTGGTTCTGAACTGGGAAGATGAGATGACATTTCTTTCGATTTAGGGTTTCCGCTGGATTGCCGATGTGCGGGGAAGAGCTTAAAAGCAAATTATGAAATGTTGCGGCACCTGGTCTCGTCATATGGGGCGGCAAACGGCGCGGGGCCGTGTAACGGGGTCGGCGAATTCCCTTCTCGCTGTCTTGCTGGGAGTATCTATCGCCGCCTGGACCATTTCTTCTGCTCGAGCTCAAAGTTCCATTGACGACGTCCATATCCAACCGCGCACCGAGCTCCCGATTGACAGCCAGATGCTGGTAGGTGGACCGAACCTCGACAGCGGAAGCAAACCGTTGAAAGTGCTTGTCGATCTGGTATTGGTACCGGTCACCATCCTCGACGGAATGAACCGGCTGGTGCGAGGTCTGGGTCGAGACAACTTCCAGGTATTTGAAGGAAAGCATCCCCAGGATATTCGCTATTTTTCCAGTGAAGACGCGCCGGTTTCAGTGGGCATCATCCTCGACGTGAGCGGCAGTATGTCGGATAAGATCTACCGGGCTCGCGAAGCAGTTCTCGACTTTCTAAATGCCGCCAATTCACAAGACGAGTTCTTCATGATCACTTTTGCGGACAAGCCCGAACAGGCCGCGGATTTCACTGAACACCTGGAAGACATCCAAGCCAAGCTGGTCTACGCGGTGCCTCGGGGCCGAACCTCGTTATTGGACGCTATCTATCTTGGAATCAGTAAAATGCGGCAGGCCAAGCATTCACGAAAAGCTTTGCTCATCATTTCGGATGGGGGCGACAACCACAGCCGCTATACCGAATCTGAGATTGTTTCCCAGGTTAAGGAAGCCGACGTGATGATCTACGGGATCGGTCTCTATGACCGCCGGTTTCCGACCCCTGAAGAGTTTCTGGGCCCGGAATTGTTGCGCAAGGTTTCTGAAGTGACGGGTGGTTGCTCGTTCACCATTGATAACCCGAATGACTTGGCGCAGGTTACAAAGGGCGTGGGAGTCATGCTGCGTAACCAATACTTGCTTGGTTACCGCCCGGACGCTGTCAGTCGAGACGGCAAGTGGCACAAAATCAAGATTAAGTTGAAGCAGCCAAAGAAAATCAAGTTTCCCACGCTCCGCGTGTACGCTAAAGCCGGCTATTACGCTCCTGCCGAATAGTCGCCGTACCCGCTCCAGACTGCCCTTTCTCGTTACAGCATTCCCCTTAAATCGGATACAGGAATTACCCGATTTGGGACAGACCTTATTCGTGAGATACACACATTTCAGATTAGAACCTAGTTCAAGGAATCTGGCCATACCCCACGACGCAGCAAATTCGACGATCTCCCACTGCGCAAACCCTGGGTGTGCCGCTCCCTTGCGCTACTTGCGAGACGGAAGACTATTTCAATTTGAAGTGCGGTCTTTTAGTGTTCCAGATTTTAGCCAGCCTGGAGAACCTAAAAGCAAGAAATCTCGCCAAGTGACTCATTTTTGGCTGTGCGGGGAATGCTCTTCAAACTTGACCCTGACTTTCGAGCAGGCGAAGGGCGTAAGGTTGATTCCGTTGCCGACCTCGAGTGCTGCCGCTTCCCAACAATCTAGCTCCTAGCCCGTCGTTTCCGGCTCCTCCACATTCTTGCCTGCAAGTCGGCTCCCAGAGCCGTTATGGTTCGAATGTCAAACACTAATTTTGGTATTTAGAAAGTCAAGAGGG
>Ga0066710_100006584_pt1 | contig 10890 bp, 10 predicted proteins | sample GraSoiAngelo_159_FD_79666 | JGI IMG/M metagenome (GOLD analysis project Ga0066710, IMG submission 79666) | Grasslands soil microbial communities from the Angelo Coastal Reserve, California, USA - 14_1009_16_40cm | ecosystem: Environmental > Terrestrial > Soil > Grasslands | place: USA...
GCGGAATGTCTTGTGATATTGGAAGAGCCCGAAAGCCGCTCCACCGGCCAGCAGAACCAGGAGCCACATATACCGGCCCAGGAACTTGCTCACGGCGATGGTGATCCGGGTGGGGAGGGGCAACTGAGCCCCCAGTCCCTCGAAAAGGGCCGCGAAGGTGGGAATGACCTTCCAGAGGATGATGATCACCACCCCCACGGCGATGGTGATGACCGCGGAGGGATAGATCATGGCGGAGCGAACGGCCGCCTGCAGTTTGACCCGCTTTTCAATGTAGGACGACATCCTCTGGAGAATGGTATCCAGGATGCCGCCCGCCTCTCCCGCGGCAATCATGTTGCAGAAAAGATCATTGAATACCTTCGGGTGCTTGCGCAGGGCGTCTGCCAGAGTGGAACCCGACTCCACGTCCTGGCGGACCCCGAACAGGACCTTCTGGAAGGACCGATTCTTCTGCTGGCCGCCTAGGATCTCCAGGCACTGGACCAGCGGGAGGCCCGCGTCGATCATCACCGAGAACTGGCGGGTGAAAATGGCGATTTCCTTCTGACTCACCCCTCCCCCCATCTTAGGCAGGGAGATTTCCTTCCCCTTCTCGGTCACCCCCGTCACGAGAACTTGCTGCTTGCGCAGCATGGCCACCACCGCATCCTTGCTGTCAGCGGAGATGACGCCTTGCTGGATCCTCCCGCCCTTGCCCTTGCCCTTCCAGGAATAAGTCGGCATGGTGTGTCTCCTTGCGCCCGGTTATTTCCGCGCGATCCGGCCCTGGCCCGACGGCGGGTTGGTGTAGATGAGCCCTGCCCCGCGATTGATCATCTCCTGCAGTTCGTCGGGATTCGACGAGCGGGAGAGGGCGGTGGACAGGGATATCTGCTTCTTGAAATAGAGCGTGGCCAGCGACTGGTTAAAGGTCTGCATGCCATAGAGAAGCTGGCCGGTCTGCATCATGGAATAGATCTGGTGCACCTTGTCCTCCCGCACCAGGTTACGGATGGCAGAGTTAGGTATCAGGATCTCCATCGCCAGGGCCCGACCCTTGCCGTTGGCCCGAGGGAGGAGGGACTGGCAGATGATGCCCTCCAGCACGAAGGAGAGCTGGGCTCGGATCTGCGCCTGCTGGTGCGCCGGAAAGACGTCGATGATGCGGTTGACGGTCTGTACCGCCGAGTTGGTGTGCAGCGTGGCAAAAGTGAGGTGTCCGGTCTCGGCGATGCGCAGGGCGGACTCGATAGTCTCCAGATCGCGCATCTCTCCGATGAGCACCACGTCCGGATCCTGTCGAAGCACCGACCTCAGTGCGTTGGCGAAGGAATGGGTGTCCGCAAACAGCTCACGCTGATTGACGATGCAGCGCTTGTGAGAGTGAAGGTACTCAACGGGATCCTCGATGGTCACGATGTGTTCGGCCCGATCGGTGTTGACTTTGTCGATCATCGCGGCCAGGGTGGTTGATTTCCCCGAGCCCGTGGGTCCCGTGACCAGGACGAGGCCACGTGGCTTTTCGCAGAGCTTGCGCATTACGTCGGGAAGACCCAGCTCGTCGAAGCCTTTGATCTCCCAGGGAATGGCCCGGAAGGCGGCCGCCACTGCGCCGCGCTGGTTGAAGAAGTTGGCGCGGAAGCGGGCCAGCCCTCGCACGCCGAAGGAGAAGTCCAGCTCCATGTTCTCCTCAAAGCGGTGCTTTTGCTGGTCGGTAAGGACCGAGTAGGCGAGCGTTTTGGTCTCGGGAGCCGTGAGCGGAGGGAGTTGCAGGGGCATCAACTTTCCATCCACTCGGATCTGGGGCGGAGAGTTGGTGGTGAGGTGGAGGTCGGTGCCACCCTGCTCGACCAGCGTCTTCAGAAGTTGGTGAAGGGTCACGGCCATGTGTTGTTCTCCTCGTGGGACGAAGGTCCCGGGTGGCGCTGGCTCTACAGCACCGTTTCCCGGACCACCTCCTCCACCGTTGTTAGCCCGTCGCGAATCTTCCTGAGTCCGCTCTTCCGGAGAGAGATCATTCCTAGCTCCAACGCCTTGTTCTTCAACTCCAGGGAGGACGCGCCGCAGAGAATCATCTCCCGAAGCTCATCGGTAATCTCCATGACCTCATAAAGCCCCACGCGCCCTTTGTAGCCGGTGTTGTTGCAGACGGGGCAGCCGCGCCCCTTGAATAGCTTCACCCGGCCCGCCTCGTCTGGGGTGTAGCCGATATCCGTGAGGGCCTGCACGGGCATCTGGACCTCCTCCTTGCATTCTTTGCAGAGCCGTCGCACCAGCCGCTGGGCGCAAATGAGGTGCACGGAGGTGGCCACCAGGTAAGGCTCGATACCCATGTTCATGAGGCGGTTGATGGTGGAGGGGGCATCGTTGGTGTGCAGCGTGGAGAGGACCAGGTGCCCGGTAAGGGCGGCTTTGACGGCGATTTCCGCCGTCTCGAAGTCTCGGATCTCTCCCACCAAGATGATGTTGGGGTCCTGGCGCAGGAACGATCGCAGCGCCGCGGCAAAGTTGAGTCCGATCTGCTCCTTCATCTGCACCTGATTAATGCCGTGGAGGTTGAACTCCACGGGATCCTCGGCGGTGATGATGTTCGTCTCGGGGGTGTTCACGCGGCTGATGGAGGAGTAGAGGGTGTTGGTCTTGCCGGAGCCCGTGGGACCGGTGACCAGCACCATGCCGTAGGGCTTGAAGATGGCCTTTTCGAACTTGCTCAAGGACTCCTGCTCGAACCCCAACCGGGTCATGTCCAGCATGAGATTCTCTTTGTCCAGGAGCCGCATAACGATCTTCTCGCCGAAGAGGGTCGGCAGCACTGAAACGCGGTAGTCCATCTCTTTGTTCTTGCCTTGGAGCTTGATCTTGATTTTGATGCGACCATCCTGGGGCAGGCGCTTTTCAGAAATGTCCAGCTTGGCCATGATCTTCAGGCGGGAGGTGATGGCGTCCTTGAGCTTCATGGGTGGGTTCATGATCTCGTACAGAACGCCGTCGATACGAAAACGGACTCGAAAGTCCTTTTCATACGGTTCCACGTGGATGTCCGAGGCCCCTCGCTTGATGGAGTCGGTGAGGATCAGGTTCACCAGGCGCACCACCGGGGCCTCCTCGGTGGATGCCTCCAGCTTCGCCAGGTCCACATCCTCCGTGTCTTCCAGCACCTCCAGGGCGGCGGGATCGTCCGTCTCTGCCATCTCGTCCATGACCTTCTTGAGTTCCAGGGCATGGATGGATCCGTAGTACTTGTCGATGGCCTCTTTGATGGCCACCTCCGAGGCGACCACCGGTTCTACGTTGTAGCCGGTCATGAACTTGATGTCGTCCATGGCGAAGACGTTGGTGGGATCCACCATGGCGACGGTGAGGGTGGCACCGGTGCGGGAGACGGGCAGGATCAGGTACTTCTGGGCCACTTCGGAGGGGATAAGCTTCACCACCCCATCGTCCAGATCCATGGTGCGCAGGTTGATGGAGGGTACGCCGTGCTGCTGCGAAAGAACGCGAGTAATCTCCTCTTCTTTCACGAGGCCCAGCTTTACCAGGTTGAAGCCCAACTTCCCGCCGTTGGCTTTCTGGTACTCGAGGGCCTCCTGAAGCTTTTTCGGTGTCAGGAGGTTTGCCTTGATCAACATCTCTCCGAGCTTGACCGCCATCCTCAATTCCCTCGGAAGTCCATCGGAAGCCAGGGCGGGAGCTCGCCCGGAAGCTTTGGGGCCAGTCGTGATTTCTTCGAGTCTGCCGGAAGGGAACTTCGGGCTCGACCCGGCGCCGATGGTGAGATAAGTCTTTTCCTGGAAAACACTTACACACCAAGTCGGCAGCCTAGAATATAGTGTCATGGTACAAATTTTGTCAAGGTCATAAGTACAAAATGAATATGCGTACAGTGATAATTGACAATTTATTGAAGCAGTTCTAGATTATTGACTGGTCACCACTAAGGGGCATTCCGGAGGACAGGGTGGGAGTGGAATCGGGAGTCCTTGAGCGGGTTCGCAGGGCACTGCTGCCAGTCACCGGCCTCCCCCTCCTCCTGGGTCTAGCCATGGGGGGACTCCTTCTGGCGCTTTGGGGACGTGACATTCGTTCTGGAGCCTTCCTCATTGGCGACTGTCCTTACTATGCCTCGACCGCAGTTTCTCTCTGGGTGGACGGGGATATGAACCTTGAAAACCAGCTCCGCGGAGGCCTTGCCGTGCACCAAAAGCAGGTGGCGCTCGGACGGCGCGGCGAGTGGTTTCCAAAACACCCGGTTCTCATGTCCGTCCTCTCGGTCCCCTTCTATGCCCTCTTTGGGATAGCGGGCTTCCTCGTTTTCAACGCCCTGGTCGGATTGCTTCTCCTGACGGTGGTGTGGGCGCTCTGCCGGCGCTTTGTGGGGCCTCCCACCGCCACCGCGGCAACGGTGTTGGTGTTCGCCGGTTCCTTCCTGCGGGGCTACGCCTACAACTACTCACCGGATCTCTTTTCTACCCTCCTGGTCCTGGCGGGAATCCTTCTGATCTTCGGGGGGCGCCCCTTCCCGGGTGGCATCCTCCTGGGAGTCTCCGTCCTTGCAAAGGTGACCAACCTGTTCGTGGCAGCCCTGGTGGTGACATTCCTCTGCTTCCGGCGTCCCCGAATCGGCGCGCTGGCGGCCGGTGCCGGGCTCCTCCCTGGAATGGCGGCGTGGACCATACTCAATCTGGCCATGTTTGGCTCCCCGACCACCACGGGGTACGATCGGACTCTTGTCCTGCAGGACGGCACGGTCACCACCGTTTCCCACCGGGCCTTCTTCGATCTCCCGGTTTGGGAAGGCATCCGAGCGCAGCTGATCGATCCGCGCGTCGGCCTTCTGACGACCTCCCCCCTCCTCCTCCTCGCCCTGCCGGGATGGCTCCCTCTCCTCAAGAAACATCGCTGGGAGGGATTGTTGATCCTGGGGCTGGGCGAGTTCCTCTTCTTGTTCTTCAGCACCTATCGCTGGTGGGCTACAAGCCATTACGGCAATCGATTCCTCATGGTGCCCGTCTGTCTTTGTGCGGTCCCCATGGCGTTCACCTTGGACGCTCTTTCTCAGCATCTGCGCGGCCTGGTCCATGCACGCACTGCCGCTCCTGAGCCGCTGAGGCACAGGTGAGCGGAAAGATCTGGTTACGACGAATCCTTCTCCCGTTTCTCCTCAGCCGTGCGGGACTGTGGGAGGTAGGAATCGTGGCCCTGGCCTTGCTGGGATCGGCGCGGGAGCGCATGCCCGGAAATCTGTTGGCTCACACCCCTGCAGCGCTCCCACTCGAGATTTGGGCGAGGTGGGATTCGGAGTGGTACCTCCTCATCGCGAGGGAGGGCTACGCGGCGGAGCGCTCGCTCGCGACCTACTCGGCGGGCTATCGGCCGGGCGATACAGCCGGATTCTTCCCTCTCTACCCCCTGCTACTGACGATCTTGGAGAGACTGGGTGTGCCGGAGGTGGCCGCGGGAATCCTGCTCTCGAATATGGCGCTTCTGACGGCCCTGACCCTTCTCTATCTTCTGGTCAGAGAAGAGTGGGACGATCATGCCGCCGGCGCAGCAGTTTGGGTTCTGCTCGGGTTCCCATTCTCTCTATTCTTCTCAGCGGTCGACTGCGAGTCCGTGGCCCTGGCTTTGACGCTCGGGGGATTTCTGCTCGCCCGGCGAAGGCGCTGGGGCTGGCTTGGCTTGTGTGGATTCTTCTGCGCCCTGGCCCGGCCCACAGGACTCTTGGTGGCCCCAGCCTTGGCGTGGGAGGTCAAAGAGCGCCGAGGGGGCTGGCGGGGAGCGCTGGCGTTGCTCGGGTTTCCAGCGGGTGTTGCAGCTTTTAGCGCTTGCTGCGGTTTCCTTTTCTCGGACCCGCTGATCTGGGAGACGCGTCAGGAGCGTTGGCGCGGGAGCCTTTCCGGACCGTGGAAGGCGTTCAAGCGGTTCTTCGAATCCTCGCCCAGCCTTCATGGAGCCCACAACTCCATTCTGGAATTCTGTCTTGCCCTCCTGTTCCTGGTTGCTCTGGTGCCAGTGCTCCGGAAGACTCCCCGCTCCTGGGGGACCTATGCCCTCCTGTGTGTTATGGTGCCGCTGGGATCGACTCTCTGGTCGTTCGGAAGGCTGGCGCTCATGGCTTTCCCGGTCTTCGCGTGGATGGGGTTCCTCCTGCGCCGAGACTCCAGCGCCCTGGCGGGCTACCTGGCTCTCTGTCTCCCACTGGGCGGACTGCTCATGGCCTTCTTCGCTTGCGGATGGTGGGCGGGCTGAACCCAGCTAGGATCTCTTGACTTGTGCGAGGCCGGCCTGGACGAAGGTCCTTCAAATCCCTCGCTGAAGTCTCTGGGCGAGGAGGGGCGGCAGTCCTGCTTCCAGGATGCGGAGTTGGGCCTTCGGGACAGGGTAGCTGACCCGGTGAAAAACGACCTGCCGCTGGGTTTCATCCAGAATCAGAAAGGCCGCGCGGGGATCTTCGTCTCGAGGCTGGCCCACGGATCCCGGATTGATCAGGTAGCGTTCGCCGTCCCGCAGGGGAATCCGGGTCCCACCTGGGACCGGCAGCAGACCGCTCACGGTCTCCCTGGTCTTGCGAAAGACACACGGCAGGTGAGTGTGGCCGAAGAAGCAGAGGAAGAAATCCAGCCCCCGGAAGAGAAGGGCCGCCGCATCAGGATCCACCAGGTACTCATCTTCGTCCAGCGGCGTACCGTGGGCCACGAGACAGGATTCACCCAGCGGCCTCGGCCCCGGCGGAAGATTCGCCAAGTAATCTCTGCTCTCGGCCGACAGAAGCCTGCGGTTCACCAGGGCGGCCTGGAGCGCAAGCAGGTTGAAATCCTCTCCCTGCTCGATTCCTGCGACGACGCGATCGTGGTTTCCTCGGATGATGACAGCAGGGTCGAGCGCCTGGACCACCTTCACTACTTCGTCCGGACTCCCGCCGTAACCCACCAGGTCTCCGAGTATCGCCACGCGGTCGTACCCCAACTCACGGGCCGCCTCCAGGCAGCTCTGGGTAGCTTCCAGGTTGGAATGCAGATCGCTCAGGATGAGAGTTCGCACGACCGATGGGGCTCCTTCACCTTGGGCTGAAGCCTTGCTTCTTGAGCGACTCCAAGATCCTTTGCGCCACTTCAGTGGGGGGACCACTCTCGGTATCCACATGCACGCGGGCGCATCGGTAAAACTCCTGCCGGAATCGGTAAAGCCCCTCGATTTCGGGCCGGCCACCCCACAGCGGACGGCCAGCTCCGCCCTCGCAGCGTCGCAACGCCTCCCCCAGGCCTACCCTGAGCCACACCGACCATCCTGCGGCTTCCACCAGGTTTCGGTTCTCTTCCGCCGCGTAGGTTCCACCGCCCGTGGCCACCACGATTCTGGGGATGGAGATGAGGGAGGCTAGGACTTCGCGCTCCACCCGGCGAAAGTGAGGCTCCCCCGATTCGCGAAAGATCTCGGGGAGGCCCTTCCCTTCCCGGCGGCAAATCACCTCGTCCAGGTCCACGAACTGCCATCCGAGCAGCCTGGCCAGCTCGGCTCCGGAAGTGGTCTTCCCGGCACCCATGAACCCCACGAGGTAGATCTGGTCTGCGACGGGGAGGCGCACCGGAAAGGCTCCCCCTAGGAGTGTGCCGCCACCGGCTTGCCGCCGGCCAGGAGGCGCTCCAGGTAGTGGGTGGAAATCCTTCCCTGCAGGAAATCCGTGTCGCTGATGATGCGCCGCAGCACTGGAATGGTGGTCTTGATGCCCTCCACCACCATCAAATCCAGAAGCCGCCGCATCCGGGAGATCGCTTCCTGGCGACTATTCCCGTGGGTAATGACCTTGGCCACCAGGGAGTCGTAGTAAGGCGAAATGATCCCGTCCGCGTGAGCGGCGGTGTCAATCCGTACTCCGGGTCCACCGGAGATGTTGAAGTTGGTGATCCGGCCCGGGGACGGGACGAAGGACTCGGAGTCCTCGGCATTGACGCGGCACTCGATGGCGTGCCCGAAAAAGCGGATGTCGTCCTGCGTATATCCCAGGGGCTCCCCCGCTGCGATCCGGATCTGCTCCTTGATAAGGTCCAGTCCCGTGACCATCTCGGTAACCGGGTGCTCCACTTGAATTCGGGTGTTCATCTCGATGAAGTAAAACTTGCCATCGGGAGCGAGGAGAAACTCGATGGTGCCCGCGTTCTGATAGTTGGCCGCCCGCGCGCCCGTCAGGGCCGCCTCCGCCATGCGCTTGCGGAGCTTGGGGGAAAGGGCCGTGCACGGAGACTCCTCCACCAGCTTCTGATGCCTTCGCTGGATGGAGCATTCGCGTTCCCCCAGGTGCACCACGTTTCCCCGCTCGTCCCCCAGCATCTGGAACTCCACGTGTCGAGGATCTGCGATGTACTTCTCCAAGTAGACATCGGAGACGTCGAAGGCTTTCTTGGCCTCATTCATGGCGGTCTGGATTGCAACCCGCAGCTCCTCTTCGCTCCGTGCGATGCGCATGCCCCGGCCGCCGCCTCCAGCGGCGGCTTTGATGATGACCGGATAGCCGATCTTGCGCGCCAGAGCCATCGCTTCCACCTCGCTCCCGAGGGTTCCCCGACTGCCGGGGACACACGGCACTCCGGCCGCCTCCATGGATTCCCGTGCCTTGGACTTGTCCCCCATCTGGCGGATGACTGCCGGGCTGGGGCCGATGAATTTGATGTTGCAGGCTTCGCAGACCTCCGCGAAATGAGCGTTCTCCGCCAGAAAACCGTAGCCGGGATGGATGGCGTCGGCGTCGGTAATTTCCGCGGCGGCGATGACACTGCTGAGGTTTAGATAGCTTTCGCGGCTCGCGGGCGGCCCGATGCATACGTCTTCGTCGGCGTAGCGCACGTGGAGAGCGTCGGCGTCCGCCTCGGAGTGGACCGCTACCGTGGAGATGCCGAGCTCCCGGCAGGCCCAGAGGATGCGCAGCGCTATCTCGCCGCGGTTCGCAATGAGGATTTTCTTGAACACGGCGACCCTATCCGGCGGCGGGGCGAACCCGGAAGAGCACTTCGTTGTATTCCACAGGCTGGCCATTGGAGACCAGAATCTCTTCCACCACCCCATCCAAATCCGATTCGATCTCATTCATGAGTTTCATGGCTTCTACGATGCACAGGACCTGCCCCGCTTTGACCGTCTGGCCCACTTCGGTGAGCGAGGGCGCCTCCGGACTCGGGGCGCGGTAAAAAGTGCCCACCAGAGGTGACTTGATCTCATGGAGCTTGGGGGAGGAGGGAGAGGGCGCAGGGACCATTGCGGGCGACGACACCGATGCGGATGTCGGGGCTGGGAAGGAGGGGACAGGCAAAACCGCATGAGCGGGGGCGAGCGCCGGCGGCCGAGGATCGGCCTTGACCAGCTTAATCTTGAACCCTTCCCTTTCCAGCTCAAACTCGACAAAGTTGCTGTTGGAGATCAAATCGATCAATTCCAGAATTTCCTTGTCCAAGGAAGGCCTCCCGTTTCAGCCACCCTAAACGCCTGCCCCGCAGACCTGGCTGCGGGGCATAGACTCAGGACCCTCCTTGATGCGGGCCCTGGGCCGTGCAGGTCCCTTGCGGAATTAGCCCAGCTCGCCTTCGAGCCTCCAGGAGGCCTTTTGCAACTCGTAGCGCGCCCTTCCGGTCCAGGCCTGTGGATCCAGTACGAGACACAAATAGTACTCGGGAGTCACGGAGCGCAGCAGCGTCTGGGCTTCCTCACACCTGAGAACCAGCTCCTGCGGCATACCATGATCCAGGGCGCGTCCCGTGGCCACTGCGGTCTTGATGAGAGAAGTACACTCTGCCGCGATCTTTTCGAGGTCGATGCCGGCGCGGATGGGAATCTCCGCGATGGGAATCCCGTCGACGCCGATCATGGCGGCGCCCTGTGCTTCCTGTACCCGAGCTATCAATCCCTCCAGGACTTCCTTAAACATATCATCCCCTCTGGATACCGATCAACCAGTCCTGCAGCTCTTGAATCACGCGACGCTGAACCTTGGTCACCGGCGCCGGGAGCCTTGTTCCCCCGGTCACCTCGCGCCCGCGCTCTTTATCCGGCACTCCACGCTCGGCCTCGCGGCCCAGGATCTCGGCGATTCGACCGCGCACACCCCGGTTATCGGGATCGGCCCGGAGCATGTTCTCATAAACGGCCACGGCACGATCCACCAGTCCCTGTCCTAGATAGATCTCCGCAAGGGTGTTGGTGGAGAGGGCATCCCCGCACGCTGGAGCCGCCTCGGGGGGGTTGAGGGGATGGGGTCCCGACTCGTCGTCCGGCCCGCGCTCCAACTGATAAACCTGGGCGCGGACCTCTGAATCATCGGGGTAGAAACTTTGAAGTCGTCGAAACGTCTCCAGGGCCTCCGACCAGCGACCCTGATTGCGATAAATCCCGGCCAGCAGCCTTCCCGCCAGCAGGTTCTGGGGCTCCACTTCCAGCACGGCCCTGAACTCGGCGCCCGCTTCTTCTGGCCGATCCAATTCCAGCAGCGCGCGGCCGAGCAGCACGCGAGCCGAATGGTAATGGGGGTAGCGCTGCAGGCCTTCCCGACAGACTCTCTCCGCCTCCGCCAGACGACCCAGGCGTCGGTACTCTTCGGCCAGCGGCAGGAAGGCTCGGGAAGAGGGCTCCCGATCCCACCGGTTTTTCAAGTCCTCGAGACGTCCCACGAGTCTCCCCTTACAGACCTATCCGCGAGGGCCGATGTCGCTTCTCACTTGCTCCGGGGCGGCGCCATTCTAGGAAAGCGCTCGAGCCCCTGTCAAACCTTTGCAACCGCGGAGCTTTGCCTTACCCCATGGAAAGCAAAAGGGGCTCCCGGAGATTGCCTCCGGGAACCCCTCGGGAAGCCGCTCCGCCAGCCCCTTACGGACTGCAGGCGGGGTAACCCGGAGTGGTCGGATCGCAGCAGTCACCCACTCC
>Ga0066710_100006585_pt1 | contig 10890 bp, 9 predicted proteins | sample GraSoiAngelo_159_FD_79666 | JGI IMG/M metagenome (GOLD analysis project Ga0066710, IMG submission 79666) | Grasslands soil microbial communities from the Angelo Coastal Reserve, California, USA - 14_1009_16_40cm | ecosystem: Environmental > Terrestrial > Soil > Grasslands | place: USA...
GACCGAGGTCTGTTACGCCTACGAGGCCGGGACGCCAAAATCGATGTCGCTGCCACGCTACGACTTCGAGGATGGAGACTTCTGGGGGGCGCAAATCTTCAACGATCTTGAGGCCTATGCCTCTGCGTGGATTTACTGGAACATGATACTGGACGAGAAGGGTGGGCCCTGGTCGGTGTCATATGTCCACGGAAACCCTGACCCCAACATTCAGCACCCCGTCGTGATCATTGATCGCGAGAAAAAGAAGGTCACCTACACCGGTCTTTATTATTATCTGGCACATTTCAGCAAATTCGTGCGTCCGGGAGCGCTTCGCGTGCAGACGCTGGGATCGCAAGATGGTATGCGCGTTATGGCATTCAAACAGTCGGATGGCAGAATGGTGGTCGAACTGATGAACAGCCGGAAAGAGGACGCTGACGTCGACCTATCGTGGCATGGACAACTGGTCCGGCTGAAGCTTCCAGCCGTTTCGATCACAACGGCTCTCTGGAACCCGTGATGCGAGAAAGCGATCCAGGAAGGAATCCTGAGCTTTGTACACCACCTTCCATGCTTCCGCCGCCGAGGTTCTAAATGATGCGGCAGTCTGAACGGTTTGACAATCAGCTTAGAGTTGCTGTACTGCGAAGATATTTTAGGTGACTAACTCAAGACCAGTCGATCAACCAGGAGACCGGTCTTCTCATCCCATCTTCCTTCACTACTTCCGGATTGTCCGTTCATCCGCGAGGAATCGCTCAGGCGTCAGGATAGCCCCCACATCAAGCGCTGCGCGTGATTGGCAAGCAGTAGTCTGAACGATACACTCTGCGTTGGTGTCCTCAACCGTCCCAAGGAGGATGAAATGAACCTTCCGCGTATTGCCGTCTTATTCGTTGCCTGCGGCGTCGCGCTAAGCGCAGCCGCAAAATCCAAAATGTTACAGAAATCTGCTTCGAAACCTGCCGCCGAGCAGGATGACATTCCCAAGTCGATCGCCGACAGCGTGAGCGGAACGCTCCAGTTCGCGGAGGGAAATTTCCTCGCTGTTGCCGAAGCCATGCCTGAGAACAAGTATGCCTTCGTCCCCACCGGCGGAAACTTCGATGGTGCCCGCAGCTTCGGCGAACAAGTAAAACACGAAGATGACCTCATCCGGAGCTAAAACCTGCACGTCGCTGCGAGTGGCCACCTGCCGCACCCACAGACTTTGCTTCTCTCCTTCACGCAAGACATAAACCACGTAACGCCCTTCGGGAGAGATGGCCACGTCGTCCGCCTTCCCGCGGCTGTTCCGCTGATGGGCCGGAAAGCGTCATGGTCAAGCTCGAAGACGGCGGCGCGCTCGCCGTCGCCGCCTTGGCCAACCCGAAGTCCATCAGCTTCGCCCCGGTTTTCGTCAGCATGACGTTGCCCGGCTTCAGGTCGCGGTGGATCACTCCCGTCTTGTGCGCTTTCTCCAGTCCCTCGCAAATCTCAATGCCGTACCTCAACACCTGCTCCAGCGGCAGCGGTCCCTTCATCAGGCGCTCGGCCAAAGTCTGCCCTTCCAGAAACTCCATGACCAGGTAGTCGGTGCCATCTTGTTGTCCCACGTCGTACAGCGCGCAGATATTGGGATGATTAAGCGAAGAGATCGCTCTCGCCTCGTGATCAAAGCGCTGTTTTGCTTCAGGATTGTCAGAAAGATGTGCCGGCAGAATCTTGATCGCGACGGTGCGGTCGAGGGGAGTATCCCGAGCACGGTAAACCTCGCCCATGCCGCCCGCACCCAGGGCGCCGACAATCTCATACGGCCCGAGTTTGGCGCCAGAGGTAAGGGCCATACGCGCGCCATTATAGTCCGGAGGAAGCGCGTTGTTGCGGATCAGCCGATTGTGGGTGGACCGTCAGAAAACGAGAAGCAATTCGGTTCCTTCCTGTTTGCCCGTGACTCGTGCACAACTCCGAAAGCCGTCGCGAATCGGCTGTGAAGGAGGTCTTCTACATGTACCCGACTATGTGCCAGGTGGTTTCGAGCTGTCCGACGGCGCCTTTTTGCACCTGATGTAAAGGACAAAAAGAAATGGCAGCAGCCGCAAAGCAATGTGGTGCCGCGTGCGGTCCGCAAACTGAGCCGCAGCGGGCGCGATTGCGCGTGAGGTAGCTAAGGCCACTCAGCTGTCTCCGGCATTAAACGCCCGTTTATGAAGGATCACGCAGAAGCTGAAGGAAGAGAAGCCATCCAATCGACATTCAGTCAGTGTGGTGCAGACGCTGCGCTCGCGCACCGTGTTGCTGCTCGCGGGGGCAGCTTTTTTCGATTACTTCGCGGCCTACGCGATTATTTTCTGGCTTCCAACCATTCTGAAACGACAGTCGGGATTTTCAGACTTGAGGGTCGGAATGCTGGGTGCGTTCCCATATGCTGTGGCGTTCCTCGCCATGCTGTTCAACGGATGGCATTCCGACAGGAGCTGCGAACGGCGCTGGCACACTGCGGTTCCGCTCTTTGTTACGGCAGCCGGGTTACTGGGACTCATCCATCTACCGGGCTCGACCCCGGTGACGGTCGCATTGTTCACCATGGTGTGCGTATTCATGGCGTTTCTCTCGAGCTTCTGGGATTTCCCTATGACCCACACTATGTCAGCTGCTCCTGAACTTTCTTGGTTCAGCACGCGGTAGCGTCCGCCGCGCCAGCGGCTTAGTCCTTGTCGGCTATCCGGAAGGAATCCAGATCGGGACATGCGGATAGGTATCGGGAAGTCGGCTTCTCGCCAGCAATCGGTCCGTCACTGCGAGCGCGTTTCCCGGTACTAATCCGACGGACGAACCGATAACTTCTGGCTTTGCCCGTGATCGAGACTTCGCATCCGAGGACGGGCGCTCAGGGTTTCGCTTTGCAGCCCGGGCCGTTGCCATAGTAGGCGTTGCCTTTGTAGTCGAGCTCCTCCAGGCCCGCGGCCGAGGTGTAGTAGCCGCGGACGGCTTGAGCACGGGTGATCTCGAAGAACTTCTGTAACGGGTTGCCGGGCTGCTCGGTGACGGAGGAAGTCAGCAGATCGATTTGTTGGGAAGCGGTGAGTTGCAGGAATTCCTGACCGTGGGCCTGGAGAGAGAGAGCGTGCAGCGCGGCGAGTCCGGCACGGGCTACAGACTGGGGATCGGCTGTTTCGAGATCGCGCACCGATTCTTCTCCGTTGACGGCCACGGCGAGCAGGCGATGCAGCTGGTCGAGGTGCTGCGCGGCGGCGCGAACTCCCGCGGCAGAATACAGCCACTGGTCGAACCACTGCGTAGCTTGTGACAAGGCCGTGGCGTCCGCGTTGCCTAGCAGGATCTCGACAAAACGCGTGACGACGCGGAACTCCTCCACGGAAAAGAACTGCGGCTGAAACGGGAGCGAGTTGGGCTGGACGTAATCCGTCTCACTGCCGGGTGGCGGAGACCACTTCTTGCCGCCACTGCTCAGCGCGTGAACCAGATGTTCGGGCGAAGCGTCGTAGAGGCCGGGCGGCAGAGCGGCAGCGGCTCGTGACGCGCCTTGTCCTGCTCCCAGCAGAGCCGCCGCGGATTCTGGAACGAGTCCGCTCACGCCGGCGAGAACGACCATTTCGCCCAGCCGTAGCAGCCACTGGCGGCGGGAAAGGTCGTCGGCTTGTGACGATGCCATGCGAGTCGGCTGTGGTTCGTCGCTCATAGCTCCCCTCGGCGAAACCCTCGCGCGATGTGCTCTCCGGCGCGGGCCGAAATGGCCATGATCGTCAGCGTGGGCTCGTAGCATCCCTGGGTCGTGAAAACGGCTCCGTCGGTCACGAAGATGTTGGGAGCATCGTGCACTTTGCAGTTGGAGTCGACCACGCTCTTCTTCGGATCAGAGCCCATGCGGGCGGTTCCGCATTCGTGGATGTTCTTGCCGAAGACGCTGAGGTCGGTCTTGGGTGCGGTCGCGTCGGTCAGCTTCATCGCGTCGAGAATCGCGCTGATGTTTTCGCGCATGGATGCGGCCATGGCCTTCTCGTTCTCTCCGTAGCTCGCGTTGACATGCAACACGGGGATGCCCCAGGCATCTTTTCGGGTGGAATCCAGCCGGACGAAATTGTCGGCGCGGGGCAAGCACTCGCCCTGCGCTTCAATGCCGAAATAGTAGGGGATCTCCTCGCGCACGCGCTTGCGCCATGCATCGCCCAGCTCTGGCATGAGAAAGGCGTGGCCGTAAAGCTCCTGGCTGCCATCGCCATCGAAACGGTAGCCGCGCAGGAACTTGGAGTTGCGATCTTTTGCCGCGCTGCCGACGGTGTTGACATACTTGGGGATCAGGAACCCGCAGGGGCGGCCGACCGCTTCGCGCGTGGAGGAATGCAGTCCCGGCATCAGGCCGCCGGCATCTTCGACGGTGAAGTGGTCCATCAGGTAATGCCCGAGTACGCCGTTCGCGTTGCCGACTCCTTGAGCATTGGCGGGCGATTGTGAATTCAGCAGGATGCGGGTCGATTCCAGCGCTCCTGCGGCAACGACGACAACCTGGGCATAGACCTCGCGATGCTCACGCGTGACCCGGTCGATGTAGTGGACGCCCTTGGCGCGGCCGCTGTGGTCGATCAGAAGGTCGCTGACAACGGCGTCGCTCACCAGCGTGAATTTTCCTGTGCGGGCCGCGGCGGGCAGAGTTACCGACGGGCTGTTGAAATACGATGCGGTGAAACAGCCGCGCTGGCACTGGTCGCAATAGTGACAGGCGGGGCGGCCACGATGCGGAACCGTCAGGTTGGCGACGCGGTCGGTCATGACGCGCCAGCCAAACTTGCGCTCGATCACGTCTTTGGCTTGCAGCGCGCCGCAGGAAAGATTCATGGGCGGCAGAAATTGTCCGTCGGGCAATTGCGGCAGGCCTTCGCGCGATCCGCTGACACCGATATAGCTTTCGACCAGGTCGTAGTAGGGCTCGAGTTCCTTGTAGCTGATGGGCCAATCTTCGCCGTAGCCGTCGCGAGTGGCGGCTTTGAATTCGTTGTCGCTGTAGCGATAGCTTTCGCGCGCCCAACAGAACGTCTTCCCGCCAACCTGGCGGCCGCGAATCCACATGAAGGGTTTGTCCACGGGAAAGGTGTAGGGGTGCTCCAGATCGTTGACGAAGAACTGATGGCTGTATTCGTCGCAGGCGTAACACAGCCGTTGTACCGGCTGCGTCTCGAGCAGGCGCTGCCGGTTGCCAAAGCCGCGAAACTTCAGCTGGTAGGGCCAGATGTGTTCAGTGAAATCGCGTGCGGGGACGCGCGGCGGTCCAGCTTCGAGCATGACGATGGTGAGTCCGCGCTGGGTCAACTCTTTGGCGACCCATCCGCCACTGGCGCCGGAGCCGACGACCAGCACTTCATGGATTTGTCTGCGCGGCAGGAGCACGAGGCGGACAGTTTAGCAAAGAGTCAGACCTCGATGGCGGACAACCCTATAAGCGCTGGCTTAAGCTTTTTTCGTTTAGGGTCTGCCAACTTCCTAGAAGCGCGTTTGCCAGTACGAATCCCAAAAACGCAGCCAACTTCTGTATTGCCCGTCATCCAATCGGGACCCAGACTTCGCTGAGAGAGCGGGCGGACTCCTGCGAAGCACGAAATGAGCCTCAAGCCGTCCCAGGAATCAAGGCCGGCTTTTACTTTGGAAGACTGAATGGGTCGAGCCCCTAGCTCCTGTGGAAGGGTTCGCCGGCAGGCTCCACTCGTTCTGTGGCAGCGCAGAAACCAGGAGAAAGACTCCGACGACAAGGAACCAGAATGCCGTGCTGACCGCGGTTGCATTCCAGTACGGGCTTGTGAAAGGACCGGGAAGGAATATCCCCGTCGCCCAGGCAACAAACGGCCACGCTCCTAGCGAGATGCCTAGCCAGGCCAATACCTTCGCAGTCCCGGACCGGTCCGAAACAAGGATCCCAACGCTGCCTGCGACCATCGCAAACCCAAGCATTAGCCAAGAGACCAAACCCAAGCGGATGACGACATCCTGGTTCACTGCGAGCACGTGCCAGCCGGTTTCAGGCGTCAGCCAGCGAACGATGTCGGGTGCGACGAAACCATCGAAGACGAAGGTCACGGCCCATGCGGTGGCGGCGAGCGTCATGGCTGTCGTCGCCATCCGAGTCCAGCCATTGCGGCCGCTCCAAAGCGAACCGATGCCGAGCAGCCACAGCACCGGTCCCACCAGGATCATTCCGTGAATGAGCCGCCATGAGCCGTGATGGGCGATATGCATATAGAAGTTTTGGAAGAACTCCGTGCTGCCGAGCGCACCAAGTGAGGAATTGATTCTGGGATGGAATGCACCACCGCAAACAAACACTAACGACCCAATTACGATGAGCAAACCGGAGAACTTCTGATGAACTGACGTACTCGTCATTTGTTTTTGCTCCTGTTTCGATTTGTCATGAACGCCAGCGCTCGTTCTGCCCAGCGCACGCGGGACTCACTGAGCAAAACGCCGTACTCCAGGACCAGCTTCCAGATCGGTAGTCGGGGATTGTGAGCCTGGGCGTCGTCCAGCCACTTGCGGGTGTCGTCGTAGTGGCCGAGACGGGCTTGTTGCTCTCTGCGGAACGCTTCGAGATGGCCCCGCAGTTCGGCCATCTCGGGAGGCGCCGCAAAGAATAGCCGAAGCAGCAACTCTCTGTGGTTTCCTGGATCGCTCGCGGAAAACAGCCACGTCCGAAATGCTTCTGCACCCTTGTGGGTGATGAAATAGCGGATACTTCCCCGGCCACCTTGCTGCTTATCCTGGCGCACCATTTTGTCCTGTCTGAGTTTCGCGAGCACAGGATAGATCTGTCCGAAACTGATCGGCATGAAATTCGCGGGTCCCTTCTGATAGACCTGCTTGATCTCATAGCCGGTCATGGGACGGAGTTTCAGCATTCCCAGGACCGCAAAGAGAATGGGCGTTCTTGACATATCGGTATGATATATCGTTATGATATATTGTCAAACAGACTCGCTCGGAGGAGCCAACGCCTTCACCAGCGCTCGTTGAAGACAGCATAGTTGGCCGCCCTCTTTGGATCTGATTGTTCGCGATCCGAGGACCACTTGCCCGTGTAACGGGCTACCCGGAGGTGCGGCACTCGGTCATTTCGCTTCGAGCGACCACGCGATAACTCCCGGATGGTCAGCCAACCTTACCTTGTGATTACTTCAGGTTAGCTCGTCATCCAAGAGTCAATCGTCGAGAAGTCACCGAAATCTAGGATGGACCAAATCGCTGCTGTCCGCAGTAAAGCTGGTTAGACCTATGTGGGGAAACTCATACAGCGCAGCAGATCTTGGAAGCGCCGATCGGGGCGCATGTCGTCGAAGCGACGGTCGGTTTTCAGGCATACCATAAACGCTGCTCGTTCAAGAAACGCCTTTTCTAGGCAGTCAAGGGCTTCATTTCTCCTGCCAAGAGCTTCATATATCCGCGCTAGGACGTAAGGCGAGAGGTACTGCTGCTGTGAGAGCCTGTTGAGCTCTTCCAGTGTCTTCTGCGTCTCTTCCCGAAGCCCGGCTTCAGCATACGCCAGCCCGAGGCATGCCACGAAAAGTGCAGCGCCGTGCGACAGTTCCACTGCTTTTTGTCCCGCGGCAATTGCAGACTCATGAATCCCCTTGTAGGCGTAGGTCAGTCCAAGCACGCAATGGGCTTGGGCAAGGGTGGGATCCAATTCAAGGGCCTTCTCGAACTGCTCGATCGCCTGATCATATCGACCCGCGAAGAAGAAAACGAATCCCAAACTCTGGTTCAAGATGGGATGCGGATCAAGGCGAGTGGCACGTTTAAGCTCTGTGTAGCCCTCTTCATAACGTCCAATGAGCGCGAGGTACAGCCCAAACCACTGGTGGGCAGTCGCGTAACGCGGATTCAGTTCGATGGCGCGTTCAAACTCTCTCTCGGCAGAAACGAAGTTGTAGTCATAGAGCATAGTGGCCCAGGCTAGTGACGCATGCCCTTCTGCCAAGCTGTGATCCATCTCAACGGCTCTCTGGGCAAGTCCTTTGGCCTTACCGCAGCCATCAGAAGGTGAAGCATAGCTCCACCAACCCAATATGGATAGGCAATCAGCCAAACCTGCATAGGCATTGGGGTAGGCCGGATCCTTTGCCATTGCAAGCTGAAAATACTGGATAGCTTTGCCGAGACCTTCCGCACTACGACGATTCCAGTGATAGCGGCCCTTGAGATATGCTTCGTATGCTTCAGGATGGACGATAGGCACATCAGAAAATCGCGCTTGATCCACCGGAGCCAGCTTGACCCGAACTTCTCGTGCTATGTCTTGTGCCAATTCGGACTGAAGCGGTAGGACATGGCGCAAGTCTCGCTCGTAACTCTCAGCCCATAGATGTGTTTCATTCGCAGCCTCGATCAGTTGTACCGTAATGCGCACCGTATCATTTGAACGCAGAACCGTACCTTCGACGATTGCGTCCACTCCTAATTCTTGGGCGATCTGGAGTAATGGGCGGCGGACTTCCTTGTACCGCATAGCGGTGGTACGGGAGACAACCCTCAAACCACCGATCTTTGCGAGAGTCGTTATCAGCGCCTCGGTCAATCCTTCGGCGAAATACTCCTGCTCAGGATCATGCGATAAATCTTCCAGTGGGAGCACAGCTAGCGATTCAAGACGAGTACAACTAGCGGCGACACTGCCGACAAATCGATAGCCACGCCTAGGAAGTGTTTCGACAAAGCGCGGCTTGTCGGCCGAATCCTCTAATGCATCTCGCAGGCGTTTGACCGAGTTGTACAGACCTTGTTCGAAATCTACGAACGTGTCTGCAGGCCAAATCTGCTTTTGCAGTTCTTCCCGCGTCACCACTTCACCGGGTTTGGCTAAGAGCATCTGCAGAATTTGAAGCGGCTGCTCTTGAAGCTTGATCTTGAGGCCTTGCTTGCGGAGTTCTCCGGCGCGAAAGTCCGCCTCGAATACTCCAAAACGCACGGTCGCTCGCTCTGAATGCGCGCTGCCCACGACACCATCATCCGGTCTGAGAACGGAGTCTATCACCGATTCCGTCCATGGCAGCACTGGAACATTGTGCCTCGCGGTGGATACGAGCACAAAACAGACAGAGAACAGATACCTGTTATGGACACAGACGGGAAACCAGCGCAAATTGACACCATTCTGGCTAGGAGGGCGAGCGTGAATCATCAATTGGAAAGAGAGATTTATCTTATCGCCGCTGTTTTTCTGAGCTTTGGTGCTTCGCCATCTCGTGCATCTGCCGCGGACTGCGCACAAAGCGCCATTCAGGCGATTTCTCCCTCAAACACCATGATTGTTTCGGCTACACCTCAGTCCGATCGTGGATATTGTGACGTGATTGCCTACGTGACAACCCTTCACCCCGGACCGAATCAGGTCAACTTCGAACTTACGCTGCCTTTCGAAGGGAATGGGCGATTCCTGTTCATAGGAAATGGCGGGTTCGCCGGCGGCCTCAATTTCCCGGAAGTTTTCCCTGACTTCGAATCAATTCCAGATCTGACGAAGGCAGGCTTTGCGATCGCATTTACCGACACCGGCCATCAGGGCAGCTTTCTTGACGGTAGCTGGGCACTCTTTGATCAAGCCAAGCAGGATGATTTCTTGTTTCGAGGAGTGCATGTTGCCGCAGGTGCCGCGAAGACGATCACGAATAATTTCTACGGGCGGCAATCTCGTGCGTACTTCGCAGGGTGTTCTGACGGTGGCCGTGAAGCACTTGTAGAAGCCGAGCGCTTTGCAACTGATTTTGATGGCCTCTTGGCCGGCGATCCAGCCATTGGCGCGGTCACTCCAGGTTTCAATTGGAATCAGCAACATCTGACCGCCACGGCGCATAACTATCTCTCCACAGATAAGCTCGCACTCCTGGACGCAGAAGTGCTGAAGAGTTGCGATGCCGCCGATGGTGTACCTGATGGCCTGATCCAAGACCCGCGAAGATGCACCTTCGACCCTGCAAGGCTGCTCTGCGTGTCAGGAGACGGTTCGGATTGCTTGACGTCCGGTCAGGTTGAGTCATTGAGAGCCGTGTATAGCGGCGCCACGAAGAAGGAAGGCCATACTGTGTACTCGGGTCTCAGCGAAAGTGATTCCGCAGGGGATGGCAGCTGGGGCACGTGGACAACGGGACTTGTCCCACCGGACGCGCCGGGAACTCCCGAGCCGTGGAGCGATCTAGGACTGGCTCCTTGGCAGTTTCTCATACAGGATCAGGTCTTGAAGTTTTTCGTCTTCGGAGACCCTGCCTACAACTCGCTCAGTTTCAACCTCAACAGCGATGATCTGGCAAAAACACACAAGGTGATGAATCGAGGCGGAGCGGAAGGTGCAAACCCGGATCTATCTTTCTTCCAGAATCGCGGCGGGAAATTGATCATTTACAGCGGTTGGAGCGACCCAGCCGTTTCTCCAGAAGAAACAATTCGGTACTACAACTCGGTTGTTCAACAGCAGGGTGGACTTGATCGCACTCAACGGTTTGCTCGGCTGTTCATGGCTCCCGGTATGCAGCACTGCATTGGAAGCGGTCCAGGCCCGAATGTCTTTAATCCCCTCACATCGTTAATTGATTGGGTCGAAAAGAACGTCGCGCCAAAGAACATCACAGCTGCACATTTTCAGGATAACGATCCCAGCACCGGAGTAGTTACTCGAACGATGCCGCTGTGCCCTTATCCAGAAAGAGCAGAGTTCAAGGGTGGAGACGTAAACGTAGCCTCCAACTGGAGCTGTCGTCACACGGAGCAGTAAGGCTTGGCGGGCGATCACGCGAATGTACTAGGTGCGTGATCGCCTGCTTTTCGTTCGAGTTAGCTCAGTAGCTCCCGCATTGTTTGAATGCTAAGTCCAGGAGGAGCGCGTGGTGTACAAAAGGCTGAACTCAACGGGAACGTTGATTCAGA
>Ga0066710_100006586_pt1 | contig 10889 bp, 9 predicted proteins | sample GraSoiAngelo_159_FD_79666 | JGI IMG/M metagenome (GOLD analysis project Ga0066710, IMG submission 79666) | Grasslands soil microbial communities from the Angelo Coastal Reserve, California, USA - 14_1009_16_40cm | ecosystem: Environmental > Terrestrial > Soil > Grasslands | place: USA...
CCGGGCTGCCGCGCTGGAGCGAGGCTCAGGCCGAAGCGCACCTGCGCTCGCTGGAGCTGTTCGGCATGCGCTTCGGCCTGGAGAAGATGCGCCGGATGATGACCGCGCTGGGCTCTCCCGAGCAGCGCTTTGACTCGCTGCACATCGTCGGCACGAACGGCAAGACGTCGACCGCTCGGCTGACCGCGGCGATCCTCGAGCGACATGGGTTGCGTACCGGCACCTACACCTCGCCGCACCTGGTCAGCTATCGCGAGCGGGTCCAGGTGAGCGAGCGCGAGGTTGGCGGCGAGGCCTTCGCCGCCGCGATCGCACGGGCAGCGTGGGCTTCGGAACGCGTCAACCGCACGCTGTCGGCGGACGACCACGTGACCCAGTTCGAACTGCTCACCGCGGCCGCCTTCTGGGAGATGGCGCGGCGCGAGGTCCAGGTCGCGGTGATCGAGGCGGGGCTGGGCGGGCGCTATGACGCGACCAGCGTGCTGCCGTCGCGGGTGACGGTGCTGACCAACGTGGCGCTCGAGCACACCCGCTGGCTCGGCCCCACCGTCCGCGACATCGCCGAGGAGAAGCTGGCGGTGCTGAGGCAGGGCATGACGCTCGTCCTGGGAGCGGATCTCGACCCGGCGGCACAGGCGGTCGCTGCCCGGGTCGTGGGCGAGCGCGGTGCCAGCACGCTGCAGGCCGACCGGTCATCGCCGGCGCTGCCGCGGCTGCGCGCGGCGGGGGACTTCCAGCGCCAGAACTTGGCGCTCGGGCGCCTGGCCGCGAAGGTGTACCTGAACGGCGCGGGCATCGAGCTGCGCGAGCGGTTGGTGGACCAGGCGGCGGCGGCCACGCTCGTGCCGGGGCGGCTGCAGCTGGTGAGCGAGGATCCCCCGACGGTGCTCGACGGCGCGCACAACCCGCACGCGGTGCGCGCGCTGGTGTCCTCGCTTCCGGGCATCGTCGGCGCGCGGCCGCTGGCGCTGGTGATGGGCGTGCTGGAGGACAAGGACGCGGCCTCGATGCTCGAGCTGCTGCTGGGCGTGAGCGAGCGCGCGTGGTTCACCGCGCCGCCAAGCGCGCGTGCGCTGTCGCCCGCGGCGCTGCAGTCGCGCGCGCGCCAGCTGGCCTTCGCGCACACGGCGTGCGAGACGGAGCCCCTGCGGGCGCTGCAGGAGGCGCAGCGGTGGGCGCGCGCGCACGGCGGCGCGGTGCTCGCCACTGGCTCGGTGTACCTGGCGGGCGAGCTGCTGCGCCGGCTCGACCTGCTCGGTGAAGCTGCGGCCGCGCGCGAGCGCCGCGGGGGCGACGCGAGATGAACGACGGCGGCCCGCCCGTACTGGCGATGATCGGCGCCGTGGCGCTGATCGTGGCGATGGTGATCCTCGTGTTCTTCGCCGCCGGTTACGGTTTCGGTCGGTTGTTTCTCTAAACTCGGCCCGCCCATGCCGCCTCCGGCGTATTTCGGGATCGAAAGCAGTGGCCTGAACCTGGTCATCGACCTGCTGATCCTGTTCGTGGTGGTCCTGTACCTGGCGCTGATCTACTGGACCTACGCCGACGCGCGCCGCAGGATCGAGGATCCGATGCTGATCGGCTGCGCCACGGCGGCGTCGCTGTTCCCGTTCGTGGGCACGATCGTGTACATGGTGCTGCGCCCGCCCGAGTACCTGGAGGACGTGCGCGAGCGCGAGCTCGAGACGCAGGCGGCGGAGGCGCGCGTGCAGGAGGCGCAGGAGCGCACCTGTCCGCACTGCGACTACCGCATCGAGCCCGATTTCGTGCGCTGTCCGAGCTGCCTGCGCAAGCTAAAGGAGCGCTGCGTCAGCTGCTCGCGACCGCTCGATCGCGCGTGGGCGATCTGCCCGTACTGCGAGACCGAGGTTCCCGCGGCCGCCGGCGCGCGGCGCGCCACGCGCCGGCGCGCGGTGCCCCCGGGCGAGGTCGCGCGGGCCGAGATCCGCCCCGCCGGGGGGACCGCGGGGGCGGGCGAGCGCGAGCTCACCGAGATCGGCGGCGGCGCCGCCGGGAGCGCGCCGCGGGCGAGCCGCGGCCCCGATGAGGATGTCAAGCGCGCTCCCGTGGCCGCTTCGGAGGCAGCGCGCAATCCGCGCGCGGGGCGCGCCGGCCGCTCCGGGCGCCCGCCGGCGCCGGGGTCCTGAGGCGATCCGGCTCCGGGGCGCATGGAGCGAACGCTGATCCTCGTCAAGCCGGACGCGTTCGCGCGCGGGCTCACCGGGGAGATAATCGCGCGCTTCGAGCGCAAGGGGCTGAAGATCGTCGCGCTGCGCCACATGACCGTGGAGCAGGAGCTGGCCGAGCGCCACTACGCCGAGCACGCCGAGCGGCCGTTCTTCGGCGAGCTCGTGCAGTTCATCACCTCGGGTCCGATCGTGGCGCTGGTGCTCGAGGGCGAGCACGCGGTCAGCGCGGCGCGCCAGGTGATCGGCGCGACCGATCCGCTGCAGGCCGGGAGCGGCTCCATCCGCGGCGATTTCGCGCTCCAGGTCGGTCAGAACATGGTCCACGGCTCCGACTCGCCAGAGTCCGCGGCGCGCGAGTCGGCGCTGTTCTTCCCCGAGCTTGGCCGCTAGGCGCGCGCCGCCCGAGCCCCCCCAGCTGGTGCTGGCGTCGGCGTCGCCGCAGCGGCGTGCGATCCTGGAGCGCCTGGGGGTGCCATTCAGCGTGCGCCCGGCGCGCGTGGGCGAGCTGACGCGGGGCGACCCGGCGCGGCTGGCGGCGCAGAACGCCCTGCGCAAGGCGCGGGCGGCCAGCAGGGCGGGCGCCGCGGAGGCGGTGATCGGGTGCGACACGATCGTGTGCCTGCACGGGGTGATCTACGGCAAGCCCGCGCACGAGCGCGCCGCGCGGGCGACGCTTCAGGCGCTGAGCGGCGCCACCCACGAGGTGCTGAGCGGGGTGGTGGTGCTGGTGGCGGGCGAGGAGCGCAGCGCGGTGGCGCGCACCGCGGTCACGTTCCGCGCGCTGGACGACGGCCTGCTGGACTGGTACCTGGCCACGTCCGAGTGGCGCGGACGCGCGGGCGGCTACGCGATCCAGGGGGCCGGGGCGGCGCTCGTGCGGGGCGTGCGGGGCGAGTATGAGAACGTCGTCGGCCTGCCGCTGGCGACCCTGCTGGACATCTACCCGGAGCTGCCAGGACAGATGATGAGGGCGCCTTCCGGCGCCCGTTGATGCGCGCGTCGTGAGCGGCGCCGGCGCGCGCTGCGGCCCGGCGCGGCGGCGTGCAAAGCGGCTCGCGCACGCGCCGGCCGGCGCCGGACGTTCGCTAGACTGCCCCACCCGGATCGCCGGATTCGCGCCGGTCGCCGAGCGGCTCGCAACGCAGCGGCGCGAGCACGCCTCCGGCGCGCATTCTTCTCCTGCATGGGCATGTACAGCTATTTGACGGGCTTTGGCGGCCGCGACATGGCGGTGGACCTCGGCACCGCCAACACGCTGGTCTACGTGCGCGGGCGCGGGATCGTGCTGTCGGAGCCGAGCGTGGTGGCGATCGACTCGCGCACCGGCGAAGTGCACGCGGTGGGCATCGAGGCCAAGCGCATGCTGGGGCGCACGCCGGGCACGATCCAGGCGATCCGCCCGCTGAAGGACGGCGTGATCGCGGACTTCGACGTGACCGAGGAGATGCTGCGGCACTTCATCCAGAAGGTCCACCAGAACCGCTGGGCGCACCCGCGCGTGGTGGTGTGCGTGCCCTCGGGCGTGACCGGCGTGGAGAAGCGGGCGGTCGAGGAGGCGTGCCTGTCGGCGGGGGCGCGCACCGCGTACCTGATCGAGGAGCCGATGGCGGCGGCGATCGGCGCGGGGCTGCCGGTTGGCGAGCCGACCGGGTCGATGGTCGTCGACGTCGGCGGCGGCACCTCGGAGGTCGCCGTGATCTCGCTCGGCGGGATCGTGGTCTCGCAGTCGATCCGCGTGGGCGGCGACGAGATGGACGAGGCGATCATCAACTACGCCAAGCGCGAGTACAAGCTGCTGATCGGCCAGCAGACGGCGGAGGAGCTGAAGCTCGAGATCGGCTCGGCCTGTCCGATGAGCGAGGAGCTGCAGGCCGAGATCCGCGGGCGCGACATGGTGGCCGGGCTGCCCAAGACCGTGGTGCTGAGCAGCGAGGAGATCCGCCAGGCGCTGGAGGAGCCCCTGAGCCAGATCATCGACGCGGTCAAGGAGACGCTCGACCGCACCCCGCCCGAGCTGGCGTCGGACATCATGGATCGCGGCATCATGCTTGCGGGCGGGGGCTCGCTGCTGCAGGGCCTCGACGAGCGCCTGCGCGAAGAGACGCAGATGCCGGCGCACCTGGCGGAATCGCCGCTGACGTGCGTGGCGGTCGGCTCGGGCCGCTCGCTGGAGGAGTTCGAGGCGATCCACCGCTCGAACCGCAACTCGCGCAACCGGCGCCGGCGCTAGGCCTGTGACGGGTCCGCCGGGCCGAGGGTACTCTTTGCCGTTGAACGCTTCGGAAGGTCTCCATTCGTGTATGACAAGACGGTCCGGCGCCGGCGGGCGGTACTCCTGCTGCTCGTTGTGCTCTCCCTCATACTCCTGACCGCATACTTCGGCGAGGCCGCGGGTGGCCAGCTGCACTCGGTGCAGCGCGCCTTCCTGACGGTGCTCTCGCCGATCCAGGACGGCGCCAACAAGGCGCTGAAGCCCGTGCGCGACGCGTTCGGCTGGATCGGCGACACGGTGGACGCCAAAAGCGAGCGCAAGCAGCTCGTCAGGCAGGTCGACAAACTGCGCCGCGAAGTGATCGCCGAGCAGACCGAACGGAGCGCCTACCGCGAACTGCTGGCGCTGTACCGCCTGGACAATCGCCTCAGCGTGAGCGACTACCACCCGGTCACCGCGACGGTCGTGGCCAAGTCGCCCAACATCTGGTATTCGACGGTCACGATCGACAAAGGCGAAGCTGCCGGCGTGCACATCAACGACCCCGTGATCAACGGCGAAGGCCTGGTCGGAAAGGTCACGCAGGTGGCCTCCGACGGCGCCCAGGTGAGCCTCATAACCGACTCCACGATGGGCGTCTCGGCCCGGCTCGGCTCGACGCCGGCGACCGGCATCGTGCAGCCCAAGGTGGGCGCACCCAACGACCTGCTGCTGCAGTACCTGCCCGCGAACACGCAGGCCAACCGCGGCGACTACGTGGTCACCTCGGGCACGGTGTCGAGCCCCGACGACTCGCTGTACCCGCCCGGGATCCCGATCGGGCAGGTGACCTCGGTGAACGAAGAAAGCGCCTACCGCTCGGTCAACGTGCATCCGCTGGCCGACCTGCACAACCTCGACGTGGTCCAGGTCCTGACCTCGGTTCGGGGCAGCACGCCAGGGAAGGTCAGCGGGCTGGCCGCGAACCTGCCGGCGGGCCAGACCGCTGCGCCGGGGACCGCCGGCACGGGCGCGCTCGCCTCCGCCACGACGGGCAAATGAGCGCGTGGGAGCACACAGCCGCCAGCCGCGCCAAGGCGCACGGGCTGTTTGGTCCGAGCTTCTCGCCGGGGATCGTCGCGCGCATCGCGCTGCTGGCGGTGATCGTCGTGTTCTTCCAGACGGGCGTGGTCTCGGAGCTGTCGGTGCTGGGCGTGACCGTCGACCTGTCGCCGCTGCTGGTCGCTTTCGTGGGCCTGCTGTGCGGCTCGATGCTGGGCGCGATCACGGGCTTTGCCGTGGGCCTGTTGGTCGACCTCGCGCTGGTGCAGACGCTGGGCGTGACGTCGCTGATCTTCACGCTGATCGGGTACTGGTCGGGGCGCCTGCGCGAGCTGCGCGATCCCCAGGCGGCGCTCACGCCGCTGCTGGTGGGCGCGGCCGCTACCGGTGCCTCGATGGTGGGCTACTCGCTGGTCGAGTTCCTGCTCGGCGTGGAGGCGCCGGTCAGCCTGGAGCTGCTGCGCCAGATCGTGCTGGGGGTGATCGCAGGCGCGGTGGCCGCGCTGCCGACGTGGGCGGTGGTGCGGCGCAGCCTCGAAGGCGGCCTGCCGGAGGATCCGCGCCGCCGCCGCCGCCGCGCCTACACGACGGGCGGCCTGAGCCCTCTGACGCGCGCATGACGGCGATCCGCGCCAGACCCCAGCGCGGCGTGTGCGCGCACGCCGGCTTCTGCTTCGGCGCGCGCGCTGGCGCCGGCCGCGGCGGCCGCGCGCGACGCGCGGAGGCACGGGCATGACCACGCTCGAGCCGGTCCACCCGAGCGAGCCGCGCGTGCCCGTCTCGCCGCAGCTGGCGCTGCGGGTGGCGGTGCTGGGCGGGCTGGCGATGGCCATGTTCGCGATCATCTTCTTCCGCCTGTGGTACCTGCAGGTGCTGTCCGGCGAACAGTACGTGCAGAAGGCCAACGCGAACCGCGCGCGGGATTTGCCGATCGCGGCGCCGCGGGGCCAGATCCTCGACCGCGAAGGGCAGCCGATCGTCGCGAGCCGCACGACCAACTCGGTGCAGATCGTGCCCTCGGCGCTGCCGCCGCCGGGGGCGCCGCGGCTCGCGCTGTACAGGCATCTGGGCGCCCTGCTGGGAATGAGCCCGCAGCGAATCGAGGCGCTGGTGGTCAAGGGACGCACCGCCCTGCCGTATGCCCCGGTGGCGATCAAGACCGACGCCGGCCAGGGCGTGCTGACCGTGCTCGCCGAGCGCCAGGGCGAATTTCCGGGCGTCACCCAGCAGCCGGTGTCCATCCGCGACTATCCCAACGGTCCGATGGCCGCGCAGGTGCTCGGCTATGTGGGTCAGGTCTCCAAGCCGGAGCTCAAGCTGCGCGCGTTCCGTGGCGTCAAGCAGGGGACGGTGGTGGGCCAGGAAGGGATCGAGTACTACTACGACCGCTACCTGCGCGGCACTCCCGGGGCGCAGCGGGTGGAGGTCAACGCGGCCGGCTACCCGGTCCCGAGCAGCCTGCCCTCCACGCAGCCGCTCGCCGGCCACAGCCTCAAGGTGACGCTCGACTTCGCGCTCGAGCGGGAGGGCGAAAAGGCGCTGCTGGAAGGCATGGAACACGCTCGCGGGGGCGGCAAACCGGCCGTGGCCGGCGCGTTCGTGGCGCTGGACCCGCGCAACGGCGAAGTGCTGGCGATCGGGTCCTCGCCGAGCTTTGACCCGAACAAGTTCGCCAAACCGCTGACCGAAAGCGAATACGCGGCGCTCGAGGGCAAAGCCCACGTGGCGGGATCGAGCGAAGAATCGCCCGCGCCGCTCACCGACAGGGCCGTCAACGGCACCTATCCGACCGGCTCGACGTTCAAGCCGATCACGGCCATGGGCGCGCTGGAAGCCGGCGTGATCGACCCCTCGATGGGCCTGGGCGGCGGGCAGTGCATCTACGTCTCCACGCAGGCGTTCTGCAACGCGGGCAAGGCCGACTACGGGCCGGTGGCGCTGGTGGAAGCGCTGAAGGTGTCCTCGGACACCTACTTCTTCGAAACGGGCGAGCTGGCCAACAGCCACGGGACGGTGATCCAGCAGAAGGCAAAGCAGCTCGGCGTCGGCGAGCAGACGGGGATCGACCTGCCCAGCGAGATCACGGGCTTGGTGCCCACGCCCGCCTGGCGCGCCAAGGTGGCCTCCGAAGAGCTCGCGTGCGAGCGCCGGCGGCACAGGAGCAGCTGCGGCATCTCCGATGGGCGGCCGTGGAGCGTGGGCGACAACATGCACCTGGCCGTCGGCCAGGGCGATCTGCTGACCTCGCCGCTGCAGATGGCGGTCGCCTACTCGACGCTGGCCGACGCCTTCCGCAACGGCGGCGAAGGCACGGTCGTGCGCCCACACCTGGGCAGGGAGGTCGACGACTCGCAGGGCCGGCTCGTGCAGGCGCTCAGCTTCTCGCCGCTGCGCCACGTGCACCTGAACGACTCCGACGTCAGCCTGGTGATGGAAGGCATCCACGAGGCCGCCAGCCAGGCGGGCGGCACCTCGGCCGACGTGTGGGCCGGCTGGAACCAGGAACAGCATCCGGTGTATGGGAAGACCGGCACGGCCGAACACGTTGGCAAGGAAGACCAGTCCTGGTACATGTGCTACGTGGCCGACCCCAGCCGCCCGATCGTGATCGCGGTGACGGTCGAGCAGGGCGGCTTCGGCGCCGAAACGGCCGCGCCGATCGCGCGCCTGATCGCCTCGCAGTGGTTCGGCAAGCCCAAGCGGTTCATCTCAGGCACCTCGAAGACGTTTTGAGCGCCGCCCCGAGAACGTGACCCCCTCCACGAGCGCATGAGCCCCTCAACCGTCAGCAGACCGATCGGCCCGTCGGCCGCGATCCACCCCCCGGAACGCCTCGAGGAGCGCGCCGGGCCGCTGCTGCTGCGCCTGCCGCTGGATCCGCTGCTCACGATCGCGGTGATCGGCCTCGCGATCTGCTCGCTGGTGACGCTCAACGCTGCCACGCGCCATCTGATCCCGCGCCAGCCGCACTACTACGTCGACCGGCAGGCGCTGTATCTGGGCGTGGGCGCGGCCTGCATGATCGTGCTCTCGCGCGTGAACTACGGGCGCCTGCGCCATCTCAAGTACGGCATCTACGCGTTGCTGATCCTCGGCATCCTGGCGGTGTTCGCGCTCGGCCACTCGGCCAACGGCGCCCAGCGGTCGATCAGCCTGCCGTTCTTCTCGTTCCAGGCTTCCGAGCTCGGCAAGGTGCTGCTGGCGCTGGCGCTGGCGGCCTACGTGGTCGATCGCGGGCGGCGGCTGCGCGCGCGCGAGCGCACCGTGCACGTGATGCTCGGGGCGCTCGTGCCGGCGATGCTCGTGATCGCCCAGCCGGACCTCGGCTCGGGCCTCGTGTACATGGTGATCGCGTTTGCCGTGCTGTACATCGCGGGCACCTCCTGGCGTCAGCTCACGGCGCTGGTGGCGCTGATCGTGCTGGCGCTGACGTTCGTCCTGCTGGCCGCGCCGGTGGCCGGCGTGCACGTGATCAAGCCCTACCAGGAAGAACGGCTGACGGCGTTCTTGCACCCCTCCTCGGACCCGCAGAAGCAGGGCTACCAGCAGCAGGAGGCGAAGATCGCGATCGGCTCCGGGCAGAAGACCGGGCGCGGGGGCAACTCCAGCCAGATCCCCAACGGTTTCGTGCCCGAGAGCCACACCGACTTCATCTTCGCGGCGGTCGGCGAGCAGTACGGCTTCGTCGGCGCCTCGCTGGTGCTGGCGCTGTATGCGCTGCTGATATCGCGAGCGCTGCGCATGATCGTCTACGCCAAGGATCTGTTCGGCTCGCTGGTGGCGGCGGGCGCAGCGGCTATGCTCATGTTCCAGGTATTCGTCAACGTGGGAATGACCATCGGGATCATGCCGATCACCGGCGTGACGCTTCCGCTCATGAGCTATGGCGGCTCGTCGGTCATCACGACCATGCTGGCGATTGGCCTGCTGCAATCGATCTATGTCCAGGCGCGCGCCTCACAAGCAATGAAGGGCCGCGTACTGCGCTACTAGAGAACATGAGCGCCTTCCACCTCGCCCCATCGTCCGAACCCGCCTGGAGCGGCATGCCGCCCGCGGGTCGTGAGGTCGGCGCGGGGGACGGCGGCAAGACCTTGGACATGCCAGCCGCCCGGCGCCTCCGCGTGAGGCCCGCGGGCACCCGCCGGCCCCTGGGGAGCGACCCCAGCGGGCCCTACGCAAGCACGGGTTCCCTCGCATGCGGCCTGGCCCCCTCCCACACAGAAAGACTGGACCACATTGAAAAAGCAAGTACTCGTCAGCGTCGATCGCGCGGAGACGCGCGTGGCGCTCCTAGAGGCGAACGGAACAGGCCCCTCTCCGCGTCCCTCCGCGGGCGACCGCGCCGCGGCGGCCGCGCCGCAGAAGGCTGCCGCGGGCAAGCGCGGCGCCCCCGGGAGCGGCTACCGGATCGCTGAGCTCTACATAGAGCGCCGCGGCGGGCGCTCGATCGTCGGCAACATTTACAAGGGCAAGGTCGACAACGTGCTGCCCGGCCTGGAGGCGGCGTTCGTTGACATCGGCCTGGAGAAGAACGGTTTCCTGCACGTCGATGAGATCGTGCTGCCGGGCGTGGAGGCCCCCAAGCGCGGGCGCGGCTCGAGCGGCGGGCGCAGGATCTCCGACCTGCTTGCTCCAGGCCAGGAAGTGGTAGTGCAGGTGGTGAAGGATCCGCTGAAGACCAAGGGCGCGCGCCTGTCGATGGAGTTGACGATCGCGGGGCGCTACATGGTGTACGCGCCGACCGGCGAGGGGGTGGGCGTGTCGCGCCGCCTGGAGGACCGCGAGCGCGAAAGGCTGCGCCGGCAGACCGCGAACCTGAAGCTCGACGACGGCGGCGTGATCGTGCGCACGGCCGCGCACGGCGCGATGCGGGAGGACTTCGAACGCGAGCTCAAGTACCTGCACAAGCTGCACGAGGTGCTGATCAAGCGGGTGGCCGAGACGACCGCCCCGGGGCTGGTCTTCCAGGAGGCCGACCTGTCGGTGCGCGTGGTGCGCGACATCTTCTCGGCGCACTTCGAGCGCGCGATCGTCGATGACGAGAAGCAGCACCACCGCCTGGTGTCGTTCTTCACGCGCACCGCTCCGGAGCTGGTGGAGCGCGTGGAGCTGTGGCAACAGGACGAGCCGCTGTTCGAGGCCTACGGCGTGGACAAGGCGCTCGAGGGGGTGCTGTCGCGGCGCGTGGATTTGCCGAGCGGCGGCTACCTGATCATCGACTACGCCGAGGCGCTCACGGTCATCGACGTCAACTCGGGCAGCTTCATCGGGCGCGGGCGCGGGGCAGGGCTCGAGGAAACGATCACCAAGACCAACCTGGAGGCGGCGGCCGAGGTGGTCAATCAGCTGCGCCTGCGCGACATCGGCGGGATCATCGTGATCGACTTCATCGACATGGCCCGCGCACGCAACCGCGACGCGGTCATGAAGACGCTGCGGGAGAC